>Ga0308158_10002458_pt1 | contig 17465 bp, 14 predicted proteins | sample PhyBR2_FD_201038 | JGI IMG/M metagenome (GOLD analysis project Ga0308158, IMG submission 201038) | Phyllosphere microbial communities from UC Gill Tract Community Farm, Albany, California, United States - DLSLB.R2 | ecosystem: Host-associated > Plants > Phyllosphere > Unclassified | place: USA...
ACAAGTCCTCGCGCCATTGACGTTCGATGTCTCTTACGGCACGTTGCTTTATTCTGTTTTTGGTATCGGATTGATCGTCCTGTTATTTTTAGTGTTACGGATTAAGGCAAGTCGGCTTGGGTGGACGATTCGATCGCTCAGTTTCTTTTTAACGGTCGGGATCATCTGGTTCGTCCTTGCCGGACGCGGAAACGACGTGCCGTTTCTCTCGTTACAAGATGGCTATGCGATGAGTGGGATCCTACCGCTTCTCGTCGTCAGTTTACTTGGCTGGATGGCGTTCTTCCCGCAAAAGTTATCCGGTCTGACAGCTGCCGGACGTGCCGGCTTACTGATTTTGATGCTCGCAAGTACGCTCCAACTCGTCTTTACGGTGCAGGACGAAGCGGCGTATGACGGTGATTCCTCACTACGGACGGCACTCACCGTCGCGAGTCTAAACGCCGGAAATGGCGGAATGTACGACTGGATCCACGGCGGACAGGTCGTGTATCAAGCAGACGTTCTTGGAGCGAACGCGGAAATCCCGGTCTCGATGTTGAACGGGGAGACCTCAACGGATCAGCTTAATGACTCGATCCAAAAAGTCGTCGATGGCATCGATACGGACCGGGTGACAGAACAATTGTTGACGTTACTCGGTGGAGAACGTCCGGATTTGTCAGCAACACAATTGAAGCTCGACCCTGTTGATTACGGTGTCGCGCGGCAGACGATTCAAGTGATTGATGCGGAATCTGCAGGAGCGACGCCACCGAATGTCTCGAGTGAGAGTGGGTATTGGGTATTATTGCTGGTAACGTTCGCGATCTACTTCGTCTGTAGCATCCGAAGCTTCAAGTCGATTATCGATCCGTTCGTCTTTGCGATCACGATTGGTGTGATCAGCTTCATCGTCAGTCAGGCTTCATACGTTCAGTTCGCGATGAAATGGCGGAGTGACGTCTTATTCGAATTCGCTCAACAAACCGCAGGCTGGACAGTACTTTATGCCACAGGACTTGCGTTACTTGCTGGAATTCTCGGTTACGTCGTCCGACGGAAACCAGACAAAGCGGTTTAAGGAACGTGGAGTGATGAAGCTCCTCCATTAGGAGATGTACCATGAATGGGGACGACGAACGTTGCTGTCATTCTCGCTTTCCACAGGCGGGAGGTAAGCCGCGGTATCCTAAACTACGTTTCGTCTACCGGGTCTCACCTGACCCTGACGCAAGCGAAAAACATGCTTTCTTTCCCTGTAGGAGTCGAGAATGAACAGTTACGTTCTATATCAAGCATAAACGATACGTTTTCAGGTTCATGTCCTGAAAACGTATCGTTTTTTACGTGGTTCATCTCATTTTCACCACCCCCTTTTTTTACCATTCAAACTTGGTTTGTAAAGGTAAAATCAACAATGTTAAGCCAGTATTTGGAATTAGTTAAGTAGGTTAAATAAGACGGATGTCCGACCTATTTGAAAGGACTATTAGCTATAATCGAACCATGCTAAATTAATGAAGCAGTCAAAACATCCTGGGGGGAAATCCATATGAAAAAAGCTACGAAACTCGTCATCGCGTCGACGTTGATCGCACCGATGCTCGTACCAGTCGTTCAAGTCAAGACACTTGCTGCCGACAACAGTGTCGTCAAGTTACGCTTCTTAGAAACAACGGATTTACATACGAACTCAATGAACTACGATTACTTCAAGGATGCGCAGGACGAAACGATTGGTCTCGTCAAAGCCGCTACGGTCATTAAACAGCAACAAACTGAAGTGGGCGCAACGAACAGTTTCTTATTCGATAACGGGGATACACTTCAAGGAACGCCATTCGGTGATTACGTGAAGAACCAGTACGACAAAGGAAACAAAGGCAAACATCCGATGTACGAATTGATGGAATACCTCGGTTATGATGCGGTCACGCTCGGAAACCATGAATTCAACTTCGGTCTTGATTTCCTTAAGTCAGCGATGAGTGCTTCGAGCGGTTCAATCAAGTTCGTCAATTCGAACGTATTGGATGCAGTCACGAAAAAGCCGATCGTCGCGGACTACAACAAAGATGGAAAAGACTATCAAATCATCGAACGTCAAGTCAAGGACCAGAACGGTGACATGAAAACAGTCAAGGTGGGTGTGTTCGGAGTCGTCACGCCACAAATCATGGCATGGGATGCGGGGAACCTGACGGGGAAAGTCACGGCTGAAGATATCATCCCGACTGCTAAAGCAACAGCGAAGAAATTAAAAGATGCTGGCGCAGACGTCGTCGTTGCACTCGCACACACAGGTATCGGGGATACGACGGATCAAAAAGACGGCGATGAGAATGTCGGCTACGCATTGACAAAAGTTGCAGACATCGATGTCTTGATGACAGGTCATCAGCACGGAAAGTTCCCGGCAGTCGATTCAGCGTTCAATAAATTGCCGAATGTTGATAAAGAAAAAGGTCTAATCAATGGTAAACCAGTCGTCATGGCAAACACACAAGGAAAGAACGTCGGTGTCATCGATCTTGAGTTGAAGCAAGTCGACGGGAAATGGGTCGTTGATACGTCAGGTGCGAAACTAGCGGACGTGACGAAAGACACGACAGCAGATGCCGGTGCCGTCAAGTTGATTGAAAAAGCACATGAAGGAACACTCGCGTACATTCGTCAAGAAGTCGGAACGATTAATGACGACATCCAAAGTTTCTTCGCTCTCGCGCAAGACGATGATTCAGTTCAGTTCGTAACGAACGCTCAGAAATGGTATGTCGAGAAACAACTCAAAGAAAATGCCGATCTCGCGAAATATAAAGATCTCCCGTTGTTGTCAGCAGGTGCACCATTCAAGACTGGTGGTCGTAACCAAGTCAACGCATCCGATTATACATTGATCAAAAAAGGACCAATCGCACTCAAGAACGTCGCCGATCTCTATGTTTATCCGAATACACTCGAAGTCGTCAAAGTAACAGGTGCTGACGTCAAAGACTGGCTCGAAATGTCAGCCGGTCAGTTCAACCAAGTCGGCGGTGAGCAAACGAACTTGTTGAACAAAGATTTCCGTAGCTACAACTTCGATATCCTCGATGGATTGACGTATGAAATTGATATCACGAAACCAGCGAAGTTTGACTATAATGGTGACTTATCGAAGGAATTTAAAGGTGACAACCGCGTCCAAAACATCAAGTATCAAGGCAAAGCAATCACAGACGACCAAGAATTCCTCGTTGCGACGAACAACTACCGCGCTGGTAGTGCGACGTTCCCGGGTCTTGGGAAAGGTCAAAATATCGTCTACAAATCGGCTTACGAAACACGTAACGTCATCTCGGACTATATCAAAGCGAAACAACCGGTTGATTATAAAGCTGATGACAACTGGTCACTCGTCGCAAGTAAGCCGATGACGGTCAGCTTTGATTCAGCGGTTGCAGCTGCACCGTACGTCAAGCGGTATGAAGGAATCACGAACACAGGTGAAACACGTCCAGGTGAGACAGGAACCTTCCTTAAATTCAACATGAACGTGCCGATGAAAGACTTCACGGTCTCGGCAAAAGCAGTTAAACCAGGTGCGAAAGTCGTTACTGGTCAGGCAGTTCCGGGCGCAACAATCACAGTTAAACTTGGCGATAAAGTCCTCGGTACAGCAACAGCAAACGAAGCGGGTCAATACGAAGTCGGAACACGTCCGCTCAAATTGCGTGACAAGTTGACGATCGTCTCTGAACTCAGCTTCATGAAGACAGAAACGAACGTCACAGTCGGAACAGGTGTCGTTGCGACACCAGCGATCGATAAAAAGTCAGCAGTCTACGGATCGACGGTCCTCCGCGGTAAAGCAACGGAAGGTCTTGACGTGACGCTCTATAAAGGATCAACGAAGATCGCGAAAGCGAAAACGACGGCAAGTGGTTTCAAGATTGCGGTCCAGAACGGTCTAACGACAGGTACGTACACGGTCAAGTCGACAGACATCTCGAACAAGATCACGAAAAAGGCGTCGTTCACGATCAAGAACACGTATCCGGTCAAAAAATGGTCAGGCAAAAAGACGTTGACAGGTAAAGTCGAAAAACGACAAATCGTCCGCCTCTACCAAAAAACAGAAGCTGGTTATCAATTGATTGCTCAAGACGTGGCGGATCAGCACGGGAACTATGTCTTGAAGATGCGTAAGGCATTGACGAACGGCTCGTACAAACTCAACATCTATACAGCGAAGGATCATCTCGATCAATCGCGTTACTTCATCACGAAGTAACATGTCACACGGATGTCTGCACATGCAGACATCCGTTTTTATTTGGCTAGATATGTGCGTTGTGAGAGCAGAAACCGTTTAATGCGTTCATAGATGGTTGCTTGCTCGACTGTTAATTGGTTCGTCACGTGCGACATGTAGAGTCGTGACGTAACGGTAAACACATCGTCCGTAATGAAGGGTAGCCCCATCTCGCGACAGACGGAGACAGGAACGAAGCTGAAATACCGTTGCTGACGTAAGGCGAGTTGCAGCGAGACGTCATCAATATAGTGCGTGGTATCGGCATAAATGTTCAGTTCCGCCATCTTCAATTGGATGAAGCGGTTGTAATCCTTATTGTGAGAGGGAAATAAAAAGGCAGTCTCCGTTGCGTCCGCATAGAGCGCCGTGATCGCTTCTTTCTCTGAATAGGAAGCAGGATAGGTGATGACAATCTCCTCTTCCACGATCGGTTCGCTCGTAATGAGCGGATGCTTGAGTTCCATGAAGCTGATCGAGAAATGGAATTCTTGATGGAGCAGGCCACTTAAAATGTCGCGATTCGAGAGGATGTCCGAGTTGAACAAAGGCGCAGTCTGCGGCAAGAGAAATTCCCGTAGGATTAATTGGATGAAGCGACCGTGCGAACTGGCAAGACTGAGTGGTGTTTCGGTAGAGGCATCATTTCGCGCCATGCGTTCCTGGACCCGTGTCAGCTCGTGTTCGATTTTTTCGACTGATTGCAGCAGAAGTCGTCCATTGTCGGTCAAGCTGATCGTTCTGCCTTTTCGATGAAACAACGTCGTGTTCAATTCACGTTCTAGTTTTTTGATCGTCGCACTGAGGGCGGGTTGGCTGATGAATAATCGTTCGGCAGCACGCGTCACGTTCAATTCCTCCGCGACGTGACGAAAATAATTCAAATGTAAGAGTTCCATGATATCCTCCTAACATAACCTATAGGTTATTAAAATATATAAATATATATATTTCTGTTTATGATGAAACCAGTATATCGTAAATACCAGAGGTGATAGATATGAAAATCGGAATTTACGGAGCAGGATCACTAGGAACCATCATGGGAGCTTATTTGAGTCAACAGTATGCGGGTGTCGATCTGATCGATACGAATCGCGCACATATCGAAGCGCTAAACACAACAGGCGCGCATGTCATTGGACCAGATTTGACGCAAGCCGTCCATGCGATGCATCCGGATGACATCACGGAGATGTACGATATCGTATTGTTGCTGACGAAACAGGTCTACAATGAACCGGTCCTGGCGAAAGTCCGGACGATCTTGAAGGAAGACGGTATTCTCGTCTCCTTACAAAACGGTGTACCAGAAGAATTCATTCAACAACAGATTCCACGCGAACGTATCATTGCGGGATCCGTCGAGTTCGGAGCGACATACGTCGGACCAGGTGAGTCACGTCTGACATCGGATTACGAGCACTTCAAGACGTATGCGATGCAAATCGGTGAACTGGACGGCAAGAAGACGGACCGAATCATTCACTTGAAGGAAATCCTTGATCACATCGGTGGGACGGAAATCTCTGATAATCTACCGGGAACGAAATGGTCAAAACTCGTCATCAATAGTACGTTTAGTGGGTTATCCGCTGCGTGTAACGGTACGTATGGCGACGTTCTCGATCATCCGGTCTTGTTACGGGCAGCGATCCATACGATGCAGGAAGTCGTTGAAGTCGGTCACGCCCACGGCATCATATTCGCACCGATGAGTACGTTTGAGCCGGCAGCTTACGCAACACTAGACGCTATCGATGAAAAACTGAGCACCGTGCCACAATTGATGCACGGGTCGCGTGACTTAGAAGCAAGCATGTTGCAGGACTTACAAAAAGGGCAACCGACCGAAATTCGTTTCATCAATGGGATCGTCACGATGTATGGCAACACATACGATATCAAAACACCATTCAACTCACTCATTCAAGAAATCGTCGAAGAAGCGCAAGCAGCGAAGACGGTTCCAAATTTTGAAACAAGTGTCGCACGCTTTGCCGCATTGTTAAACGCATGAAGGAGGGATTCAGATGAGACAGGAAGATGTAAAAAATATCGTCGCGACACCGATCAATGCACCGGTCTTTCCGGCGGTCGATATCTTCTTTCGGAATCGGGAATACTTGAACATCATCTATGAGACGGACATCGAAGCCTTACAAGCAGTCGTTCCGGAACCGCTCGAGGTGCTGAGTAATCAGATCAAGTTTGAGATCATCAACATGCCGGATAGCACGGGTCTTGGGAGTTATCTCGAGTGCGGGCAAGTCATTCCGGTTCGGTATCAAGGAGAGGTCGGTGAGTTTTACCTCTCGATGTATGTCAACAATCAGCCGGCGATCGCCTCTGGTCGTGAAGTGGCTGCTTTTCCGAAGAAGTATGGCTCACCCCGGCTTTATCTCGATAATGATGTACTCGTTGGAACGCTTGACTACCATTCACTCCGTGTCGCCCAAGCGACGATGGGATACAAGTATATTCCGATGGCAGTTGAAGAAGCACAATCAATCATCGGTGCGCCGCAATTCATGCTCAAACAACATCGCGGTTATCAAGGCGAGTTGATTATCTCCGAACTGACGCGGAGTCAAATCACGGATCTTGAGATTAAAGAAGCATATCGTGGACCGGCGCGACTTCAGTTATTCGAACATGTCATGGCACCACTCGCTGACTTCCCTGTTCGGAAGATCGTCGATGCCCAGCATATCATCGCTGATCTTCGACTTGGTGGACCTGCGAAACTGTATGATTATTTAACGGATTAACGACTCTCTAACATCAACGACCTCCAAAATGGATGGTCGTTTTGTTTTACCCCAAAAACTGGCATACTGAATTGAGAGGGGGAAACGACCATGCGACAAGTTATTGTGTTACCGTATCAATCAGAATGGGCGAGTGAATACGTACGAGAAGCGGGACAATTACGAGACGTGTTTGGGGCACGTCTACATAGCATTCATCATATGGGAAGTACATCAGTTCCGGGACTCACAGCAAAACCGATCATCGATATCCTACCCGTCGTCGATACGCTCGAGGGGATCGAGCAGTTCGACGCACAGATGAAAGCGCTCGGTTACGAGGCGAAGGGTGAATTCGGGATGCCGGGACGCCGCTATTATCGAAAAGGCGGCGACAAACGGACGCATCACATCCATCTCTATGCGGTGGGAAATCCAGAAATCAAGCGTCATCTCGTCTTCAGGGACTACTTACGTACCCATCCAGAAGAAGCTGCTGCTTATGGGGCATTAAAACAACAGTTAGCGACAACAAATCCGCTTGATATCGAAGCCTATATCAATGGTAAGGATGCGTTCGTCAAGGAGCTCGAACAACGTGCGATCGATTGGGGAAAAGCACATGACTGACTGGGAACATGCCCTCGTTCGTCATGTCAGTATTGGTGTAAAGACGTCGAAAGCGCTGTTTGAAAAGATTGAAGCACAGGACTGGAACGCGCGACCTATTCCCGGGAAACGGACCGTCGGTGAAGTCGCTGTCCATCTCGCTGTGTTACTCGAAGCCGATTTGATGATCGCAGACGGGGCGACGGCTGAAGCGATGCAGTCGTTTTATGCGACACCGGTTCCGCGCGATCAGTTATCAGAGCGAATCGATCATGCGTTTTCTGTCTATCAAGAAAAAGTCACGACCGGATTTTCGACGCGTCCGACGTACTGGGGGGTTACCGACTCGATGAATGGCTGGGCAATTGAAGCAGCCGTGCATCTCTATCATCATCGATCCCAGTTATTTGATTACTTGAACATCTTTGGGTACGAGCTAGAGATCTCGTTATTTGAATGAATGGAAGTAGGGATAGTGTATGGAATATATCGTTGAAACATCAGCCGGTCGCTTTGATACCCGGCTGACTGGAAGTGGGGACGTCACATTCGTCCTCGATCACGGAATGATGTCGAATCGACACCAGTGGGGCTGGTTACGGACTGAATTGTTAAAACGGGGACGGGTCTTTGAATATTCGCGTCTCGGGTACGGTCGTTCGAGTCGTGGCAAAAGTAAACGACTTTTTTCGCATCAAGCAGATGAGCTCGCGGACGTCTTACGGATGCTTCGTGTCGAAGGACCATATGTCTTCATCGGTCACTCGCTCGGAGCCTATATCTCGCTTGCAAGTGGACGCCTATTTGCAGACGAGACGCGTGGCATCGTCTTGCTCGATCCGTCGCATCCGGATGTCGATGCGGCATTACCGAACTGGTACGAACGAACACAAGAGGAGTGGAATCGATTCCTCTATTTCCTTAGTCACGTCCGACCGATCGCCTGGATGATTCCTGACCGTCTAGGAAAAAAGATGTTCAGTGTCTTACCGGAAGCCGATCAATTACCAATGTGGCGGCATTTTGCGGCGCCTGGACATTGGCGGGGAACACTCGACGAGTGGCAATCGGTCGAAGAGAACAATCAGCTGATTCTTTCGTTGCTCGAAGACGTGACACAGCCGGTCCTCGTCCTGTCCGCTTCGAACTGGGCAGGTGGTATGCCGGAAAGTTGGTTGAACCCGGCATTGACCGAACAAATCAATGCGGCTCACGCTGCGTTCGCCGACAGTTTACCGAACGGGATGTATCATGTGATTGCGGATACGAATCATTATACGATCGCTGGCTTTTCGCATGAGGCAGCAGAGCGGATCACCGATTTGATCGGGACGACATGGGATTTACCGATTCAAACTCAGCGGTAAGGTTGCGCATTTTTCTCTCGAATCGTTTTCCTGGGACAAGCATCGCGCTGCTTTACTTCGTTGCAGGGTCGCTCCTGCTTGTTTTCCCTAAGAAGCGATTCCGAGCTTACAAAACGTTTCTTTTCTCGTGCTTCGGAACACTGACGGAGCTGACTCTAAAGTCAGTTTCTACAAAGATAGGGGTGGCAGAATAATCCCCTATCTCATAACAAAAAGAATGACGCGTCACACGCCACTCCTACAGGAACAAGCGCATTATGCGCTGTCAGAGACAAACAAGACCCGCTTTCTTGCTTGAATGAAGCAGGAAAACTGGCTTGTGTCTCGCCTAAGGAAAGGGCGTGAAAAGACGCGTCATTCTCTTTTGGAGTTAGCCCCGTCTATTCCTTGAGTCGACGCTTGTCGGCTTTTTTTAATGAAATAAATCGAAATCATTCCGATTGACGTCAGGTGAAAAGTCGGTTACTCTATAAAACGTAATGATTACGTTTTAGGAGATGAATGATGATGCAACCGATATCGATCACGGTTTTATCCGGTTACTTAGGATCCGGTAAAACGACATTACTAAACCATTTACTACATAATCGCGAAGGACGCCGCCTCGCGATCATCGTCAACGACATGAGTGAGGTCAACATTGACGCGGCATTGATTGAGCAAGGCGGATTCTCGCGGACGGAAGAGTCGTTCGTCACACTCTCGAACGGCTGCATTTGCTGCACGTTACGCGATGATTTATTGCTTGAAGTCAAACGCCTCGTCGACCAAGGAGATATTGACGGTATCGTCATCGAGTCGAGTGGTATTTCGGAACCGATTCCGGTCGCCCAGACTTTCACGTACGAAGATCCGGACAGTGCAATCGACTTATCACAAGTCACGAAAATCAACGCGATGGTCACGGTCATCGATGGATACCGTTTCCTAAAGGACTTTGAGTCTGGTGAATCGTTGATTGAGCGGAAACAGGCCGTCGATGAGACAGACGTGCGCGAAGTCGTCGATCTACTCGTCGATCAAGTTGAGTTCGCAGACATCATCGTCTTGAATAAAGTCGATCGCCTGACACCGGAAAAACGCCATACCGTTATCGGTTATCTAAAGGCATTAAATCCAGTTGCTCGTTTGATCGAGACAACATATGCTCAAGTCGATCCGGCAGAGATTTTAGACGTTGATCTATTTGATTTTGAACAAGCGGCAGCAAGTGCCGGCTGGATCCGTGAGTTGAATGCGGAAGAACATATTCCGGAAACGGAAGAGTACGGGATCAGCTCGTTCGTCTACAAGCGCGACGTGCCGTTCCACCCGGAGCGCTTGCTTGCCTTGATCGAAGACTGGCCGCAAGAAGTCGTCCGGGCGAAAGGCTTCTTGTTCCTCGCAACCCGTCCTGAGATGGCACTGTTGTTCCACCAAGCAGGATATGCGTCGAACATGGAATACGCTGGTCGTTTTGCATCAGACGAAGATCGACGGACCGAGCTCGTCTTAATCGGAATCGGACTGGAGGAAGAGAAGCTCGAAGCATTATTCGATGCGTGTCTCGTCCAAGCAGATGAAACGGACTGGGCGTCACTGAATGATCCAATTCCTGGTCGCGAGATGTACGAAGAAAACTTTCTATAAGAGGTAAATCTTTCGAGAAACCGTATCTGCGGTTTCTCTTTTTTGTTATATTTTCATAGTAAATGGGGAAAGAATACTAGTGAAGGTATGTTAATTGAAGGAGGAAGGTCTGTGCGCAACCGGATTTTACAATTCGCACTCGTATTTTTAGTCGCCGGGGGCATCATTTGGGGACTATATCAACTCGGCTATTTATTTTATGTCTTAACGATTTCAGCGACAGTCGTGCCGCTCGCCGTCATCATGATCATTTTCATTGAAAACCGGACAGCGGAATCAACGATCGCTTGGTTTCTCGTCCTGATCTTCCTACCGATTCTCGGTGTCGTGATTTGGTTGATGTTCGGTCGGAATCCACGGCGTCGTCGCCGGAATCGTCGTTCGCATGACGAACGAAAATTGCTCAAACAAGCAATTCGTCCAGTCCGGTCGCTTGCCGTCAGTGAGTTGCCACCGAATCACTTGAAGCTTGCGAACACGATTCGCAACTTCGGTGGTGGCGGGGTGGACGTTCATACATCAAGTGAGATTCTGACGAACGGGGAAAAGACGTTCCCGGCGATTCTTGACGCGATTCGTCAAGCGCAGCATCACGTCCACATCCAGTATTACATCTATCGGAATGATGAGACAGGCAAGGCGATCCGGGAAGCATTGATTGAGCGACTCGAAGCCGGTGTGACGGTCCGGTTCATGTATGACGGACTTGGAAGCTATATGCTCGGTGAGAACTTCTTGCGTCCGCTACGCGACGCTGGAGCACATATCGCAGCCTATGATCCGATCTCAAGTCCTTTGTTCATCTTCACAGCGAACTTCCGCAATCACCGGAAAATCGTCGTCGTTGATGGAAAAGTCGGCTTCACCGGTGGTTTGAACGTCGGGGATGAGTACGACGGTAAGAGTAAGAAGTTCGGCTTTTGGCGCGATACGCATTTACGGCTCGAAGGACGCGCCGTCAAGGAATTACAAGCGACGTTCCTCGACGACTGGATCTATGCCCAAATCGAATCGGGTGACACATGGGAGACGTTTGCGGGTGACGAGACGATCCATCAGTACTTCCCGAAACATGACGTGGCGTCAGACGGAGCGATTCAAATCGTCACGAGCGGACCGACCTCGAAGGATCCCGCGATTCGTAATGCCTTGATTGCCGCGATCATCTCGGCACAACGCTCCATCTGGATTGCGACACCGTATTTGATTCCGGACAATGAGACGATGACCTTGCTTCGGCTCGCAGCACGTGCCGGGCTCGACGTCCGCATCCTGACACCGGGGAAAGGCGATAGTTTTACGTCTTATTACGGTACCCGCTCCTACTTCGGACCACTCTTAAAGGACGGCGTCAAAATTTATACGTACAACCGTCACTTCATCCATGCGAAGTTGTTTCTCGTCGACGGGAAGATCGGTGCCGTCGGAACGGCAAACATGGACATTCGCAGTTTTGTTCTCAACTATGAACTGATGGCATTTTTATATGATACGGAAAGCACCGAGCAGCTCGAGCGTGACTTCATCGCTGATTTTGACGTTTCGATTCAGTTATCATCGAATGATTACGTCAAACGACCGCTCCGCTTCCGGATTTTTGAGTCACTCTCACGTTTGATTTCACCCTTATTATGACCGAGTGTCCCGCATCGATTTTCAGGTGCGGGACATTTTTGGGTTGATTCTTCCTTGAAGTGGGAACATGAACTCTTATACACTAGATGTGTAATCGGTTGCACACTACTTAGCCTGGAAGGAAGTGAAAGGGGCGTTAGTCCCGAACCCGTATGCGAACAATTGATGAATCCCATTTCTACACGCGCGACATGAAACCACAAGCACGACCAGACGCCATCATCCAAGGAGATGTCTACCGTTTCACGGTCTTGACGAGTCGGATGATTCGACTCGAATACGCGGCGGACGGACAGTTCGAGGATCGACCAACTCAAACGGTCTTCAATCGTGATTTCCCGGTACCTGCTTACCGCATCGTCGAAAACGAGGAAGAATTGCAAATCATCACCGAGCACGTCCATCTGCATTATACGAAGGGACCGTTCGCTGCGAACACACTTTATATCGATGTTTTAGGGAACTTCAGTACCTACTACAGCCGCTATACGTTCGGCGGACCGCTCCGGACGTTAAAAGGAACGGCACGGACGCTTGATCATGTGGACGGTGTCATTCCACTCGAAGAAGGAATCGTCTCCCGACAAGGTTACGCAGCGATCGACGATTCGAACGCGTTCGTCCTGACGGAGGACCACTTCGTCGAACCGCGTCGCTCTGGTACACATGACATTTATTATTTCGGATACGGTCACGACTACAAACAGGCATTGCGTGACTTCTACCACCTGACAGGACCGACACCGATGTTACCGCGTCAAGTGCTCGGTAACTGGTGGAGTCGTTACTGGCGTTATAGTGAGAAGGAATACAAGGATTTGATGACGCGCTTCAAGACGGAAGACATTCCGTTCTCGGTCAGTGTCATCGATATGGACTGGCACGTCACCGATATCCCAGAACGCTACGGAAGTGGCTGGACGGGCTATACGTGGAACCGTGATCTATTCCCGGATCCACGCGGATTCTTACAATGGTTGAAGGATGACGACCGGATGGTCACGCTCAACTTGCACCCGGCGGACGGTGTGCGTGGGTTTGAAGAAGCATACGAGGCGATGGCGGTCGCGATGGGCGTCGATCCCGAATCGGATGTCCGAATCCCATTCGATTTCTCGGACCGGACGTTCATCGAGAACTACTTCACGAAGCTGCATCATCCGCACGAGGCAGATGGCGTTGACTTCTGGTGGATCGACTGGCAACAGGGTGCGAACTCGAAGATGAAGGGGCTTGATCCACTTTGGATGCTCAATCATTACCACGCACTTGATATCGCCCGCGATGGCAATCGACCACTGATCTTCTCACGTTACGCGGGACCCGGAAGTCATCGTTATCCGGTTGGTTTCTCGGGCGATACGATCATCTCGTGGGCATCGCTCCAATTCCAGCCGTATTTCACGGCGACGGCGTCAAACATTGGCTACGGATGGTGGAGCCATGATATTGGGGGACACCAGCGTGGGGAAAAGGATGACGAGTTATCGACGCGTTGGCTTCAGTATGGCGTCTTCAGTCCAATCATGCGCCTGCACAGTACGATGAGCATCTTTAACGGGAAAGAACCATGGCGTTATTCGACCGATGCGGCGAACGTCATGAAGAAGTACCTGCAGCTCCGGCACCAGCTCGTACCGTATATCTACACGATGAATGCCCGCAATCACTTTGACGGTTTGCCACTCGTCTCACCGATGTATTATGAACATCCGGAAGACGATCAAGCGTATAACGTCCCGAACCAGTTCTACTTCGGAACAGAACTGATTGTCGCACCGATGGTCACACCGATGCATCGGAAACTGCACATGACGGCGACAACCGCTTGGTTGCCGGAAGGCGAATGGTTCGATTTCTTCAACGGGCATCGATACCGTGGCGGCAAACAAATCCGTCTGTTCCGTTATCTCGAAGACCAAGGCGTACTTGCAAAAGCCGGTGCGATCGTGCCACTCGGTCGTCATCTCGAACAGTCGAATGCCCTGCATAATCCAGAGGATCTCGAAGTCGTCGTCTTCCCGGGAGCATCGAACCGCTTTACGTTGTTTGAAGATGACAGTACAGGTGTCGCGCACCGCGATGGTGTCAACGTCGAGACGACGTTTGCGCTCGACTGGGAAGCACGTGAGCTGACGATCGCGGCACCAACCGGACACCGTGACTTGCTACCTGAAAACCGCTCGATTACATTGATCTTACGTGGAGTCCGTGAAGGATACGTTCAGCGCGACGGAGAGAGTGTCACCGGCGTCTATGATCATGCGACGCAGTCCCTTCGTGTCGAACTCGGTGAAGTGACGGATACGATCACGTTGTCACTCCAAGTCGAGATCTCGACGAACGAGAACAAGATGGACCGGTTGTATGCATTCCTCGACCAAGCGGAAATCAGCTATGACCTGAAAGATCGTTTGTACCGTCTATTGTCACAAAAACTCGACCCGGTCAACATGATGCACCAATTGCAAGCACTCGAACTCGAGAAGGATCTCGTCGACTGTCTGCTTGAGTTGATGTTGTCTTAAACGATTGGATAGGCATGCGAAAAAGCCAGTATTCGTCATCCGAATGGACGAGGAATACTGGCTTTTTGATTGAGGTCAGAACTTTTCGTCTACCTCTTCATCCATCCAAGATAGTAAGTCTTCTGCATCGAGATCGTCACCTTTACTGAGGATCAAGGTCGTGACGTCATCTCGTTTCTGTTCTAATAACTCCGGGTTGTTCGTCAAGACTTCCATGAGGTAATACGCATACGAGTCAAGGAAATCAGGCTGATCGTTTCGTTCGATCAGTGTCATGAACGCTTCGATCAGTTCTTCCTGTTCTTCATCGAGAATCATCCAGTGGGAGTAGGCGAGGAGTTTTTCATTCTCGTCATCTCCACGGAGAATGTCCTTGATTTCAGGTAACGTCAGAAATACGACATCTGGCATGACGACTTCCGGAACATCGCTACTCAGCTTCGTTAACCATTCGTCATAGGTCGTTGCGACAAAATGTGTTTCTGCGACAGAAATATCGAGGCACCAGACAGTTGGCTCGGCAGTTTCCGAGAAATGGAAGTACCAAAAATAGCTACCTTCGCCTTCCGCGAACATCATGACGTTTCCCTCGACGTCCCATTCCCGGAGGATCGACAATTCGTCTAGATACCGTTCGAATGTCAATGACGACATGGAGCGGAGTGGGAGATGCAATCCAGTTTCTTCGTCCGACCATGTATTCTCAAACTCGACCATCACGGCCATGGCTTCCGGAGCACCGCCGTTTTGTTCCTGGATTTGTTCGAGGTAACGGACGGGGAGTCGACCGTTGACGGCTTGCTCGATTCGTTTAATGTCTGTTTCTTTGACTGAAATCATCGTTTCTTCCTGTAATTCTTCATCCCAAAATGGCATCGTATGACCTTCCTTGCTATGTAATATGTAGACCTTGATTATACGCGAAGCTGATGGAAAATGTTTCAAAAAAAGACCCTTTCCGTTATGGAAGGGTCTATTGTGTCATTTACGACGCAATTTTTTCGCTTTTTGTTTCATGTCGTTGTACGTAATCATCGGGCTATCGTCCATCGTCAAGCGCAGATGGTTCGGTTCACCTTTGTTCGTGATGCCGGAGCAATAGAGGATGTCGGCATACTGATCAAACAGTTCCTCATATGCCGGCAGGTGGTGCATCAGGCGACCAGGCGATCCCCAGCCACAGAGGACGACGCCATTTTTTGCTTTGACTTCAGCAAGTGTCTTCGCGACGAACTCATAGTTCGTCTCATCGAAGCTCGCTTGCGCGAACGGCAGATCCTCGCTGACGAGCAGGTCCGGCATCAAACTGATGATGTCATATTGTTTGACGGGGTCACTGACATACTTCTTCATCAAATTGTACGCACGTTGTGTCGTCGTTCCAGAGAGAAAGGCGTCCGTCGTCCGTGGTGTGTAGATTAAAGCGGCGACGTGCGTTCCTTCTGCGATGTCGTCAAAGATATAGCTGCGTAAATAGCGTTTCGTCTTGTCTCGATCAAACGTCGTCTGGACGCGGATCGACGATTCCTCAATCAAGAGTTCGGAAGAATCGGCTGGTGTCATGGGTGGTGCCTCCTTTTAATTGGTCAAACGTGAGCTGATGCGAAGGAAGAACGCGAGTGTCTTCTTCTTGAGGTCGAGGTCGTTCGCATCGATCGCCTCGACGTGTTGCTGGTAACGATCGTATTGGGCGAGCACGTCAGAGACATATTGTTCACTGCGATTGTATTCAAACAGTGCTGTCGCGAGCGTGTCTCGGTCGGATGTCTGTGTGACATCGTGTTGCTTCAGGTATTTCGCTGCCGTGTGGGCGCTATCGACGAGACTTGTCGGATCGGCTTTCCCGTCGCCGTCCGCGTCCACTCCGAGACCACCATATTTCTCGATGGCTTCCGGATCCGTCACGTCAATGCCGTCATGCTCGATGTCACCGAGCGACGTGCCACCTTTGTATCCCCAACCGACCCATGTTTTCGGCATGAATTGGAACGGGCCGATGGCGCCAACGGACGATTGCATCGCTGACGAGTTCGAGAAGATCGTCTCGACGCGATGAATGGAGGCGAGTAGCTTCCAGTCGATGCCGTAACGTGCCGCGGCTTGTTCGTAGATGTCGATGTTCTCGGCAGGTACGCCATGCTGTCCATAATACGTACGATACATTTCATTTTGAACACGTTCCCGATTTTGCCAGTAGATGAAGCTACTGACGATGAGGGCGAACAGTACGAACAAGATGCTGATTCGAAAAACTTTTCGCATATTGTTCTCTCCTCTGTTTAGGATTCCACTGAATGGTATCATATTTTAGTAGGGTCTAATAGCACTTTCTGTGACGGGAGTGTGGAATCAAAAAAGGAGTCGAAGTCATGTATCTCTTCGTAAATGGGTTTTTACTCGGATTACTCGTCGTCCTTTCGATCATCGCGGCGGTCCGTCCGGTCGATTTGACGATCGTTCCTCGCAAGGAATTCTACCCCTCGATGGTCCAGTCAAGCGGGATCTTATGTTTGTTGCTCGTCGGTGGAACACTGATCAGCGGCACACAGTTGTCGGAAATCGGCGTGACGTTTTTTGTCCCAAGTGGTCCGGTCTGGTACGCGACGATCGGACTAATCGTCCTTCTCTGCTTCGTTTTAATTTCGACGGCGACTGTTCCGGCGTTTCGCAA
>Ga0308158_10002460_pt1 | contig 17462 bp, 17 predicted proteins | sample PhyBR2_FD_201038 | JGI IMG/M metagenome (GOLD analysis project Ga0308158, IMG submission 201038) | Phyllosphere microbial communities from UC Gill Tract Community Farm, Albany, California, United States - DLSLB.R2 | ecosystem: Host-associated > Plants > Phyllosphere > Unclassified | place: USA...
TCGATCGCGCCCTTCAGTTCGAAGGCGTAGCCGCCGAGCGCAGGCGCAAGCGACAGGGTGAAGACCTGCGAACCCTGCGAGGGAACATGGCCGGCCTGCGGGGCTGCACCCACATAGCCGTAAAGCGTGTTGCCGACGACGGCGTAGTGAACCTCTGCGCCTCCGGACGTAAACTGCGGCTGGCCGTTCAGCGCGCCGAAGCTCAGCGAGCCCGCCTTGTAGCCGTCGGGTCCGAAGTCGACCGCGCCGTTCGACAGGAAGCCTTCGACCACAGAGCCGATGCGCACTTCGTCCAGCGGATTGCCCGTCAGGATCGCATGCTCGTCGATCGTCGTGTTGACGTCGTTGACCTGTGCGCCGACAGGGTTGGCGTCATCGACATGCAGGTTCAGCGTGAACTTCACCGCATCCGTGTCACCATCCTGCGCCGTCAGCTTGAAGCCAAGCGACAGGTCGTCGCCCTTGACGTGATCGAGCGGCTTCAGAAGCGTGAAGCTGTAGGAGGCCGTTGCCGGGTCCAGGACCACCTTGAACACCTGGACGCCCGAATGTTCGGAAACGTACTTGGCCGAAAGCTCACTCGAGCTGACATAGCCGTAAAGCGTGTTGCCGGAGAGGACGTAGCGAACCGTCTCGCCATGCGATGTCACAACCGGCTGGCCGGCGGTGCCGTCGAAGGCGAGCGAGCCGGCCTTGTAGCCGTCGGCGCCGAAGTTGATCTCGCCGTCACCTGCCTTGCCGTTGATCAGGCTGCCGGTGATCGTGTTGTCGACAGGCGTCTTCGTCGTCAGCGCCATCTCGCCGACATGGTTTGCAGTCGCATCGGCAATCTGGTTCGATGCCGCCACGTCGTCGGTCACCTTGACCGTGATTGTCGCCGGCGCCGACACGTCGCCGTCACCGTCGGTGATGGTGAAGCCGAAGCCGATCTCCTTGACGTCGGTGCCCTGCGTCGGATGCGACAGCGCGACGTTCTGCACATACTTGTAAGTGCCGTCGGCATTGACCGTCAGCGTGAAGGCCACCGTGTTCGTACCGTGGACCGTGCCGGTCAGCACGTTGCCCGACTGCGTCACGTCGATCGCAACGCCCGCCGTCGTCTTCAGGTCGGAAGGAACCGTCGTGAAGTGGATCGCCGTGGCCAGCGAGCCACCCTGGTAGCCATCGGCGCCAGGCGCGAGCGCCGACACATGGCCCGTCGCCTCGATCGCACCGGACGCAAGGTTGTGCTCGTCGACGGACAGCGTGGCATCACTTGGGTTCACGGGAATGTCGTCGGCGACCGCAACGGAGAAATAGACGGGGACCGCATCGCCATCCGAATCCGTAGCGACGGCGTGGAAGGTCAGTGTCAGCGCATCGGTGCCCTTGAACTTGTTGTCCAACGGACCGGTGAGCGTGAATTCGTAGGTACCGCTGCCGTCGTCGTTCAACGTGACGGTGAAGATCGGCTGTCCTTCTGCGGTGGCGACAAGCGTCGTGCCGTTCTCCGAAAGAGTGTAGGTCAGTGCAATGCTGTTCGATGTGAGGGCAACTGTCTCGCCATTGGCATCGACCGCCGACATGGCGGCGACCTGCGCGGAGGTATCGCCCGCAGCCGAGGCGAAGACGAGCGAGCGGCCGACGCCGTCATTGGCGCCTTCGACGTCGTAGTTGTCGGCGCCCCAGGAGATGTGAAGGTCGCCGGAAGCGGTCGTGGATGACGAGGAGACGGCCTCGCGCAGCAGAACCGGCATCTCACCGCCGTTGCCGAGATTATGCTCGTCGACAGTCGTGTTGCTGTCTTCCGACGGGCTCCAGGCGATGACGTCATCCTTGACGTTCAGCGTCAGCGTGCCGTTGGCGATGTCGCCGTCCTGGTCACGAACCTGGTAGCCGATGGTGAAGGCCTGGGTGTTTTCGCCCTGGCCAGCGGCGTGCTGGATCGCGGCGTTCTGAACGATCGTGTAGATGCCGGAGGTGGTGTCGCTCAGCGTGACAGTCAGAACCGTGATGTTGGTGCCGTGCTGGACCTGCGAGATCACGATGCTGCGGCCATCGGCGCCGACGGCCTGGAAGAAGGAGCCTTCGCCTGCAGGCGACGTGGCGAGGCCGGCGCCGGTCAGGAGCACGGAGCCGATACCGTCGTTGCCGGAGAGGAAGCCGAGCGTGCCGGTGGTGTTGAGGAGCGTGGCTTCGCCGTTGCCACCAGGCAGCGAGCTGTCGTCGAGCAGGACCACGGCATTGGCAAGCGCCGTCGGGGTGTCGTTGTTGAGATCAGGGGTGCGCTCGGGCGTCGAGTCAGCCTGCTGCGTATCGGCCAGCAGCGAAGCGAGCTGCGTCGGGTCGCCGCCGTTGCCCTGGATCGAGTCCTGGAAGTTGGCGCCGGAGCTCGAGGGGGAGGAGCTGGCGGAATAGGAGCCGTCGGGGCCGGCGGCGACGTTGATGTTGCTCTGTTCGAGAGCGGCGATCACGGCCTGCTGGGGCAGCTCGACTTCGCCGAGCAGGAAGGTCGGAACGTGGAGCGCGCCGTTGACGATGACGATTTCAGTGCCATTGGCCTGGACGAGGACGAGGTCGTTGCCGCGCACGTGGATATCGTCGATCGCGGTGCCTGCCGGCAGATGGGCGATGTTGTTCTGATCCGGGACAACCTGGCCAGCGGGTGCTGCGGCTGCGGCCTCCTGGGCTGCGGGCAAGCGGCCGGTCGTTTCAGTCGACTGGGCGCCCTGCTGGTCGCTCGGCTGAGTGGTTCCGGCCTGTGCGACCTCGACGCCACCTAGGGCGGAAGTCTGCAGGCGAGCGTCCTGATGAATATCGGAGATCAAGTCATGCGATGCGTTTTCATTTTCAACGGCAGAGATGCGAGAATCTTCGATAGACATACAAAATACCCCAATGAGAAACTGAGGCCAAATAATTCCGCCGAAGATACAAAAGCAATACTGCCCTATAGGCGCCGATATAGCCGGTTATGCATCCACCCAGAAATGTTTAAGAACGGTTAACCGCAAAACCGCTTAATCGGTAAAATTCTAATAAAAATAGAACGATAGAGGCTATTTCGCCACAGCAGAACGGCCCCGTTTCCGGGGCCGATTCGAGCGTGTTTCGGGTGTTCGCAGGCGGGCTTGCGAGGCCTCAGCGGGCCGGCGCCACGAGGCAGAAGAAGGCGCCCTGCGGGTCGATCGCCTGTATCACCCAGCTGCCGCCGGGCACTTCCATCGGGCCGTTGACGACCTGGCCGCCGCCGGCCTTGACCCGCTCGATGGCGGAATCGATTGCCGGGACATTGAAGTAATAGGCCCAGGCCGGCATCGGCACATTCTCCGGCTTGGTCATCATGCCGCCGACGGGTGTGCCGTGTTCGGCGAAGATGCGGTAGACGCCCATCGGGCCCATGTCGAAATCATGGTCCTTGGTCCAGCCGAAGAGCTTTTCATAGAAGGTGAAGGCCTCACCGCCATCGCCGGCGTAGAGTTCGCTCCAGCCGAGCGTGCCGGGGGCGCCCATCGCCGGCTCTGGCGGCGGGCTGTCCATCGGGGCCGGGGTCATGATGCAGATGACGGCGCCATGCGGGTCGGCAACCACGGCGAAACGGCCGATTTCGGGGATATCCTCCGGCGGGCGGCGGACGGAGCCGCCATTGGCGGCGAAATCCCGGGCGCTCCGGTCGACATCGTCGACGGCGACATAGCCGGTCCAATTCGGCGGGATGCCGGTGCCTTCAAGCTCTGCGGGAAAGACCATCATGCCGGCGCGGCCGACGCCATCGGCCTCGAAGATGGTATAGGGCGGCATGCCTGGGACGGTCATTTCGCTGGTCGTCCAGCCGACGACCTTTGTGTAGAAATCCCTGGCGCCCTTGGTGTCGGGCGTCATCAATTCGCACCAGATGAACTTGCCGTGGGTCTCCGACATCGTGATCTCCCTTTCACGTTCTTCGTTGCGTCGATGCAGGCGTGATGATCTCAGGCGCCCATGATCTCAGGCGTCAGTGGCAGCAGGATGACGTCTTGGCCGCTTCAGCATACTCGTCGTGGCGCTTGACGAAGTTCATCGTCGAATCCTCGTTGCGGCCCTTCGGGGCGCGGTCGAGGATCATCAGCGTGCCGATCAGCTCTTCCGGGCCGCGGGCATAGCTGGAGTATGTGTGGAAGATCTCGCCTTTCTCGTTTTTGTAGAAGGCGCTCAAGCCCGGCAGTTCGTCATTGGCATCTTCGGGCGGGATCGAAGTAAAGTTATAGAATACCTTGTCCTTGCCGAGATCTTCCGGGCTGAACGATACATGATAGTCGAAGTTGAAGTCGCTCGATGCCGAGGATACCCAGGGGAATTTCCAGCCCATCCTGGTCTTGTAGGCCTCGATCTTGGCCACGGGCGCACGCGAAACGGCCACCCAGGTGACATCGTGGTTGTTCAGGTGCGGCAGCGCGCCATCGACATGGTCTGACAGGAACGAGCAACCGGGACAGCCGGCCTCCCAATCGGGACCAAGCATGAAATGATAGATGATCAGCTGGCTGCGGCCATCGAAGAGCTCGCTGAGCGATCTCTTGCCATCGGGCGTGTCGAAGGCATAGTCCTTTTCGACCTTGACCCAGGGAAGCGCCATGCGCTCGGCATTGACCTTGTCCCTCAGATGCGTTGCTTCCTTCTCCTTGAGAAGCAGCGCGCGGCGGGCTTCGAGCCATTCTTCGCGGGAAACGACTTGGTTCTGCATCGTGTGCGCCCTCCTCCGGCGCGACCGAAACGGTCCATTCTCCTTTTCCTTGACTATATATATTGATATCAATAGAAATTGGACATGTCAAACGCTACCGAGATTCCTTTCGCGACGACGCTTCTGGTGCGCGACACGTGCCTGTGCCTGCATGCGCAGCGGGCGGCGCGAGCCTTGGCGCGGCTGTTCGACGATGCGCTGCGGCCAGCGGGGCTGACCAATGGGCAATTCTCGCTGATGATGTCGCTGAACCGGCCGGAGCCGCCGCCGATGGGGCCAGTCGCCAAGCTGCTCGCCATGGACCAGACGACGCTGACGGCGGCGCTGAAGCCGCTCCAGCGGCGCGGCTGGGTCGAAGTCTTCCCGAACCCGAGGGACAAGCGCGGACGGTTGTTGCGGTTGACGCCCGAGGGTATGCGCGTGCTGACCGCCGCGCTGCCGATCTGGGAAAGCACGCATGCGGCGCTGGAACAGACGCTGCCCGAGGGCAATGCCGAGCGGCTGCGGCAGGATCTGCAGGCGCTGGCCTAGCCTCAGAGCTTGTTGGCGATGCGTGGGTCATCGCCGAAATCGGCGCGGGTAAACCCGATTCTCGCTTTCGGAAATTCGCAGAGCGCCTGGACGCCTGATGCGGAGAGACGCAGGCGCCATGTCTGGCGCTCGACGGGATCGCGCGCGGCGAAGGCCGAGGCGGTGAGCAGCGCGATGTTGCGGCGATGGCCGGGATCGCGGACCGAGGCGTAGAGGATCGCCTGGCAATCGGCCTCGCGGGCGGCATCGGCCAGCGCCTGGCAGGGCTCGTAGCGCTGGGGATCGGTCCATATCGCATGGTCGCGATCGAGCGGCGGTGTGGTGAGATCGATCGCGCGCGGTGTCTCGATGGCTGCGGCAAAGGCGGTGTATTCGGCGGCGTTGGCGGGAAGCGGCGTATCGGGGGAATCGGCGAAGAACAGCAGCCGGTAGAAGGCCATCTCCGATATCGCGGTCTCGACCGCTTCCGATGCGTAGTAGACGCCGAGCGTGCGCCCTGCCCGGCGGAAGCGCGAGCCGTGGGGATAGATGGCGCCGTAGCGGAAGGGTGTGGCCAAGAGGTAGTCGAGGCCTTTGCATTCCGGCGGCAGGACCGGCTTGCTTTCTTCCAGCAGCGTTTCGAGCAGGGCCTGCTCTTCCAGCGTATCGACGATCTTCAAGGTCGAGATCTGATGCTGCGCCTCCACCAATCGCCAGAAACGGCCGGAGACGGGTCGCGCTTCAGACGATAGCGCGGCGGGCGTCCAGGTAGGCGAGGACATCGGTCAATCCTGATATGCTGACGATCTTCTCGAGCGGCGTGGCGCCGAGCGCGGTGTTGGCGTTGCGCAGCCATGAGCGCGCGACCGCTTCATCACCACCGACGATGGCATCGAGCGAGCGGAACAGGCGCACGAGCAGAATGGCGAGCTCGAAGGATTTCGAGCCGCGCTCGAGCAGGTAGTCCTGCCTTTTCATGCGCGAAACCGTGGCTTCCGACAGGCCAAGCACTGAAGACAGCGTGCGGGCACTGATGCCGAGGCGCTCGGCGGCGGCAACGGCGGCCTTGGTGATGACGACGGCCTCCTGGGGATGCGTGCCTGATATCGTATGAGCGATGGCCATGGCGATTTCCTTTCCTTGGAAACAATATAGCGATTATATTTCTAATGGAAAGGTGATCGGCGGGAATTCCGCCCGAAATGAAAACAACCCGGCCTGCAATGCAGACCGGGTTGCCAATAGTGGTGACGGCTAGGCTTACTTCGCCGATGGGTCCTTGATGGTCTTGCCGATCGAGAAGGCCAGAAGGGCCGAGATCAGCATCAGGGCGCCGACGATGAACATCGGCATCTCGTAGAGACCCGTGGCATCCTTCACCGCACCGGTGATGTAGGGTGCCGCGAAGCCCGCGATGTTGCCCACGGTGTTGATGAGCGCGATGCCTGCGGCAGCCGCAGCACCCGTGAGGAAGCGCGAGGGGAAGGACCAGAAGTTCGGCAGCGCCGAGAAGATCGCGCAAGCGGTGAGCGTGATGGCGATGACGGTTGCCTCAGGGGACGACATCAGCAGAGCGAGCGGGATGCTGATCGCGCCGACCAGAGCCGGGATGCCGACGTGCCAGGCGCGGACGCCACGCTTGGACGCATCGCGGCTCCAGAAGAACAGCGCGACGGCGGCCGGCAGATACGGGATCGCCGTGATCAGGCCCTTGTCGAAGACGTTGAACTTGGTGCCGAACTTAGTCTCGAAGCCGGCAATGATGGTCGGCAGGAAGAAGGCCAGTGCATAAAGGCCGTAGATCAGGCCGAAGTAGATGACCGACAGGAGCCAGACGCGCTTGTCCTTGAGCGCCTGCAGGGTCATCGAGCCGTGGCCGGAGAGCTTGCCTGCTTCTTCCTTGGCGAGTTCGCGGTTCAGCCAGTCACGCTCTTCCGAGGTCAGCCACTTGGCGGCGGTCGGGGTGTCGGGAAGGTAGAACCAGGTGATGATGCCGACGACGATCGCAGGAACGGCGACGCCGAAGAACATGATGCGCCAGCCTTCGTAACCGAACAGGCCGTGCGCCTGGATGAGCAGCGAAGCGATCGGCGCGCCGATAACTGTCGTCAGCGGCTGGGCCAGATAGAAGAGCGCCAGGATCTTGGCGCGGTGGCGGCCGGGAACCCAGGTGCTGAGATAGAGGATGGCGCCGGGGAAGAAGCCCGCCTCGGCAACGCCGAGCAGGAAGCGCAGCGAATAAAGGCCGGTGACGCTGCTGACCCAGGTGAAGAGCATCGCAACGACGCCCCAGGTCACCATGATGCGGGCGAGCCAGCGGCGGGCGCCGTATTTGTGGAGCGCCAGGTTGCTGGGGATTTCCAGAACGATGTAGCCAACGAAGAAGATGCCGGCGGCAAAGCCGAACTGGGCCGCGGTCATGCCGAGGTCCTGCGTCATCCCGTTCGGGCCGGCAAAGGAGATTGCCGTACGGTCGAGGAAGTTGATGAAGAACATCAATGCGATGAAGGGAACCAGGCGAATGGAGATCTTGCGGATCGCCGATTTTTCGACCTGCTGTTCCTGGTCTGATAGTTTAAACGTCGCGTTCACATAGTCCTCCCGACAAGACCGCTGCGGCCCATCGAGCCTACGAGTGCGACTTGCGCTATGCAGCCCCGTTGTGTCGGGAATGCTGGATGTTGATCTCTAGCCCTACCGCGAAAGTCGGTCTCCTATGTCCGATACTTGTGCAACTGATCGCGCCCGATTACCGAATGCGCCTTGTCACACGAGCCCCAACGGACATGCCTCCTCCCCTAGCGAGCGACATATTTCTTTCAAATTACCAGCCACTCGTCAACTGGTATGATGAGATGGTGAGTATTCTTTAACAGAATATTAGAACATGTTCAAAATCCGCGTACACCGAATCGCGCGCTTCTAGACAGCAAAAAGCGCCGCGCTCCGAAAAGCGCGACGCTTTGGCAGTTAGTATCAGGTTCTGCCTGATCAGGCGACAGTCACCGGCACTTCCGTGGAGGTGCGCATGGCGTGGCTGTAGGGGCATACGATGTGGGCGGCAGCGGCCAGCTTCTCAGCGGTCGGCTTGTCGAGGCCCGGGATATTGACGGTCAGCGCAACTTCGATGCCGAAGCCGCCGCCATCTTCACGCGGGCCGATGCCGACGGTGGCCGAGACGGTCGTGTCTTCCGGAATCTTGACCTTCTGCTGGCCCGCGACAAATTTCAGGGCACCGAGGAAGCAGGCCGAGTAGCCGGCCGCGAAGAGCTGTTCCGGGTTGGTGCCGGTGGCGCCGTCGCCGCCAAGTTCCTTCGGAACCGTCAGCGTGACATCGAGAACGCCGTTTTCGGAAACGGCGCGGCCTGCGCGGCCACCGGTGGCGGAAGCTTTGGTTGTGTAGAGGATCGGCATGTCAGTCTCCTTCGTTGGCTCCTTCGTTGGGGCTGGATTTTGTATATCGCGCAATTAAATTGTACGCAAGTGAATTTTGCAAATTGCATTCGGAATCCGAAAAGACGACAATGCAAACGCCGGGGAAGCACGATGACGAAAGCGCAGACGACAAAGACGATGAAAATTCCGGAAGAGGAAAAGCGGCTGGAGCGACAGCTCTGTTTCGCGGTCTATTCGACGGCGCATGCCTTCACACGCGCCTACAAGCCGATCCTCGACAAGGTGGGCCTCACCTATCCGCAATATCTCGTCATGCTGGTCCTGTGGGAAAAAGCGGCGCTGCCGGTGAAGACCATCGGCGAACAGCTCGATCTCGATTCGGGCACGCTGTCGCCGCTATTGAAGCGCCTCGAGCAGAGCGGGCTCATCGTTCGCACCCGCGACCCCAAGGACGAGCGGCAGGTGATCGTGACGCTGACGTCAGAGGGCGACGCGATGCGCTCGCAGGTGGACGGCATCATGGGCGAGATCGGCAAGGCGATCGGCTGCACGCTCGAAGAGATGGTCGACATCCGCGAGAAGCTGCACGGCCTGCGCGGCAATCTCACCGAGACGCGGTAAGCCCGCACCATTCCCTCGCCCGGGCCGACAGACGGGTTGACTCCGAGGGATAGTTTGCGAATTTTATAGCCGCGACGCCTGTTCGCGCAGTTCAGTCGGGAGGAATTGCGAGATGTCATGCCCAAACCACGCACCATGTGCCTCACACCCGATCTTGTCCAACTCTGCTATCGCGAAGAGGTCGATCCCGGCCCGGATCCGCGCCTGACGACACTGACGGACGACGATTTCGCCTCGCTCACCGCGCGGCTGACGGAAGAGAGCGGCGACGAGCCGCTCTGGGTCTTCGCCTACGGCTCGCTGATCTGGAAACCGGAATTCGAGTTCGTGGACCAGAGCCGCGCGACGGCTCTCGGCTGGCATCGCTCCTTCTGTCTCGAGATCAAGAGCTGGCGCGGCTCGCCCGAGCAGGCCGGGCTGATGATGGCGCTCGATCGCGGCGGACAATGCGACGGCATGATGTACCAGCTGCCTCAGGGAGACCGGGCCGCGCAGATTTCCCGGCTGCTGCGCCGCGAGATCAGCGAACGCGAGCATATCGACACGATAAGATGGCTGCCGGTGAAGACGCCTAAGGGCCGGGCTCGGGCGCTGGGCTTCTGGATCGGGCCGACGGGCAACCGGATCTACCGCAAGCAACCCCTGCCCCTGGTGGCCGCGACGCTTGCGCGCGCCTGCGGCTATGTCGGCTCCTGCGCCGAATATCTCTACAACACCGTCACGCATCTCGAGAATTTCGGCATCCACGACCGAAACCTCTGGCGCCTGCAGGAGCTCGTCGCCGCCGAGATCCGCCAGATCCACGGGATCGCGGAACCGACGGCATAGAGGCTTGCCGACGCCGGGCGATGCGAGTAGCCGCATGACGACAGAGCGGTCATAACCAACGCTCGCAAGGAGGACGCATGTCAAACGGTGGTCAGCCTGGACTGTATGATGATCCGGCACTTTTCTCCGCCTATGAAGCAATGCGCCAGCGTGCCGGCAGGTTGAATGAAGTCGTTGAGGAACCCGCGGTCCTCTCCCTTCTTCCAGATGTCGCCGGAGCGGATGTGGCAGATCTCGGATGTGGTGCAGGCGCCATGGGCCGAAAATTGGTGGCGCTCGGCGCGGCAAGTGTGCTCGGCATCGATTCCTCACAGCGCATGCTGGAACAGGCAAAACAACACGGGGCCGCTCTTAAGCAGTTGGCATTCAAACAGCAGTCGCTTGAGGATCTGCAACTTCCAGAGCTTGGGTTCGACGTCATTCTGAGCAGTCTGGCATTGCACTACGTTGGAAATTTCGAGCGGCTAGTCGATGTCATCTATCGAGCGCTGAAGCCCAAGGGCTGCCTGATCTTCTCCGTCGAACACCCAATCGTCACCTGCCATACCCGAGAATGGATAACCGGTGACGACGGTGTCAGGCAGGCATGGCCGGTCGACCGCTACGGTGAAGAGGGTCATCGGGACGCACGTTGGCTTGAGCTGACCGTTCCGCGAGAACACCGAACGGTGGCGAGCTATATCAACGGATTGCTGGACGCGGGCTTTTCGATTGCCCGCCTGCTGGAGCCCATGCCTGATCAAGCCGATATCGATCGATGGCCACGCCTTGCGGACCAGCGGCGCAGACCACCCTTTCTCGTCGTTCGCGCCGACAAAACCTGACGCTTTCACCAATCATGAGACCGACTTGCGTCTCATGACCCAGCCTCGCGCAGTGATTTCATCATTTCCCGCAGGCCGCGGCTCAAGTGCTTGTCGCGGCGCACGACCATTCCAAGCTTGCGCACCAGCGGCGGGTTGACGGGTGCGGTTTCGAGGAAGCCGGCGCGGTCGCGCTTCAGCGCCAGGCCGGGCAGGATCGACCAGCCGAGGCCGGCCGCCACCAGTTCCTTGATGGCCTCGACGCTGCCGAACTCCATGACAGGGCGGGCGACCAGACCGGCCTGCCCCATCCATTCATCGATGGTCCGCCTCGTGTTGCCGCCGTCATAGAGCAGCAGCGGCTTGGTGTTGATGAAGGCCGCGTCCGGGCCGCCATGCGGGATGGCCGAGCCGCGCGGCGCAACGACCATCAGCTCGTCGTCATAGAAGGCCTCAACCTCGAAGGACCGGCCGGGTGCGGGCAGCGTCACGACCGCGACGTCGAGCGCATTGGTCTCGAGATCGCGCAGGATGTCGTCGGTGTTGCCGATGCGGACGGTGATTTCGAGCCCGGGCATCTTCTTCCTGGCGCGCGAGATCGCCAGCGGCAGCAGATGGATGGAAGCGGTGGCGCCGCTGCCTATGCGCACGCGGCCGCTCTCGCCATTCCTGTGCGGCGCCATCGCCTCCTCGGCATCGGCAAGTTCCCGCATGATCCGCCGCGCATAGTCAAGAAATTCGAGACCGGCCGCCGTCGGCTGCGCCCGACGTCCGACGCGCTCGATCAGGCGCACGCCGAGGCGCTGTTCCAGGAGCTTGATCTGCAGGCTGACCGCCGGCTGGGTCACGCCCGCCTTGTCGGCGGCGGCGGTGAAGCTCCCGAGTTCGGCGATGTGAATGAAGGTCTGCAGCTGGTCGAAGCCGAATGCCATGCGAAATTTCTCTTATGGTTTGCATAAGATGCATAAGCTTCATTGCGGGATATATCCAGCGCATTGTCGGGACGTGCCAATACGGAGACAGAAGAGATGGCGACCGACACATCGGACGAAAGAGCAAGCCAGCCGCGCGTGGCGACAGTGCTGGCAACGGTTGCAGAGGCGGCGCGAAACCTCATCGAAAGCATCGAGACGCGCTGCCGGAAACGACGCGGCAGGGCGGCGCTCAGCGAGCTGACCGATGACGAACTCAAGGATATTGGCGTGTCGCGCGCCGACGCGATGACGGAAGCGGCGAAATCGGCGTTCTGGGGATAAGGATGGCTTGGAGCGCCTGAAGCACGCAGCCGTGGGGCCGGCGCGAAAAGTCTCTCCCCTGATCGGGGAGAGACGAAGACATAGCTTACTGCTTGACGACGATCGGCGCCTTGGTCGGCACGCGGTCGTAGAGGTCGATGATGTCCTGGTTGAGCAGGCGCACGCAGCCCGACGATACGGCCTTGCCGATCGAACGCCAGTCCGGATTGCCGTGCAGGCGGTAGAGCGTGTCCTGGCCGCCGGAGAAGATGTAGAGCGCGCGGGCGCCGAGCGGGTTCTTCAGACCCGGCTCCATGCCGCCGTTCTCGATCGAATATTTCACGAGTTCCGGCTGACGAGCGACCATCTCATTCGGTGGCTTCCAGCGCGGCCACTTCTGACGCCACTGGATGACGCCATCGCCCTGCCAGGCGAAGCCTTCGCGGCCGATGCCGACGCCGTAGCGCATCGCGGTCCCGCCCGGCTGGACGAGATAGAGGAAGCGCGAGGGTGTATCGACGACGATGGTGCCGGGGCGCTCGCCGGTCGGATCGATGACCTGCTGGCGATAGTAGCGCGGATCGATCTGCTGGTAGGGAACCGGCGGAATGAGGAAGCCGCCATCCTCGACCGGGCCGTACATGACAGCGAGCTCGGCATCGGTGGGCGCCGGCGTCGTCTGGAAGGCACGGATGGGGTTCGGGAATGCCATTGGCTGGCCGTACGACGGGCTCGTGCCCGAAGTGGAGGCACACCCTGCCAGCGCCGATGCCGCGGTTACCGCTGAAAGCGATAGAAAGTTGCGGCGGGATATGGATTTGTCAAAGCTCATAACGAGGGTCAATTTTCCTTAAGCGCGGAAACGGCGGACGTCGTTTCCTGGAGGGTTGTTCAACGCTAGTCACAATTCAAGGAAACTATCCCGTTATGCTAAATAAACCAGAACCTCACGAAGACGTGTGCCCGCTTGCGGCGACGTTCTCACGCCGCCTGTTGCGCGGCTACATCACCACGATCTCGGACTTGGCCGAAACACGGTCGTAGAGGTCGATGACGTCCTGGTTCATCATGCGTACGCAGCCCGACGACGTGGACTTGCCGATCGATTCCCAATCGGGCGTTCCGTGGATTCGGTAAAGCGTATCCTCGCCATTCTTGAAGATATACATGGCGCGCGCGCCGAGCGGATTTCCAAGACCGGGGTTCATGCCGCCGTTTGCCGCCGAAAACGAGCGGACGTCGGGCTGGCGCTTGACCATTTCATCGGGCGGCGTCCAGCGCGGCCACTTCTGCTTCCACTGGATGACGCCACGGCCCGACCAGGCATAGCCTTCGCGGCCGAGACCGACGCCATAGCGCATGGCCTTGCCATTGGGCTCGATGAGATAGAGGTGCTTGGTCTTGGTGTTGACGACGATGGTGCCGGGCTTTTCGGTCGAGGGGTAATCGACCTCCTGGCGCATATATACAGGATCGACGCGGCTGACGGGAATGGCGGGCAGCGTAAAGTCGTTGTCCCTCACCTCGCCATACATCGCGGCGCTGACGGGATTGATCAGCGGCATGCCGTAGGTGCGCATCTGGGTGGCGCCGGGGATGCCATAGGTCTGGTTGTAGATCGTCGCGGGGACGCCGGGTCGCTGCGGGATCGGCGCATTGATCGGCCGGACGCGATCGGGATCGATGCCCGGCGGCTTGTAGAACACCGGATAGGTTTCCTGCACGAAACGGGCCGGATCGGTGGCGCCGGTATCGGGCACGAGAATGTTGCAGCCGCCAAGCGACAGGGACGCCAACACAAGCCCCGACATGGCCGACAACCGGCTTAGACCCTTCATGAAACCACCCTCATCGATATCAGCGACATTTATAGCTGCCGCGAGGATGGCATGCGCGGCTGGCGCGAAGCTGGCGATGCCGGCCAGCCAGCGCCCTAACGCGACTGATTAAGCAGCCACGCCGTGGAAGAAGCGGATGCTCTGCTCGATTTCCTCGGGCAAGGCCGAGGTATGGCCGCCCTTGGCCGTATCCGTCTCGATGCGAACGCCGCCGGATCGCGCGCGGCTGGCAAGCAGGCCGGCGCGATCGTTGAAATGCGATTCGTCCGTGCCGTGGACGACGCGCACCGGGCACTTGAAGCTCTGGGCGTAGCACAACGCCGTGCGCACCTCGAACTCGTGGGTGTTGTCGTCGTCGAAGCGGATATCCTGCGGATAGCGATTGAAGAAGCGGAAGGCGTCGGGATTGCCGGAGATCGGGGCGGCCGCGCGGAACTTGTGGGTCGACATCGAGGCGAGCATGGTGAGCGTCCCGCCGATGCTGTGACCGGCGATGAAAAGCCTGTTCGCATCGACACCCGGCAGATGCGCCAGGCGGTCTGCGGCCGAGAGCACATCGTCCACCTCGTCATAGAAGCCGGAGAAATTGCCCGCCTGGCCATTTTCGCCGCGCACCGAGGGCATCAGCACCACGAAGCCGGCATCGATATATGGACCCATCAGGTTCCAGTGGCCGACGCCCATGGCATTGCCGCCATGCAGGAAGAGAATGCCGGGTTTGGCCTTGCGCTCGCGCTTGTACTTCGACACCCAGGCGACCAGCTCCAGCTCGCCGCCATAGCCGGAGCGATAGAAGATCTTTTCAGCATTGGCCGGCGCATCGAGCGGCTCGTACTTGTCGGGCGCCGGGCCCTTTTCGAGCAGCCGCGTGCGGAAGCGCTTGCGCACCTTGGCGTAATCGCGGGTGATCAGCCGCGGCTCGGGCGGAACGTCGAAGGCATTGGCGACACCGGGAAGAGCCGGAAGAACAAGGGCGCCGGCGAGCCCGGTCAGAAGCAGGCGGCGCTGGCGCGAAAAGGAATGGTCGTTGTCGTCTGTCATATCACTCTTCCGTCTTCCCCGGCATGATAGATGCTTGCACCCTCGGCGCGCCGACGCCAAGACACATTGTGTTGAGGATGCACAGTCGGATGTATTTTGCATCAGGAAAATGCGAGATGAGGGATTTGGGCGGGTGGAAACGCAGTTTGCCAACAATTGCGTAAGCCGAATTTAGCCTGAACCAACTCCGCCTAAAGCAACAATCCCACGCATTGCTCGCCTCACCCTGTCTATCTCTTCAGACAGCGATCGGATCATATCTAAGGTGAGCTTATGCGACGTGCCTTCTGCGTCGGCACAGATTGCGTAAGCGCTGTTGGGCTCCCAAGGATCAGCGGAGACTGATTTAATTCCATGAGCAAGAAGATTGCGCGCCTTCGCTGCATTCTCCACCTCGTTGATGCAGTGCGCGACATCCGATCTCCCGACGAACTGCCGCATGTAGACGCGCCAGTGCGAAATAATCGGACCTTTTTCGATCTGCTTTTGCATACCTCCAGCGGCCAGCTGTTTGCGCATCTCATTCTCGAGAAAGCTCCAATAAATTTGCACCTGGCCGATTTCGCAGGCCAGATCGCGCAAGGTAGGATAGGAGCCATTTTCAGTGTCCATGGCATTAAGCATATGAGATAGAACCTGAAATGCTAGCCCCGCGCCCTCGACCCAATAGAGCCCCTACCCCGCCTTCGCATCAATCATCGCCACCAGCGTCGTCAGCCTATCGGCCTCGTAGGACGGCTTGTCCTGTCGCAGCCGCGAGATGCGGGGGAAGCGCATGGCGACGCCTGACTTGTGGCGGTTGGAGCGGTTGATGCCTTCGAAGGCGACTTCCACCACGAAGCCGAAATCCTTGTCGGCGCGCACGGCGCGCACCGGGCCGAAGCGTTCGGTGGTGTTGTTGCGCACGAACTTGTCGAGGACTTCAAGCTCGGCGTCGGTGAAGCCGAAATAGGCCTTGCCGACGGGCACCAGCTGCTCGCCGTCGGGCGTTTCGGCCCAGACGCCGAAGGTGAAATCGGAATAGTAGCTCGAGCGCTTGCCGTGACCGCGCTGCGCATACATCAGGACCGCGTCGACATTATAGGGGTTGCGCTTCCACTTGAACCACGGCCCCTTCAGCCGCCCGGCCTGGTAGACGCTGTCGCGGCGCTTGATCATCACGCCTTCGATGACGGGATCGGGCGGGGTCGAGCGCAGGTCGTCAAGTTCTTCCCATGAGGAAAACGGAACCAGCGCGGAGAGGTCGAAGCGCTCGTGCGGGGCTTGCTCGACGATTTCGCTCAGGCGCGCGCGGCGTTCGAGATAGGTTTTGGCGCGCACGTCCTCCTCGCCGTCGAAGAGGAGGTCATACGCGCGGATGAAGGCGGGGTAATCGTCCTGCATCTTCTGCGTCACGGTCTTGCGGTTGAGGCGCTGCTGCAGGTCGGAGAAGGTGCGGGTCGGGCTGTTGGAGCGGGCGGTGCCGCCGACCAGAAGCTCGCCGTCGATGACGCCGTCGAAGCTGATGGATTGGACGATATCGGGGAATGCGGCGGAGATGTCGTCGCCGGAGCGAGAGTAGATCTTGCGGGTCTCGCCGGCGCGCGACAGCTGCACGCGGATGCCGTCCCATTTCCATTCGGCCGCGTAATCTGATGGATTGAGCTGCGTGAGATCGCCCTCCTCCACCGGGTTTGCCAGCATCACCGAATGAAAGATCGCCGGCGTCGCCAGCACCGGCTTGCCGCCCTTGCCCTCCAGCCATGCGAACAGGCTCTCATAGGGCGGCTGCAGGCCGTGCCACAAGGTCTCGATCTCGGTCACATCGGGTTCACCGAGGTCGGCCAGCGCCTGCTTGGCGAGCCGTGCCGAGACGCCGATGCGCAGCGCGCCAGTGGCCAGCTTGATGAAGGCGAAGCGGCCGGAAGCGTCGAGGCGGTCGAGCAGGTCGCGGACATAGCCTCGCACCTCCGTGCGGCCGAGCGTGTTCATCTCAGCCACCACCTCGCCGAGCCTCGGCTGCGCCAACGCCGAGCGCTCTATGTCGCGCTCATTGTCCCAGACGAGCGAGATGGTTTCGGCGAGATCGCCGACGTAGTCATAGGAATAGCGGAAGAGGACGTCGTCGATGCGCTCCAGCGCGAGCTCGCGCAGCATGGCGGGCTTGACGTTGCGGACGTCGAGCGTGCCGGCGATGGCCGCGAGGCCGTAACCGCGATCGGGGTCGGGCGTGTCGCGGAAGTAGTCGGTCAGCAGCTTCAGCTTGCCGTTGCGGGATGGCGTGAGGACCAGGCGGTCTAGGAGGTCGGCGAAGGCTTTCATGGATGGCCTCCGTCGCTTTTGTAGGAGGCGATGGTGGGTGGGATACCCCCCTCTGTCCTGCCGGACATCTCCCCCACAAGGGGGGAGATCGACTCGTGGCGAGATTTGCGCCAACCAATGAAGGTGGAGCGAGCGGGTAAGCCCAGCCAATCTCCCCACCTGTGGGGGAGATGCCCGGCAGGGCAGA
>Ga0308158_10002461_pt1 | contig 17458 bp, 10 predicted proteins | sample PhyBR2_FD_201038 | JGI IMG/M metagenome (GOLD analysis project Ga0308158, IMG submission 201038) | Phyllosphere microbial communities from UC Gill Tract Community Farm, Albany, California, United States - DLSLB.R2 | ecosystem: Host-associated > Plants > Phyllosphere > Unclassified | place: USA...
TGCTGGCCAGCGCCTTCGATTACGAACTCGATCCGCTGTTCGACCCGCGCCAGTTTCCGCCGCGCGAGCAGACCATGCAATACAACGAGTCCGACGCCGCCTTCGTGCGCCGCCTGCTGCGCCGGCGCGGCGTGGCCTGGACTTTCCGGCCCGGCCACGCGCGCTCCAGGCCGTCGGCCAGCGAACGTGACGCAGCACCCGCGCATACTCTGGTGCTGTTCAACGATCCCAACACGCTGCCCCGCAACAGCGCCGGCGCCGTGCGCTACCACCAGGGCGGCGCCAGCGAAGAGCGCGACACGATTGTTTCGTGGTGCGCCGCGCGCCGCCTGCAGGCCGGCAGCACGACGCGGCACAGCTGGGATTATCGCAATCCGCTGGGCACCAGTTTCATGACAGCCACTGCGCGCGGTATGGCCGACCAGGGCCCCAGCGGCAATGGGCTGGCCGCCAGCCTGGATGACTACCAGGTCGAGATGCCCCACGCCGGCAACGATGTCGAAGACCACTGGCGCCTGGGGCAGCTGCGCATGAACCGGCACGAGCTCGACACCAAGTGCTTTCATGGCGCGGGCACCGTGCGCGACCTGCGTGCCGGCGAGTGGTTCACCCTTAGCGGCCATCCCGAGATCGACACGCACCCGGCTGCCGAACGCGACTTCGTCATCACCGCATTGCACGTCGAGGCCGAGAACAACCTGCCGGCTGACGTTGCGCAACGCGTGCGGCGTCTGATGGGTACCGCGCTCACTGGCGCCGATGGCGCGTTTGCGGCGTCGGCGCTTGGGCCTGCGCCGGCGCATGCGCCCGCATCGTCGCCCGCATCCGGTCCCATGCGCGTGTGGGTCACCTTCGACGCGGTGCGGCGCGGCATCCCGCTCGCCCCCGGGTTCGATCCGCGCACCGACCTGCCGCATCCGCAACTGCAAAGCGCCATCGTGACCGGTCCGCCCGGCGAAGAAGTCCATTGCGATGCGCTGGGCCGGGTCAAGATCCGCTTTCCCGGCATGCGTACGGACGACCACCGGCACGCACACGGGGCGGGGGCGTCGGGTACGCCAGCGGATTCGGCCTGGGTGCGCGTCGCATCCAACTGGGCCGGGGCCGGCGCCGGCAGCCAGCAGCAATCGGGCACGCTCGGCATGCCGCGCGTCGGCACCGAGGTCCTGGTGGCGTTCATGGGCGGCGATCCTGACCGGCCCGTGATCCTGTCGCAGTTGTACAACGAGCGTTCGCAGCCACCCGCGCTCAGCCGCGCGGGTGGCTTGCCGGGCAACCGCTACCTGGCCGGCATGCGCAGCCGCGAGATTGGCGGCGCGCGTGGCGGGCAGTTGCTGTTCGACGATACACCGGGCCAGATCGGCGTGCAGCTGGCCAGCGACCACGCGGCTGCCGAACTCAATCTGGGCTGGCTGTCCGATCCGCGCTCGAATGGCACGGCCGGTGCACGCGGTGAGGGCGCCGAACTGCGCAGCAGCAAGGCAGTTGCCGTGCGCGGTGGCGAAGGCATCCTGCTCAGTGCCGGTGGCAGCGACGCCGAGGGTGGCGCCCAGCTCGAACGCGGTGCGCTCGTCGGCATCGCCGAGGTGATGCACGGCGTGCTCGATGAACTGGGCCGGCTGGCGGGTGCGCATGGCGAAGAGCATGCGGCCAGCCCGCGCCTGGCCGAGCTCACCGAACGCCTGCGCCGCTGGCACGACGGTTCGAATGTGGCCCCAGGCCTGGCGCAGGGCGGCGCGCCGATGGTGGCCGTGAGCGCGCCGGCCGGGGTGGTGCTGGCCAGCGATGACGCGATCGCGCTGGCCGCGCGCACCAAGATCGACATCGTCTCGACCGGCGACACCGAAGTGGCGGCCGGGCGCAGCTTGTTCCTGCGGGCGTCGCGTGCGCTCAGCCTGTTCGCGTATGACCTCGGGATGAAGCTGATCGCGGCGCGTGGCGACATCGTCGTCGAAACCCACAAGGGCGATATCGAGATCAAATCGTCCAACCGGATTCGCCTGATCGCCGCCGCCGGCATCGAGCTCGAAGCGCCGTCCGTCAAGGTGGTCTCGCAAGGAACGCAAACCGACTGGCACGGCGGCGCGATCACGCACCAGAGCAGCGGCAACCACGTCATCAAGGCCGCCAGCGTCGACTACCTGACGGGCGGTGGCGGCATGCCGGCCGGCCTTCGGCTGCCGGCCACCATCCTCGAAACCGATGAGCGCGTGGTGGTCATCGACCGCCAGACCAATCTGCCGGCCAGGGGGCAGCGCTATATCGCGCAGCACGAGGACGGTACCAGCATCGAAGGCATCACCGACGATGAAGGCCGCACGGGTATCCTGCACAGCTACGCCATGGGCGATATCGAAATCCGCTTGCTGGCCGATGACCAGTCCAGCAATCCGACGCCCGCCGGCACGGACAGAGCATGAGCGAGCCAACCCGGCCCATCCACCAGCCCACCGTCGAGCGCGACGGCAGCCTGGTGGCCCACACGGTCGCTACGCCAGTTGCATTCAAGGTGCGCGCCCGCGTCACGATCGGCTCGCGCAAGGTCATTCCCGTCATTTTCGTTCCCGGCAGCATGGGCTCGAACCTGCGGGCGCGCGCCGACTCCAACAAGCGTGACGACGACGCGCTGCGGCCGGGCGAGCCCGCATGGCGGCCACCGAATCACCTCGCCGGCAAATACCGCGAGGCCGACGTATGGGAAACACGCGCGCCCGCGCTGCGCCAGCGCATCCTCGATCCCGCCATCCTCGAGGTGGATCCTGACGGCGAACTCGACTTCCCGCTCTGCGGCCTGGAGCCTGACGTCATGCGCGAGCGGGGCTGGGGAGAAATCCACGCCGACTCGTACGGCGCGCTGCTGGTCGACCTGCAACGCAACCTGGACAAGACGTTCCAGCTCTCACCCAAGGGCGCGCGCATGGTGCGTCAGCACTGGAAGCGGGTCATGCAGTGCAACCCCGAACGCTGGGGCGTGCGGCAGATCCAGCATGTCACCGAAGCCGAGCTCGAACACTACGCCGGCTACCAGTATCCGGTCTACGCCTTCGGCTACAACTGGCTGGCGTCGTGCGACGTGGCGGCAAAAAGCCTGCGCACGCGGATCGACGGGATACGCGCCTTCTGGACCGACCGCAAGCATGCATGCCGCCACGTGATTCTGGTGACCCACTCGATGGGCGGGCTGGTCGCGCGTGCCTGCGCGCGCCTGAGCGAGGGCGCAGGTGGCGCCTCGGATATCGCCGGCATCGTGCACGCCGTGATGCCGGCGCTGGGCGCGCCCGTGGCATACCGCCGTATGGCCTGCGGCACGGAGGCAGGCAATTTCACCAACGGGCCACTGGCCAATTTTGCGGCATCCGGGTTCGCCGACATCGCCGGTGACACAAGCGCCAAGACAATGCCGGTGATGGCGGTATCGCCCGGCCTGCTGCAACTGCTGCCGAACCATCTGTACCCGGCGCCGTGGCTGGTGATCAAAACGTTGCGCGGCGTGAGCGCGCACGAGGATATGCGCGACATGGTGTCGCTACCGGATGGCAATCCCTACGATATGTATCGGGACATGACGTCGTGGCACCGGATGATCGACCCGGGGTTGGTGGACCCGGCGCAGCGCTACGCCAAGCTGCATGGGGGCCCGGTCAAGAAAATTCTCGACGCAATCAACGAGGCGGAACGTTTTCACCGCCAGGTTCTGGGCGTCGAAGGCAAGGGCGGCAAGAGCACGCCGTACTATCACTGCCACTCTTACGCTTTTTACGGCGCGGACAAAACGCTGAAAGCGTACGGCAAGATTCGCTGGGTGGCGCGCATGCCCTCGACGTCGCCAGCAGTGCTCACCACCGCAAACGTGCGGGCGGCAAAGCGGGTCGCCGATGGTGGAAAAGGCAGTGCCGACACGCGCGAGGTGGAAACCGCGAACGGTGTCCGGCTGCGCTTTGTCTTGTGGCCGCAGGACGAAGAAGGCGATGAAACCGTGCCGCTGCAATCCGGCGCAGGGGCGGCATCGCACGTGCGCGCCGCGTTTGCGCCAACGGGTTTCCGGCACCAGGACAGTTTCCAGCACGAGGACATGCTGCTGCTGACGCGCCATCTCATCGTCAAGATCGTTCAGGAAGTCCGATGAAGCGGCTGAAGAGCCGCCATGTGCGTTGGGTCGGTATAGCGATGGCGTCAGCCCTGACGCTGGTGTCCTTTCTCGCGAACTCGTTCCAGACCGACGAGGATAGGCAAAAGGTGGCAAAGATGACCGGCACGATGAAGACCGTCTGCGTGGGCCGTTTCCTGATCGACCTTCCCGCCGAGGCGACGGTGCGTCTGCGACGTGGCTTCGTCGGTGGTTACGATGTCGCCAGCACCGACCGTGAAACGGACGACGACTTTACGCAACGTCTTGGCGCACTGGAAAACACGCTGCTTGACGGGACAGAAGAATACGGCAAGCTGGAGTCGGCGAAGGACTTGCTGTCGGCGACGGGGCAGGGCAAGGTGTTCGTGCACAACCGGCGACCGGCCCAGACCATCGAAAACGGTCAGGTTGTGGCAATTGAGGACGTGGACGTGCATGGCCTGCTGAGACTACCCCACGTCAGCATCGATGCGCAGGCGCAGGGTATGGCGCCGGGCAGCGGGGACGGCCTGGCACGCGTGCTGCGCCGGTTTCGCGCGATGCAGCCCGGCGAGATTCCGCGCGAGCCAGGATTCTGCCTTGGCCACGCTATCGTGCTCGATCCGTATGACGACGCGGACACGGAAAGCGTCGTGCTGTTCGCCGGCCTGCCAGGCCATCCTGACGTGAGTATCGTGCTCTCGTCGATGGCAGGGGTGACACCCGCCCCGCGCCTGCTCGAACGGCATGCGATCACGGTCGACCGCCGTCCGCTGTTCATGCAGCTTGCGTTCTCGCATCTGCGCGAAGAAGCGCGCGCCATCAATGGCCTCGACGGCGACGAACTGGTCATGCGGGTGCGCGAACCCAATTTCACGACCGGCTATTCGTTTCAGTGGGAAATGCCCGGGCGCCAGGCGGATGTCAACATGCCGTTCATGACACTGGAACTGGCCGCCGGCACCAATCCGGCGGGTGGCGGCAAGCCGGTGCAGTCAACGTTGTCCGAGGGGGCGCTGATCGATCTGTGGGACCGGATCGCCGGGAGTCTCCGGCTGCGGCCAACCGTAGCCCAGGCGCCGGCGGTTGTCGAAGCGCCGGCAACTGCGCTTGGCACCATCGCGCTGGCCGGAGACAGTTGTCCGCACACGGGCTGGTGGCAATGTACCGATGTCAACGCCCGTGTGCGCGTCTACAACGGGCAACGCCAGTTCATCGCCGAAGGCAGGCGCATGCCGCAAGCGCTGCTGCTGCCGCAGCCAACCGTCTGGCAGCGGGTCAGGGGTTTGCAGCCCAGCTATGAAAGCCGGAGCCCGACTCGCTGGCGTCTGGCGGACAAACGCCACCGTCCCCGTGCGCCGGTTCACGCCGCGCCAGCGCCTGCCGTGACCGGGTTAGCCATCGCGGCGCACGTGCGCGGTCCCGTCCCCGACCTTGCTCCCGACCTTGCTCCCGTCATTGCCCCCGTCATTGCGCCCGACCTTGCGTCCGGTGTTGCGCCTGACCCGGGCTCCATGCCACACGACGACGCCCTGATCGGCAGCGTCGCGCAAAGCAGTGCAGCCTGCCCGGCCAGCGGATGGTGGCGCTGTGACGACAGCGAGGCGCTCGATGGCACGCGCTGGTTCGCCGCCGGCAGCCAGTTGCCACGTGCATCGTACGCACAACGCGTTCGACGGCACAGCAGCTGGACACTGGTGCGGCTTGCAAGCGAGCCTTGAGTGCATCGAACCGATTCGAACAGCCGCTTGACGCGACAACACGAAGGAGATGTCATGGACCGAGCGGTGACGCGCCAGAACGACTGGATGGTCTGCCCGACCGCAGTGGCGACGGCTAGGTTCGTCGTCGCTGCAATGCCTATCTGGCACAAATTGGGCGTCAGCCGCCCGGTCGCCTGACCGACGTTCGTTCGCCGACCCATGCGCAGCGCCATCCTTGCCTTCACCGCAGGCGCTGCCTGCCTCCAGACCCGGCCCGCATTGCCGGAACCAACCAGTCATGCAGCGTGCGTGGCCACGGCCATCGTCGTTTGCGTGATCCTGCGCGGCTTGCCCCTCAAGCTGATTGCCGGCCTGCTGCTCGGCGCCTGCTGGGCAGCCGTCCTTGCCCACACTGCGCTGGGCGACGCATTGCCGCTTGTGGACGAAGGCCGCGAGATCGCCGTGACCGGCGTCATCGCGAGCCTGCCGCACCGCTTCGACGGCGGCGTGCGTTTCCAGTTCGACGTCGCGCACGTCGACACGCCCGGTGCGACCGTGCCGCCCAAAATCATCCTGTCCTGGTACAGCGCCAGCGCCGCCGATCCGGCCTTCGTGCAACCGGGTGAACGCTGGCGCCTTGTCGTGCGCCTGCAGCGCCCGCACGGCAATGCCAACCCGGACGGCTTCGATTACGAGGCGTGGTTGCTGGAACAGGGCGTGCGCGCGACGGGCTACGTCCGCCCGGCCGGCGCGCGCAATGCACGCCTGGCGGCATGGACACCGGACGCCGGCTACGCCGTGGAGCGGGCGCGGGGCTGGCTGCGTGGCCGTATCCTGGCGGTCCTGGACGGCAAGCCGTATGCGGGCGTGATCGTCGCGCTGGTGATCGGCGACCAGCGCGGCATCGACCAGGGGGCGTGGGACGTGTTCAACCGGACCGGCATCAGCCACCTTGTCTCGATCTCCGGCCTGCACATCACGATGCTGGCGGGCCTGGGCGCGTGGGCGATGTCGTGGCTGTGGCGCCGCTCATTCTTCACCGGTGCGAACCTGCCATTGCACCTGCCGGCCCAGAAGGCGGCCGCGCTGGCGGGCGCCCTGGTAGCGCTGCTGTACGTGCTGCTGGCCGGCTTCGGCGTGCCGGCCCAGCGCACCTTCTACATGCTGGCGGTGGTCGCGCTGGCGCTGTGGTGCGGGCGCATCACCTCGATGTCGCACGTGCTGTGCCTCGCGCTGGGCGTGGCCGTACTGCGCGATCCGTGGGCAATGCTGTGGCCGGGCTTCTGGCTGTCGTTCGGGGCGGTGGCGGCGATCCTGTATGCGTGCAGTGGCCGCCTGGGTGTGCCCACGCGCGGCTGGCGCGCCGGTCTCGTGGTGGCGGCGCGCACCCAGTGGGCCGTCACGCTGGGCCTGGCGCCGCTCACGCTGCTGCTGTTCGGGCAGGTGTCGCTGGTGAGCCCCCTAGCCAACGCCGTGGCGATTCCCGTCATCAGCCTGTTCGTCACGCCGCTCGCGTTGGCCGGCAGCGTGCTGCCGTCGCCGCTGGCCGATCTGGTGCTGGGCAGCGCACACCTGGCGATTGTCGTCCTGGTGTGGCCCCTGACGTGGTTGTCCGCTCCCGCACTGGCCGTGTGGACGGCGCCCGCGCCAGCACCGTGGATCCTCGTGCTGGCCCTGGCCGGCACCGCATGGATGCTGGCGCCGCGCGGCTGGCCACAGCGCTGGGCTGGCCTGGCCGCGTGGACGCCGCTGCTGACCCAGATTCCGGCCGCGCCCGCGGCAGGGCGGTTTGACATCACCGCCTTCGATGTCGGCCAGGGCATGGCGCTGCTGGTCGAAACACAGCACCATCGCCTGCTGTACGATACCGGCCCGCTGTACGCGCCCGGCGCAAGCGGCGCCACGCGCGTGATCCTGCCGTACCTGCGCGGCCGGGGTATCGGCCGGCTCGATGCGCTGGTGATTTCGCACAGCGACCTCGATCACATCGGCGGCGCCGAGGCAGTGTTGCAGGCGGTGCGGGTAGGGCAGTTGATCTCGTCACTGCCCGATGGCCACCGGCTGCTGGGCAAGGCCATGCGCCCAGCCCGTTGCAGCGCCGGCCAGGCCTGGCACTGGGACGGCGTGCGCTTCGAGATGCTCGCGCCAGATAGCGCCAGCTACGCCAACCCGCGCCTGAAGAGCAATGCGCGCAGCTGCGTGCTGCGCATCAGCGCGGGCGGCAAGGCGATCCTGCTGGCTGGGGATATCGAAGCGGCGCAGGAAGCCGCGCTGCTGGACCTTGATGCCGACCGTCTGCGCGCCGACGTGCTGCTCGCGCCGCACCACGGCAGCGGCACCTCGTCGAGCGCGGCGTTCCTGCAAGCGGTCGCGCCGACAATCGGGATCTTTCAGGTAGGCCACCGCAATCGGTATCGCCACCCGCAAAAGCTGGTCTACGCGCGCTATGGCGCCATGGGCATCGAGCGCATTCGCACCGATGAGCGGGGCGCTGTCACGTTAAAGTTCGGGCCCGGTCTGGACGTGACGACCTACCGCGCAACCCACGCCCGCTATTGGTACGGGCGCTAAATCTCGGTCAACAACGGAGAGCCGCAGTCCTGATTATTCGGACGATGACAACATGCTTGTCATCTGGATACCGGCGCAGCAAGCATCGAGCCGTAATGCGCATGCACACCGTGTTTTGCTATCGCAAGGCCAAGTCCCTGCGAAAGATGCGCGATAGCCTAGCCAAAAAATGAGGAGCTAGATGAAGACCGTGTGTGCGTTGACCAATTTTCGATCAATCTTATTTATTACACGATATGGAAAATATTTTTCCAGAAAGTAATTTGAATTCGTGGAATCGGGACAGAAAAATAAATCGGCAGATTATGGTTTTCGTGCTAACGAAAGGCATTGCGAAAAGGGAAGGTAAGCCCAATAACTTTTAACTTAAATTTCATCAGATGAAGAATCTCGATAAGCTAGCTATAGTAAAAGTTACAGTATTCGCTAAGTGTCAATACACGCATAGATATATACGCGCTTAGTGATAATTCAGGACGCTCTGCGTGCCGTTGCTTAAGCGCCTTAAATGGCGTCTGATGTTTGAGGGCTCGCTGTGGGATGTTGTGGTTGTAGATCTTGACGCAGTTGCGCAGCATCGATTCAAGCTCCGCTGCCGATCCGTAACGTGTTTGATTATATGCCCACTGAAGTGAGCGACCATGCCATCGGTCTTTGAATGGCTGCGGAATCAGTCAATGCTCGATATCGAATTGTTTGCACAGACGGTCGAACAAGTGACGCCCACTCAGCTCCCTGTTCTTGCCTTTGGCAGTATGCCGGTCGGTAAACCGGCGACCGCTACCGGTAAGTAGCTTAACGAACTTACGTGTGACTCACAGTAGGTTGTCAATAGGCAACAGTAACGTGGTGCGCAGCTCCACTACGACAAGCTCCTGCTTGGTCGTGAGCATCGTCTTGAGCGTCTTCGAACGATGAGAGCCGTTAGCCTGGCTGTCGCGGCCCTGCTATTCCCGACCGTCTGACGTGTGACGTTGTAGGGCCGAGCCAACTCTGCCTGGGGCAACTTTGATTTTTGATCTCTTCCCAGCTCAAGTGCGTAGTTCAGGCTTGGGTGTGCAGGGATTGCGTCGTCGGAATGTCGGTGAAAAGTCAGGTTGATTCAGTGTACGCAAAACGTATCTGGCTTTGACGAGTGGCCAACTATGGAAGAGCACATGATTCCACGAGTCTAGACATTTAGGCATGGTTTGGTTGACCAAATCGAATGGCCAGTCGAAATCCTCAAACGAGTTCGTGTTCCAAGCGCACATAACCTCGGCCATTCTCATTTCAATTGATAGCATTGGAGAAACGTTGGCCAGTGCTTACTTAGGCAGTTCTCGCCTGAGGCTAATCTAGCTACTACAGGGCGGATGTGTAATTGTCCAAGTTCTCTACGCTTACTACATCCGAAGGCGACAACGGAAGATTCTGTAAATACTTAAATGGAACCGGTCGACTTACGACCAATGGCGAACTAACTTTAATAGTTGTTGGTTCTAGCTTAGTGAATTTTGCTAATTTTGGGATGTTCGCTGTTATCCAGTCCACCCGGCGTAGGTGCTTGTGAAGATGATCTCCAACATTTCCCGTAAATCGTTGGCATGCCAAGGCAATCTCTGCCACGGTTTTTGACTGCTTGAGGCGCTTGCATTCGATTACCAGCACGTTGCCATCAGCTTTCCAAGCCAAGATGTCGATGTCCCCAAGGTTTGGAACCTTCGGCGCTAAGAGCTGTGTGAGCTTGAGCTCCGTCTTCGTGCTCCATCCGCGCTGACGTAGATTCATGGCAACCGATTCAGTGAATTCACGTCCCAGGGCATCAACACAACTACCAAGGTAGGACCGCATCTCAGTAGACTCAAATACATCCTTGTCAAACGTCCCACTCGTAACGCTGTCGAGAACGTACGCAAGGGATTCACAAAATGTTCCGAGTCCAAAAATCAGTTTTTCAGGAGGCGTTCCGATCACTACAACGGGTCTCAGCATTAAAGACAAGCGGCGCTGGAATCTCCATGGATTAACCTCCTTCGGTAGTGAATCTGGGGGGCTTGCAACCCATGTTCCTCGTCTATGTAGACCGAACGAACTAATGAACGCGGACACATCCATCGAACTAAACGCGTATACACCTGGGCTTGGTTTTATTTCGTTCAATGCGACCTCGACCATCACACCATTCTTTGAAACGGCGAGGTTTTGCAGCTCATGGACGATAGCAATAAATGCTTGGAAGGGGAGATGGTACTCGCTCTCCCAGGCCCGAAGAAAATTAGGTTTCTCATACGGAGATTCTTCCTGGCTCTCCTCAGTCTCTGGTTCCTCGCTCCTCGCAAAATAATCATAGTTTTCTGAAGATTTAGCATAGTTGGCACCAAAGGATTCAGTTAGATAAGGTTTAGTTATTTGAGACAGCAGTTCTGCATCGAGCGAGTAACTACCGTTTGCATATATTTTGATACCCCTGTTGGTCATTCCGTAGTGTAGAACGTCCGAATTCCGCCCAAGATCGATAATCGTCGCCATCCTACCAACGAGTTCATCAATCTGAAATTCGTCAGGAGCCCCACCCCCAGTCGCCTTGCATTCACAAATTGACGCTTCAACAAGTGCACGAAGAGAAATCTGGAGTTGCGCGTGTTCTTGGCTTACTCGGGACGCGACGTTAGTGCCATCTGCGATGCCATATAGGCCGCGAACGGCCCTTGCGGTTGTACGCCACCTATGCTTCTCGCGAAGAAGGGTTTCATGCCTTTTTAGCAGCTCCCAAATTATGGCTTCCATGTTAAATTTGTGAAGATCAGTTGCAAGACTCGATACAAGGCTAGTGACTGCGGTATTGAGTAAAACTACACTTGTCTTAACATCTAAGGAGGTTGTTTGGTTTTTTGATGCCAGCCAGGTGAATGCCGAACAGTTGGATGATTCAATGTGTTCAGTAGGTACCCGATAGCGCCGCTCGGGATTAGAAGCCAACAAAAATTCGACTGGAGACCAAAATCGAAGTGTGTGAATGACCCGTGCACCGTTGCCGCCGAGGACGTCGCTCGCCTCAGATGAATAGTCGTGGGGCGGCCCATTGCCATCAGCCCCCAAGAGGTGGATGGCACGTAGTAGTTCACCTACCAAGTAACGTTCGCCATTGTTACTCACACCGTCGAAGTTACGAAGGAATCCGGGGCCAGCAGCGATAACAATCCTACCTTCCTCACTTGCTGAATCAACCGTCAATGTTTTGCTCAAGGAGGAGTCTGCTATTGCCTTATCTTCGCCTAAGAGCGCTCGAAAATCCAAGACCACTTCAACGACGGGGAACTTGAATGATGTCGCGGAGAATGTTAACGAAAAAGCGCGATGGGTGAAGAGCTGGAGCGCCTCCCATAGTTCGAAAACGATTCGACGATTGGCGCGCTTATCTGTTGGAGGTACCAATGTCACCCAGAATACTGTCCCACGATGTGTCATGCAGAAACTCAGCACTCCTTGTGAAATTTCAGCCAGGTTCACGTAGGCAGGCACGTCCGCCACAACTTGGTATTCGGATTCCGAGTTAGTGCGCTGAACTACCGCCGGCTTGCCTGAGAGAGTGGGTTCACAATGTTCATCAACTGTGCGCCTACGGTCCGCGCGATATAACGCCACGTAGTCGATGCCAATTTGAACGAGGGCCCGGTGGTCATGCGGCATGTCGGACGCGCGCAGGTGAAAGCCTTGGCGGACCCAGTATGCGTAGAGATTGAGAAGACCATTGTGATTGGGTATTTCGAATCCCTGAACTTCGAGGTCATTCTTTTGGTGCATTAACAGCATAAGTCGGTCGATTGGGTCTGAGGGGTCGCGGAGCAGCATTTCAAGGTCTGCCAGTCGGACTACTTCAAACAACCACGATTGCACTGATTTGGGGGGTACTACTATGTAGACTTGACCAAGTGCAGCAGGCGACAAGATTGTGTAACCTGCCTGCAAATCGTAACGGTCTTGCAAAAAAGAACGCACTGATGCGAGGTGGGCATCAAGAAAGGATATGCTGGAATCGGTAGGGGGATTCACAGAAAGGAACCCAGCCGTCAGCACTTGGTCAAGGTCCTCAAATTGGAGAACAAAATGCAAAAATCGGTGCTGGCCAATTCGAATGACAACGCTTTGCAACCTCGATCTCGGGTCGCTCAGTTCTTTAGGGATGATAACTTTCTCAATCGAATGGCGACTTCCTGCCCTTGCTAATCGCGTTATCCGTTGTTGTGCGCATGCGGCCAGTGCCGCGTTCAATGCACGTAATTGGTTGAATTTTTCTGCACAACCTAAGATGAACCACCGAACCGCATATGTGATGGCCGTTGGAAGTGCGATTATGTAAGTACCTTCAAATTCGAGTAGCGGCCTCCGGTGTAATTCGGATTCTTGGTTGTTCTGCTCAAGTAAGGAGTAACGTGCATCTATGTTAAACACAAAGTGAGTCAAGTCTACCGGGTCGATGCCCAAGGTTGCCAAGTCAGTTTTTGTGAAAGTGACACGTTTGCCCCATTTTTCAAGCGGAGTAATTGGCGCGAACGGCATTTCAGTTTTAGGAGCGGATGGTTCCATTTGCCAGCGCTGGAGGCCAGATTTGGCGACCATTGCATCGGAAAGCCGAAGTAACGCTGTGGCAGGACCTAACCATTCGCGTTGTTTATCATTACCGTATTTAGTTAATGTGTCATATAAAAGGGTGGTGGCACTTTCCCCACATTCCCACAGTCCGCCGAGTACGCGAAACTCGCCTAAAGGCGAAACTACGTTCACTACAAAGACATCCTCTGCAGGGTCCTCCATATACGCTATGGCGGGCGTACCAAGTTGGCGATTGAACCAAGTTCGAAAGCTCTGCCAATTCGGTTTTTTTGAGCCTTCGCAGACGGCTACGGCGACTATGGATAGGATTTCAATCCTATAATTGTTTGCCTGCATGCTCGGAACAGTCGCCAAACCAGCAATCTTCGAAACAGTGTCGGCCAGCGCATATCCTTTAAGTACCTCTGCCAAAAGTCCGACTTTTGGATGGTCCATTTGTCCATTAATGTTAGGTAAGAATGGGAGTCCCAATTCTTCAAAATTCTCATTTCCCAAGTCATGCTGCATTGTTGATTGCCTTAATGTTATTTTGCACTGACCCACGCGACTGTAGATTTACGATTTTTGTTTGTGTTCAAGCGTATGCATTCAGAGGTTCACGGCCTATTAGACTTCTAAAAACGGAGAGCTTGTGTAAATGTATTTAAAATCTACATTCGTAATGCCTTCACACCCCACAGTAAGATAGGCGGGTGGAACCGGAATGGTGGGATGCATCATTATTGCTGCTCGTCCAGATAAGTGCTCTTGCGCTTGAACGCTCAATCTCTCCCACCACGAGACTTTAAGAGCGTGATTCTCACAGCATGAGATTACGAAACGGAGCAGTACATCTCCAAAGTTGCATTTCTCCTTTGCGTGCGCAATAAGCGATTTCACGAATTCATAGCAGATGGAGTTGCTCGACTCATGCCATGCGAAACAAAATGTCCAACCCAACTCAGTGGGAGCGGTGAAGAACGTTATGAGTTCGTGGGGATTGCCAACAGTGCGCAGGTCCTGCAGCGGCTTCCCATGGAAGTCGTAGTCGGGGTAAAGCAGGCCTGACACCTGCATGAATCCATCGTTTTCAGAATCCAGTCGGACAAAGTGAAATTCTCCTGTCTGGTGTAGGTAAAGGGCGTCATCGTACATCTGCTTATGATGAAGAAGTCCTCTGAACGCTCTTGAATGTCCGATTCGAGCAGCTTGGAAAAATGCGCGCATACGCGAATCGAGTTCAGCATGTTGAACAATTTTTTTGAGTGCTCGAACGGCATTCTCTTTTACGAAAAATTCGCGGCATAGACAACGATATGCGTATAATGCAACCTGGCGACGGTCAAATACTAAAGGCCCATTGTCGATTGGCTCAAACAGTGAATTATCGTGCCGCTTACAGAACCCTGCAAACGTTGACACTTTATTTATTCCAATTTTACTGAATGTTGGCAGTCCACCCGACTTCCGAAGGGTGGCCATGCTCGCGTCCAGTCGGTACACATGACCACGCTCGGCAATGTGCGCCAGTTGTCCTCGCTTTTGGATAGAGTGCGCGTCAATGATTTCGTTGCATTGAATACCATCACTGTAGTGGAGGCATCGTCCCCGATTGCTCTCGCGCTTCAGTTGGTTTAAGTAGTCATTTATGAATGACATTCTACTCCACACCAAGTTTTGAAAAAAAGCCCAGTCGATTTCGTACACCGCTACGGCCGGTGAGAGGTTAAGCCGGCTTGAAAGCACGCCCCTCTTCAGTTTGGAACATCAATGGCACTGCATTTGCACCCGGCATGGACAACAGTATGCCGCAAACTTAGGTTGATGGGCGAACTGTATTTTGGAACTTTAGGTCATGCCCAAGGTCGACGTGAACGTGAGAAATCTCTTTGAATGCTGCAGTACTTAGCTTCGGTGCTACTACTTGCAGCTTCTTGAGTTCTATTATTGCGCTCTTCTTTACCTTAGAGCCAATTTGGAAAACTCACGAATAATCACTTCTCATGGCGTTTAATTTGCAAGGGCGTCGTATATCTTGCTTCTATGCAAACGTCAATCGTTCTTTGCGCAAGACTGCTATTATTTTTCTCTTTGCCGCAACTGGGCAAAAATTTTACGTGGGGGCAGGGACTTCCTCTTCCAGTAGCCGTCCAAGGAGCAAACGGCATACCTGTGCGTTATGCCCATATGGGGACGCAGAGTTGATGCCCGGGGACGTGCTATTCGAAGGCAAGGCGAACCATCATTGGCGAACGGAACGCGGCTGGACTTACAGCATTAGAATCGTCATGAATCACGGTAAACAGTTGTTGCTGGAGTCCTGCTTTATTGCGGCGAAAGCCACGCTCAAAGCTCAAGATGTCACGCCAAAAATGCTCAAGGGTCCCGGAGATATGTCTGCCATGGTGCGAATTGCACATGGCGTATGCGTTGGATTGAAAGTAACAATTCCCGAGTGACATTGGAGATTGGGAGATTAAGCGGACCGAATGGCTCGCTAATTGATTTCAAACCCGACACGGTTTCCGTCGGTCGCTTGGGCAATCGCCTCATCGAATTCGACAACGGTAATTCTCAAAAAAGTCTGCGCAAAGCGTCAACATTAACCATAAGCTGACGGTTTTAGGCACTCAGATGTCGAGAAAACTTGCAGTGCAGCGAAATCAACTTGGCCAAAATATCCAACTCGCTGATTACTTAGCGTAATAAAACCTTGGCCCGATAATGCTCGGGGCGAAATTATAAAAAAACATACTGAAAGAAGAAAATGAAAAAGTCGTCCACTCAACGTTAGTTGCCGCTATGCTGATGCTTGCAAGCGCTGCAAGCGCTGCAAGCGCGAACCCAATCACGTCGATTTCCGATAACGACTTAGAAAATTCTGCCCTGATGAACTTCGACTCGCTGCCGAGCGGGAACGCTAATAGTTATTTGATGGGCGCAGTGACTTTTAAGTCAATGATGTCAAATAATTTGACAACACAATTGCACGCCAATTAGTGTGGCAGTCCGTGCCAAACTCTAAACAACCAATTAAGGCAGAGTTTTGAAGCGATTTTTGACAACACGGGATCGGACTTTGGTATCGTCGGCAACACCTACAACACTGCATCGACATTCACCGCGTTCGACGTCAACAACAACGTCGTTGAAGTGCTCAAAGGTATTGTGGGCCTGGTTCCGGCGAATCAGAAGCTGAGGTAGGTCGCATTTGCTTTCCCTATGCGGCGCCGTTTTTTGCCAAAAAAGGAGTCCGCTTTGAAGATAGTGTGTCGCGTAGGCACAGCCATGCGAGGCGTTGCCATCGAGACGCTTCCGCGTCCCACAAGAATCGATACGGTGCATATGGAACATTGGCCGCGTTAAGAATCCCGAATTCTAGGCGGCAGCAAGTCGTTTCGCCTCTTGGCTTGGTTAAAGGTCAACCAAACTGCGTTAAATGCTCTCTCTGGCGCCGCACCACGGCAGCGGCACCTCGTCGAGCGCAGCGTTCCTGCAAGCGGTTGCGCCGACAGTCGGGATTTTTCAGGTAGGCCACCGCAATCGATATCGCCACCCGCAAAAGCTGGTCTACGCGCGCTATGGCGCCATGGGCATCGAGCGCATTCGCACCGATGAGAGGGGCGCCGTCACGCTGGCGTTCGGGCCAGGTCTGGACGTGGCAACCTACCGTGCAACCCACGCCCGCTATTGGTACGGGCGCTGAGCCGCAGACGTCATCGTCCGGCCGCAGGCAGTGTGATCGTCACCTGCAAGCCCCCGCCATCACGATTGGCCACCAAAATCTCGCCGTCATGCGCCTGCACGACACGCTGCGCAATGGCCAGTCCAAGTCCGTGCCCATCGACACCGGTGCGCGACGCGCCGGAGCGGAAGAACGGCTGGAAAATCGCTGGAAGATCTTCGGGCGCGATGCCCGGCCCCCGGTCGCATACCTCGACCTGTGCCACGCCATCCACGGCGCGCACGGACACCGCCACGACGCCGCCCGGCGCGCCATGTCTGGCGGCATTGCGTACCACGTTCTCGAGCGCGCTCCAGAGCAGGTCCGGGTCGCCGCTGACGTTGACGCTGTCGTCGGCGTCGAAGTCAACGCGCAGCGCCGCGCCGTGATCGTCTGCGGCCTGGGCCTGGCCGGCCTCGAAGCGCGCATCGGCGACAAGCCCGTCGACCAGTTCCACCAGATCCACCGGCTCGCGTCGTAGCACGTCAGGCGACGCTTCCAGACGCGACAGCGTCAAGAGTTCGCCGATCAGCTTGTCCATGCGGTTGCTTTCCCGCTCGATGCGTTCGAGCGTGATGCCGATCTTGTCCGGCTGCTGGTGCGCCAGGCCCAGCGCCGCCTGCATCCGCGCCAGCGGCGAGCGCAGCTCATGCGAGACGTCGTGCAGCAGGCGGCGCTGGCCATCCATCAGCGCGCGCAGGCGTGCGCTCATGCGGTCGAAGTCGCGGCCCAGGTCGACCAGTTCGTCGCCGCCCTTGGCGCCGGGGCCGAAGCGTG
>Ga0308158_10002463_pt1 | contig 17444 bp, 16 predicted proteins | sample PhyBR2_FD_201038 | JGI IMG/M metagenome (GOLD analysis project Ga0308158, IMG submission 201038) | Phyllosphere microbial communities from UC Gill Tract Community Farm, Albany, California, United States - DLSLB.R2 | ecosystem: Host-associated > Plants > Phyllosphere > Unclassified | place: USA...
CGTTACAGGAACAAGCAGAGGAATTGGTTATGAATTAGCCTTGAAATTTGCTGAAGCAGGTCATCAGGTTTTGGCCATTTCCAGAAAAATACCGCAAGCACTTTTAGAACATAAAAACATAACTTGTCTGTCTGTTGATTTGGCAGATGAAACGGCTTTAGATCAGGTTGACAATTTTCTTTCCTCAACATGGAAAAGAGTAGATGCTGTGGTTCATAATGCAGGAGCTTTGCTTCTAAAACCTTTTGCAGAAACTACTCAAGCAGATTTTGAGAATATTTATAAAGTGAATGTTTTTGCAGTAGCAAATTTGACTCGTATCTGTATTCCGTATTTAGAAAAAGGAAGCCATGTTGTTACGATTAGTTCTATTGGCGGAGTTCGCGGAAGTTTGAAGTTTGCCGGATTGGCAGCGTATAGTTCGAGTAAAGGCGCTGTTATTACTTTAAGCGAACTATTAGCAGAGGAATACAAAGAGAAGGGTATTTCATTTAATGTTCTGGCTTTGGGTTCTGTTCAAACTGAAATGCTAAACGAAGCTTTCCCAGGTTATCAAGCTCCAATTTCGGCAGAGGGAATGGCAACTTATATTTATGATTTTACACTTAACGGAAATAAGTATTTTAACGGGAAGGTTCTGGAAGTTTCTTCAACGAATCCTTAATTAATTATAAAATGTCAGGCTGAGCGAAGTCGAAGCCTTTTGTTCTTTTAACCAATCGAAAAACTCATAACTCAAAACTCATAATTCATAATTAAATTGAGCGAAACTTTAGCTAAATATATTCCAGAACATGCGGTAAAACCCGTTTTTGATTTGATAGTGGCCAATCAGGTGCATTTGAAAATTGTAAACGAACGCCAGACCCGTCATGGAGATTATAGACGCGGACCAAGTGGAAAGCACGAAATTACGGTTAATGCAAGTTTGAATAAGTATAGGTTTTTAATCACATTAATTCATGAAATTGCACATTTGGTTGCTTTTGAGAAATTTGGACGAAATATAAAACCGCACGGAAATGAATGGAAATATACTTTTCAGCGTTTGATGGTTCCGTTTATTCGGCCAGAAATATTTCCTGGGCAGATCTTGCCTTTGCTTGCGAGGCATTTTAAAAATCCTTCAGCGAGTAGTGATACAGATACGACTTTGTCTTTGGCTTTAAAGCAATATGATAAAGAAAATGATAAAAATTACGTTTTCGAAATTCCTTACGGAAGTATTTTTAGAATTAAGAATGGCAAAGTCTTTAAAAAAATAGCCGTTAGAACAAAACGTTTTGAGTGTTTAGAAATCAGCTCTGGAAAAACGTACCTTTTTAATCCAAATGCGGAAGTGGAATTGGTGACGTTGAAAAATTCCAATATCTAGATTCCAAATTCCAATTACTGGAAAAGTCAATAAAAAAATCCCAAATTCCAATTTAGTTAACGTTGGAATTTGGGATTTGTATTTTGAGGATTCTTGTTTTTGAAATTTAAAAATCTAAAGCCCTTTCAAATAAGCTTCACGTACTTTCTTAAATAAATTTGAAGAATAGACGAATTTAACGATTGCTTCATTATCGGTTCTAAAGATTTCTTCTTTAGTTCCCTGCCAAGCTTTTAATCCTTTCTTTAAGAAAACAATATTTTCACCGATTTCCATTACAGAGTTCATATCGTGTGTGTTGATTACGGTTGTGATATTGTATTCTTTTGTAATTTCCTGAATCAAGTTATCAATCAAAATCGAAGTGTTCGGATCTAAACCTGAGTTTGGTTCATCACAAAACAAATATTTCGGATTGTTTACAATAGCACGAGCAATTGCCACACGTTTCTGCATACCTCCAGAAATTTCAGAAGGTAATTTTTTATGTGCGTCAACCAGATTTACTCTTTCTAAAACAAAATCAACACGTTCTTTGATTTGTGCTTTGCTATTGTTAGTAAACATTTTTAACGGGAAAGCCACATTTTCTTCTACAGTCATAGAGTCAAATAAAGCACTTCCTTGAAATACCATTCCGATTTCAGTTCTCAAGTCACGTTTTTCGTCTTTATCTAAATCAGAATAAACTCTTCCGTCAAATTCAATTGTTCCTGAGTCTGGGGTGTGAATTCCTAACAATGTCTTTAATAAAACTGTTTTTCCAGATCCACTTTGTCCGATAATCAAGTTGGTTTTTCCAGTTTCAAAGACCGTCGAAACGCCTTTTAAAACCTTGCTGTCGCCAAATGATTTTTCTATATTTTTTACTTCTATCATTATCCTAGTAATAATTGAGTTAATATATAATTTAAAAGGATGATAGTAACAGATGTCCATACAAATGACGTTGTACTTGCCTTACCAACTTCTAATGCGCCACCTTTCATATAATAACCATGAAAAGACGGGATCGTTGCCAATAACATAGCAAAGATTAAAGTTTTGATAAAGGCATATGTAATATGAAATGGTATGAAATCTTTTTGAGCTCCCATAATAAAATCTGCACCTGTCGAAAATCCTCCGTAAGCACAAGCAAGCCATCCTCCAAAAATTCCTAAAAACATACTAATTCCGATTACGAAAGGATACATTAATAGTGCTATGATTTTTGGGAAAACAAGATAATTTACTGAGTTAACTCCCATAACTTCAAGAGCATCAATTTGTTCTGTAACACGCATAGTTCCGATACTTGAAGTGATGTAAGATCCCATTTTTCCAGCCATAATAACCGAAATAAAAGTAGGGGCAAACTCCAAAACTACAGATTGACGTGTTGCAAAACCAATTAGATATTTTGGGATTAATGGATTAGTTAAGTTTAAAGCTGTTTGAATGGCAACAACTCCACCAATAAAAAAAGATATAAAGCAGACAATCCCAAGTGAATCAATAATCAAATCATCAATTTCTTTGAAAATTAAATTTTTCATAACAGGCCATTTAGTCTGTTTATTGAAAATTTCTTTCAGCATTAAAAAATATTTTCCTATTTGGGATAAATAACGAATTAGCATCATAAGTTTTAAATATTGGCTAAGGTAAAAAGAAGTTATGAGTTATGAGTTATGAGTTCAGTTTTTTCGAGTGTTTTGGTACTCAAATTAACTTTTCTTTCATTTTTTTTAAACGATAATTTCTAATAAACTTAGCTTGTTCGGGAGTTACTAATAAAGGAGTTTTGGCGCTTTTCGCTTTCATAAATCCTTTAATATAATCTAAAAATAGAAATGGTTTTTTCTTCATCATTGCCAGTTTTGCAGAAGCAATAGCAGTAATCCAAAAACCATAACCTAAAGTATAAAAAGCTTCACCTTGTTTGTAACGGGCTGTTTTGTTGTAGTTGGCGCCAGTTGGTTTGAGATGTTTTACATGCAAAGACTGGTCAGTAACTATTTTCCAATCGTAATATTTACAAAGTAATTCATCAACTGTGTCCCAGCCCATTGCGGGTTTTAAGCCTCCAATTTGCTGAAACGTTTCTTTGCGATACGCTTTCAAAGCACCGCGGATATGATCTTTATCGGTTAGGTTTTCTAAAACCCATTCGCCGTTTTTATCAATATAGCAGAATCCGCCGACCATTCCGATTTTTGGATCAGATTCGAAATGTCTGATTATAGTTTCGAAATAGTTTGGAGGAAAAATTAAATCGCCGTCTATTTTAACAATAATATCATAATCAGAATCTAAAGTTTCAAAACCTTTCTGAAAAGCCTGAATTACTTTACTTCCTGGCAAATGAATGGCATCTGAAGTTTTGTTTACAACAGAAATGTATGGATTTTCTTTTGCGAATTCCAAAACAACTTCTTCAGTTTTATCTGTCGAATTATCATTTACAACCACAATCTTTGAAGGTAAAATAGTTTGCGAAACCAAAGATTCTAAGGTTAGGCCAATTAAATTCTCTTCATTGTGTGCGGGTATGACGATGTAGTACTTCATATTAAATTCCAATTTTTTAAATTCCAAATTCCAAATTTTGGGAATTAATCCCAATTTTCTAAAATTCCAAATTCCAATCTTACCGTTAAGGTTAAAATTGGAATTTGGAATTTATATATTGGAATTTTTATTTTATTCTTTCCGCTACCACGATATAATATCTCGGAGTGAAATATCGTAATAATGGTCTGATTCCAAGTTTTTTTACTGGATGTGTAAATTGAAGACGATCTGTTATTTTCCATCCTGTTTTTTCTAAAAGCCAATCCAATTGCCAGTCTTCAAATTCGTGGTAATGTCTGTCCCACATATCTGTTTTAGAACGATATGCTGGTGAAAACCATAAACGTAACGGAATTGAAATTAACAATTTATCACATTTTACATTTTGTAGAATAGTGTACGGATTTAGTAAATGTTCGAAAATTTCAAATGCTGTAAAAACAGTATATTCTTCTGTTTGTAAAGCCGTTTGGTCGTTATCTAAATCTTCTCCTTTTGTATTTTTTACAGTATAACCGTTTTCTTCCATTATTTTGGAGAACGGATTTGGAACACCAAAATCAAAAATGGTTTCTGATGTGTTAACGTGTTTTTTTAAAAATTCTAAAGTAAGTCTGAATCTTTTATTCGGAAACGTTTTTTCGTACATAGTCATTGCGAACGAATCTCTCGTTCATGAATTGTTAATTTGGTCGCAAATATACTAAAAAAGTAATCAGTGTTTAGTTTTTAGTATTCAGTTGAGGCGCTAAGTTTTAAAATGAATTTCTCGCAATCCCGATAGCTATCGGGAGCGAAGTCGCAAAGTTTTGATAAAAAAATAAACCATATAAGTAATAGAAGTTCAATTAAGAGAAAACTTAATATATCTTAGTATTACTTATATGGCAAAAAAACTTTGCGACTTCGCGTCTTTGCGAGATTATTTCGCTTAAGCTTGTAAAGCTTTATTTAATATCGATAAACAAAAGCATTAATATTCATTCCGGCTCCAACTGAAGCAAAAATAAGAACGTCGCCTTTATTGATTTCATGGCCTTCAACTTTTTTCTGAAGAATTAAATCATATAAAGTTGGTACAGTTGCAACGCTGCTATTTCCTAAATCGTGAATGCTCATTGGCATAATATCTTTTGGCGCTGTTTTGTCGTATAATTTGTAGAAACGTTCGATAATTGCTTCGTCCATTTTTTCATTTGCCTGATGAATAAGAATTTTTTTCACTTCATCAATTCCGATGCCGCTTTTATCTAAACAGCTTTTCATCGCGCAAGGAACATTGCTTAAAGCAAATTCGTAGATTTTACGTCCGTACATTTTAATGTATTTCGTATCTGGATCTAAATCTTTATTGTATGATTTTCCGAAGAAAAGGTAATTGGCTTCATCAGTTGCATAAGTAGCGCTTTCATAAGCTAATAATCCCGTTTCATCCGTTGAAGCTTCTAAGATTGAAGCACCTGCACCATCGGAATAAATCATCGAATCGCGATCGTGATCATCAACAACTCTTGATAGTGTTTCGGCACCGATAACCATTACTCTTTTTGCCATTCCAGATTTGATGAAAGCATTTGCTTGCAAAACACCTTCAATCCATCCTGGACATCCAAAAATAATATCATAAGCCACACACTTAGGATTTTTGATGCCTAGTTTGTTTTTCACACGTGTTGCTAAACTCGGTAAAATATCTGATTGGGTAGTTCCAGGTTTTACATCTCCAAAATTATGGGCAATGATAATATAGTCTAAAGTTTCTGCATCAATAGCAGCATTTGCAATAGCTTTTTCAGCAGCAAAGAAAGCTAAATCAGAGGCATTATATTGTGGTTCGGCATAACGGCGGTTTTCAATTCCGGTAATGCCTTTGAATTTTTTAATTACAACTTCATTCGGATAACCAAAAGGAGTACCATCCTCATTTAAAAAAACATGTTTATCAAAATCTGTGTTTTTTACTTCTAGATTAGGAATATAGCTCCCAATGCCAATAATTTTTATTTTCATTTTTCCCTTTATTATCCGATAAATTTAGCGCTAATGTATAAATAATATTATGATAACAATCATAAAAAATAGTATGCATGCATATAATTGTGAAATAACTATTTTTAGCTTGATATATTGTTTTTCTTCTAATGATTTTTTAATATTTCCTATATTTCAAACGATTGAAGACGATTTTGAAGATAAAGTTTTTTTGCTTTTATTTTAATTTAGTGACAATAATTTCACAAAAGATTAGCAGAAAGTTATGTTTCTTTAAATCAGATTTCTTCTTTGGTGTTTTTGTTTGGTAAAAGTTTCAGGTTTCAGGTTTCAAGTTATGTTAGAACCTGAAACCTGAAACCTGAAACCTGAAACTCGAAACTCGAAACTCGAAACCCGAAACTTGAAACAAAAAAATAAACCCGACAAATTTTGAAAATCTGTCGGGTTTGAATATTTATAAGAAAACTAATTTTTAGCTTTCCATGTAAGCTTCAATTGGAGCACAGCTACAAACTAAATTTCTGTCACCATAAGCATCATCTACACGACGAACAGATGGCCAGAATTTATTGTCAGCGATGTAATCTAATGGGTAAGCTGCTTTTTCTCTAGAATAAGGGAAATCCCAAGCATCAGAAGTTAACATTGCCAATGTATGAGGTGCATTTTTTAATACATTGTTGGTATCATCAGCAGTTGCCGCTTCAATCTCTTTTCTGATTGAGATAAGAGCATCACAGAAACGATCTAACTCAGCTAAATCTTCAGATTCTGTAGGTTCGATCATTAAAGTTCCTGCTACTGGGAAAGAAACTGTAGGAGCGTGGAAACCGTAATCCATTAAACGTTTTGCGATATCACCCACTTCGATTCCGTTTTCTTTAAATGAACGGCAATCTAAAATCATTTCGTGAGCTGCTCTTCCGCATTCTCCTGTATAAAGAATTGGATAGTGTCCTTCGAAGCGTGCTTTCATGTAGTTCGCATTTAAGATTGCATGTTCTGTAGCGCTTTTTAATCCTTCAGCACCCATCATAGTGATGTAGCCGTAAGAAATTAAACAAACTAAAGCAGATCCGTAAGGCGCAGATGAAATAGCAGTAATTGCTTGTTCACCACCAACTTTTAAGATTGGGTTTGTTGGCAAGAACGGAACTAATTTTTCGTTCACACAAATTGGTCCAACTCCAGGTCCACCACCACCGTGAGGAATAGCAAATGTTTTGTGTAAGTTCAAGTGACAAACGTCAGCGCCAATTGTAGCAGGATTTGTTAATCCAACTTGCGCGTTCATGTTTGCACCATCCATATATACTAATCCGCCGTTTTCGTGGATTAATTTTGTGATTTCGATAATTGAAGACTCATAAACTCCGTGAGTAGAAGGGTATGTAACCATTAAACAAGATAAGTCATCTTTGTGTTCAATAGCTTTTGCTCTTAAATCTTCTACGTCGATATTTCCTTCTGGAGTTGTTTTAGTAACAATGATTTTCATTCCAGCCATAGCAGCAGAAGCAGGATTTGTTCCGTGAGCTGATGAAGGAATTAAACAAACATTACGGTGACCTTCGTTTCTTGACATGTGGTAAGCACGAATTGCCATTAATCCAGCGTATTCTCCTTGAGCTCCTGAGTTTGGCTGTAAAGTTGTTCCAGCAAATCCAGTAATTACATTTAATTGTTGCTCTAATTTTTTAAGCATTGTGATGTAACCTTCAGCTTGCTCAACTGGTGCAAACGGGTGAATGCTGTTCCAGTTTGGCATTGAAAGAGGCAACATTTCAGAAGCTGCGTTTAATTTCATCGTACAAGAACCTAATGAAATCATCGAGTGGTTCAATGATAAATCTTTACGCTCTAATTTTTTGATGTAACGCATCAACTGGCTTTCTGAATGATGATTGTTGAATACATCATGTGTCAAGAAAGAAGATGTTCTTTCTAACGAAGCTGGTAATTGACTAGTTTCAGTTAATTCAGAAACTGTGAAAGTTTCTTTTCCTAAAGCTTCAGCAAAAATCGCAATGATTTGGTTAATGTCAGCAACAGAAGTTGTTTCGTTAAACGAAATAGAAATTGATTCAGCATCAGGGTAGAAGAAGTTTACTTCGTTTTTCTCCGCAACAGCTTTTACTTTTTGAGCATCAGCTTTTACTAAGATAGTATCAAAGTAAGCTGTGTTAGTTTGGTAAACTCCTAATTTATTTAAAGCCTCAGCAGTAGTAACTGCAGATGCGTGAACTTTGTTTGCAATATATTTCAAACCTTCTGGTCCGTGGTAAACAGCGTACATTCCAGCCATAACTGCTAGTAAAACCTGAGCAGTACAAATGTTTGAAGTTGCTTTTTCACGTTTAATATGCTGTTCACGAGTTCCTAAAGCCATACGTAAAGCACGGTTTCCATTTGTATCAACAGAAACTCCAATGATACGACCCGGCATAGAACGTTTATACTCATCTTTAGTTGCAAAGTAAGCCGCGTGAGGACCACCGTAACCCATTGGTACGCCAAAACGTTGAGTTGTTCCAACAACAACTGCAGCTCCCATTTCTCCTGGAGAAGTTAAAGTTGCTAATGATAAAATATCAGCAGCAAAGGCAACTTTAATTTCGTTTTCTTTTGCTTTAGCAACAAAAGCACTATAATCGTTTACTTGACCAAATTTTCCTGGGTACTGTAAAATAGCACCGAAGAATTCATTTGAAAAATCAAAAGTTTCGTGGTTTCCAACAACTAATTCAATTCCGATTGGAGTTGAACGTGTTTGAAGTACAGATAAAGTTTGTGGTAAAATTTCTTCAGAAACGAAGAATTTATGTGTATTGTTTTTCTTTTGATCTCTCGTACGAACGTCAAATAATAAAGCCATCGCTTCTGCAGCAGCTGTACCTTCATCAAGTAACGATGCATTTGCGATTTCCATTCCTGTTAATTCAATAACCGTAGTTTGGAAATTCAAAATAGCTTCTAGACGACCTTGAGCAATTTCTGCCTGATAAGGTGTGTAAGCTGTGTACCATCCTGGGTTTTCGAAAATATTTCTTTGAATTGGAGCAGGAACGATAGTTGGGTGATAACCCAAACCAATGTAAGATTTGAATACTTTATTTTTCTTTCCTAATTCCTGAATGTGATTTGCGAATTCATATTCAGTCATCGCAGGATCTAAATTCAAAGGTGCTTTTAAACGAATGTCGTCTGGAAGGGTTTCGTAAATAAGTCGCTCGATAGAGTCAACTCCAATAGTTTTCAGCATATGCTGAAGATCCGTTTCTCTTGGACCAATGTGTCTTAAAGCAAAAGCATCTGTTTTCATGTAGCTATCTAAGTTTTTTTAATTAATGTGTTCGTACACCATTTTACGGTATGAATCACATTTAAAAGTAAATGTGTTGTTTTTTTGTGGCGCAAAATTAAGTATTATTAATAATTTAATAGGTATTTTTAACTTCATTTTTTATCAAATTTATAATCAAAGACTTGGTTTGTTAATAAATGATTAGATTTGAGGTATGATAGTATCAAAACGCATCTTAGATTTTTATCTAAATAGCAGTATTCATGTGGCTTTATCGTGTTACGCTCTTGTGCGAATCACGTTTCATGTGTTTCATATTCAATATGATGAGCCAATGGCGCTTTTTGTTTTTTTTGGCACAATTGTAGGATATAATTTTGTAAAATATGATGCTTTAGTTCGCGTTAAGAAAAATCCAATTGGAATTCAGCTAAAAATTATCGCCGTTTTGAGTTTTATTTCGCTGATTTTGGTTGGGTATTATTTTTTCCATTTAAAGCGAATTACACAAATAGTCTCGGTCGGAATTTTTGCCATAACGGCGCTTTATACTTTACCCTTTTTTCCAAATAGAAAAAATGCCAGAAACTGGGCAGGTGTAAAAATTTATATTGTCGCACTTTGTTGGGTTGGAGCAACTTTAGTTTTACCATTAATAAATGCTGAAATTCCGTTTACCACAGATTTCTTTATCAAATGCATTCAGCGATTTATATTGGTTTTTGTGCTGATTCTGGTTTTCGAAATTTTAGATTTAGCCAATGATGATCCACATTTGCAAACCGTTCCGCAGACAATAGGGGTGAAGAAGACTAAGCTTTTAGGATTTCTATTATTGGTTCCGTTTTGGTTTTTAGAAGTTTTTATCACAACTTTCAATTATCATGATGCCGTAATAAATTTGATTATGGTCGTCATGCTGATGTTGTTTATTGCCTTTGCCAATCCAAATCGTTCCAAATATTACACTTCGTTTTGGGTAGAAAGTGTTCCAATTTTTTGGTGGCTTATGGTAGTATTTTTGTAAATAAAAAAAACCGATACATCTGTACCGGTTTTTACAATTAAATACTTTATTTTCCTTTTTGAGCAAGAATAGCCTCATTCAATTCAGCATTAGCTTCAGCTAATTTTCTTCTTTTCTTGGCTATTTTTTCGGCACTTTCGTGCTTTCTGATAGCTTTATTTAATTCTTCTGTCCTATCTTCCACTTTTTCTCTCTTGTCTTTAACTTTTTTATCGAGATCATAATTTGCAGAGTTTGTGGTACAGTATGTTTTGGTTTTCTCTATAGCAATTTCGAGACCTCTAATTTGATTTTGATTGTTGTACTTTTTTGCATACGTTAATTTGGTGTTAAGCTCGCATAGTTTTCTTTCGCAACCTCTCAAATCTCTACAGTTATTTTGTGCAAATGCACCAATAGAAACAGCAAATAATGCCACCGACAAAAAATTAGCTTTAAACATCATAAATTTTATTTTTAAATTATGATTTTCTGATTTCATGTTTGTTTGTCAGAAAATCGTACTACATTAAAGATTAAGTTCTTTTTAAAAGAAAGTTTAATCTTACATATAGATATCATAAAGCATGCCACTTTTTGTTTTGGTTTAGAAGTGTGGGAGGGAGGGATGATTGGTGAATTTTTTGTTGTTATTTTTTAATAGATTATTTTCTCGTTTGGTTTTTGGAAAACGGCTTTTAAAACGTCGTTTCTTTCACTTAGAAACTTAATGAGATGTCTTTTTAAAAAAAGATAATCAAACAGTCTTCCCAAAGGGCCAAATGGAGTTTCATATTGTAATTTGTCTTTCATAATCGTAATTCCATTTTCTTCTTCAAAAAAATGTTCGTGTTTGAAGGATTTGAATTTGCCTTTTTCCATTTCATCCACAAAATAATCATAAAGATTCATTGCAGTAATTCGGCTTTTGTGAGTGAGATAAAATCCAAAATGCTTTCCTCGCCAAGTTACGGTTTCTCCCAAATTTATTAAACCTGAGATAACACCGTCAATTGCTTTTTCGTTTGTTGTGCTCGCAGATTGTTGATGAATATCAATATTTCTTGAAACGTCGAAAACGATTTGTTTTGGTGCTTTTATTTTGGTTGTGAGGTTTATTGTTGTCATGATTTTGGTTGTTTTCTGTGTTATGTTTGTCATCCCGAGGAACGAGGGATCACACTAGAGATTCCGCAAAGTATATCGACAATTCTTTGTCGATCTCCTAGTGTGATCCCTCGTTCCTCAGGATGACAAAATGCGTGTGGTTTTAGCGCAATAAATCTTTAAAAGCCTCATCAATATTCCCAAACTTAAATCGAAACCCATTTTCTAAAAGTCGTTTTGGAACTACGTTTCTGCTTTTCAAAACCAATTCTGTTTCTGTACGAATAAAAAAAGAACCAATTTCCAAAAAGAATTTATTCATCGGAATTCCAAATGGAAAACCAACCACTTTTCTTAGTTTCTGCATAAAATCAACATTTCGAATCGGTTCTGGAGAAACTACATTGATAACGCCAGTAATTTCTTTTTCAATAATAAAATTAACTGCATTCGCAAAATCCTCTTCATGAATCCAGCTTACAAATTGATTCCCTTTTCCTTGTTTTCCTCCGAAACCCATTTTTGCCAAAGTCTTTAACGGAATAAATGCACCGCCATTTTTTCCTAAAACAATAGAAGTTCGTAAAGCTGTTTTTAAAGTCTTTGGTGTTTCAGTTTTAAAAAATGCCTTTTCCCAAGAAAGTGCCACGTTTATAGAAAAGTCATTTCCAATTTCGCCATCAACTTCATCCATTTGTTCGTCAAGTGAAAAACGATAAATAGTTGCCGTTGATGAATTCAGCCAATGTTTCGGTGGGTTTTGGCAATTTAAAACTGCTTTATTTAGAATTTTTGTACTGTCAATTCTAGACCAGAGAATTTCTTTTTTGTTCTTTTTGGTATAACGACAATCAACAGATTTTCCTGCGAGATTAATTAAAGCTGTTGCGTTTTCTAATTCTTTTTCCCAGCCAGTAAAAGTTCTGGCATTCCAGTTTACATATTTTATTTCGTCAATTGTTTGAGATTTTCCACGAGTTAGAATTACAATTTCTTCAAATTTATTTTTGAAATGATTCACTAAAACTTGTCCTAAAAATCCAGTTCCAGCGGCAATTATGAGTTTTTTCATTTTCTTAAGTATTAAACTCGACAGGTTTTTTAAAACCTGTCGAGTTTCGTTAAAAATTAAGCTTTAAAAACTAATCTCTCTTCTTGCTGAGCTTCTTTAGCTTTTCTTTTTCCTCTAAAAAAGAAATATAAATTTAAGAATAGCATTATACCAAGATAAATAGAAAATCCGCCAATTTTGTAGCTTAATCTCTCAATTAATTCCTGATAACTGTCTTGACTTAATTGTAGTTCTAGAATCATTAAGGCAAAACCAATATTTAAAAGATAGAATCCAGTTTCAAAAAGTTTGTTGGTTGCTTCAGCGATTTCTTCGCGCCCTTTAAAAATGTCAAGCATAAATATTTTTCCGTTTTTGAAAAGAGTTTTAGAAACATAGTAAGTTAGAAGTAAAGCAACTGGTAAATAAATTCCGTAACCGATTAAGATTTTTGTAGTTTCCATGATATTTGAGTGTTAGTTGTTGTGAATTAATTTTTGAACGTATTTGGTTATAATCAAAATGTTGAGGTAATGCAGAATGGAAATAATAAAAACGATGATAGCTGTTTTTATACAAATTGTTTCGATCAATTGAGTGGAAGAAATGATTTTTCGCCAAGAAATTAAAGTCATCGCACAATAGCCAATGTTTAAAAGATAATAGGCCAAAAGCAAAACCTGATTAATTTTTTGGCAGATGCCAGCGTGATGCGGAATTAGATCTGCAACATAAATATTTCCGTTTTTGTAGCAGATTTTTCCAACTTGCAGAATGATGAAAGTTGTAATTCCTAAATAGACTAAATATCCGATAATGTTAAGGTTCATAATTTCTTTTTTTGATTATAGATAATAAACGTTAGAAAGAATATTAAGGAAATTGGTAATAAGAAAAGCCAAGTAAATTCTCCGTCCCAGATCAAAAAGAAAAAAATTACCAATGAGAAATAAATGTATATGAATTTGTTTTTCGGAAATAAAATAAGAAATAAAAATGCAGCTAAAACTTGTAGTGCTCCTGTAATTGCTATTCCGTAAGCTCCTGCCAGTAAAAATGTTAATGCGCAAATATTGATAATTTCCACTATTTTAAAAGTTGTTTTCATAATTACTGTTGTTTTTAAACTTTCAGAAAAAAATGAAAGTTTGAATTAAATTTTTTTATTTCATCATTTTGATAACCAATTTCCCTAGCCAGTTTTCGTTGAATTCAGTCATTTTGTCCAGCATATTATCAGCTTTTAAAACGAAATCATACAATTTAGTTGTCTGATCCACAAAGTGTTTTTCTTCTGCAGAATCTTTAGCTTCGATTGTCGAAACTTCTTTTAAGATTTTAAGAGTAGGTTTAATTTCTCTTTTGCTTCTTTCTCTGGAAATTTTAACTGCCAATTCGTCTAAATCTTTTTCAGCTGTGAAAAACTCTTTTCTTTCTCCAGCTTTAAATTCTTTATAAACAATTCCCCAATCCATTAATGCTCGTAGGTTCATGCTGGCGTTTCCGCGAGAAATCTGCAATTCTTCCATAATGTCTTCCATAGAAACAGGCTCGTTCGAAACCATTAATAAAGCGTGGATCTGTGCCATCGTTTTATTAATTCCCCATTGAGAACCTAATGCTCCCCAGGTTTGTACAAACTTATTTTTTGCTTCTTTGAATTCCATGGATCAAATGTAAGTAAAAGTTTTTAAACTTTCAAAAATAATTGAAACATATTTAACAAATTATAAAGTTGTGTTAATTCGGCGCTTGAAATTTTCGATTAAATAATTGTACAGCTATTTTTGTAAAAATCACTTTTTATGGAATTATACTACACATTTTCGGTGCTGATTGTATTGGCATCTTTCTTCGCCTATTTGAATTTAAGATTTTTAAAACTTCCTGGAACCATCGGAATTATGATTATTGCTATGTTGGTTTCAGTAGGAATTCGTCTTTTGGGAGATTCTTATTTTCCTGCAACGACAAAGCATTTTTTTGATCTGATAAAAGAATTCGACTTCAACGAAATCCTAATGGGAGCGATGTTGAATTTCCTTTTATTCGCAGGAGCTCTTCACGTAAATATGTTTGACCTTAAGGAACAAAAGGTTCCAATCATGATTTATTCGACAGTGAGTGTCGTTTTATCAGCCTTAATTATTTCTGTTCTGCTATATTATATCGCGCCACTTTTAGGTATAACTATTCCGTATATTTTTTGCTTGGTTTTCGGAACATTAATTTCTCCAACAGATCCAATTGTAGTTTTGGGGGTTTTAAAAGAAGCTAAGGTTCCTAAAAGAATCGAAACCAAGATTGTTGGTGAATCATTATTTAATGACGGAGTTGCGGTTGTAATGTTTGCGGTTGTCCTTAAAATGGCGACTGATCCAACATTTGATGCTACTTTTGGTTCAATTAGTTGGTTATTTATCAAAGAAGGAATCGGCGGACTTTTATTAGGTGCAGTTTTCGGATTTACAGCGTCTAAGGTCATGAAGAAAATCGATGATTATAAGGTTTCGGTTTTAATTACCCTTTCTATCGTGACAGGAGGGTTTTTAGTTGCTCAAGCGTTGCATGTTTCTAGTCCGCTTGCAATGGTGGTTTCGGGATTGATTATTGGAAATTATGGTAAAAAAGTTGCGATGAGTGAAGTAACTAAAGATTACCTTGGCAAGTTTTGGGAGCTTATCGATGAGATTTTGAATGCTGTTCTGTTCCTTTTTATAGGTTTTGAATTGTTGTTACTTCCAAATTTAGACAAACAGTTATTGACAGGGGTTGTTGCCATTTTTATAGTGCTTTTTTCAAGATTAACATCAATAGTTTTGCCATGGAAATTCTTTGATATATTCAAGTTCTTCGGAATCAAATCGGCCTACAACAAAGGTTCTTTGATGGTTTTGGTTTGGGGAGGAATTCGCGGAGGAGTTTCTATTGCATTAGTGCTTTCTATGCCAGAGGGAGAATATAAAAACCTGCTTTTGGAAGTAACTTATATTGTAGTTTTATTTTCTATTGTGGTTCAAGGATTGACAGTTGGGAAATTAGCTAATAGAGTTTTGGAGAAAGAGTAAAGATTTCGAAAGATACAAGAGCAAAGAAACAAGATTTTTGCTCTTTGTCATTAAAATTTATAACTGAAAAACCCTGCAAAGAACTAGCAGGGTTTTGTTTTTTTATCGTTTATCGTCTTTAGAATAATTCGATTCTCCATTAATATTAATTTCTCCACCTAAAAAGCGTGGTTCGCGATTTCTCAAAACATCAAAAAAAGATTTGAATATCGAACCATATTCTCTAAATCGAACATAATTATATCCAAGATATTCTCCTTTATTAGCGGAATATCCAGAAGATTTAATACCAAGTTTTTGTCCGATATAAATAGCACGATTTAAATGATATTCCTGCGAAATTAAAGTTGCTTTTTTAATCTTAAAAATATGTTTTGCACGATACATTGTTGAGTAAGTGTCGAAACCTGCATAATCGATAAAAATCTTTGTAGTGTCAACACCATGATTATAACAGTAGTTTTTCATAACTGTTAATTCGTCATATTCATCGCGACCATTATCACCCGAAAGTAAAATTTTATTGATTCGTTTTGCCTTCCAAAGCATAATTCCTGCATCTAGACGATCCTTTAAATATTTGCTTGGCTGATTTCCATTAATGCCTGCACCAAAAATAATTCCGACATCATTTTTAGGAAACTTCTTTATTGAATAATAAATGTACTTTTTGGTCGAAGATTTGACGTAGTAATTTACCGAAACAATGGCAATCAATCCGATAATTGCAAGATAAAGTGCTATTTTAAAATATTTTTTCACGGCTTGTATTTGTAAGATTAAGATTTAAAAGACGAAGATAAGTAAATTTATTTCTAAGAAAAATCAAATAAAAAAACCGAAGCAAAAAAGCTTCGGTTTCAAAATTCGGTTCTCTAAGAAGCTTAGCGACTTAGAACCTTAGTATCTTAGAATCTTTACAACAATCCTGCTCTTTTCAATAAAGCTTCAGGTTTTGGTTCTTGTCCTCTAAAACGTTTGTATAAAGTCATAGGATGTTCAGTTCCTCCTTTTGAAAGTACATTGTCTTTGAATTTTTTCGCAATTTCTTCATTGAAGATTCCATTTTCATGGAAATATTCAAAAGCATCGGCATCTAAAACTTCTGCCCATTTGTAGCTGTAATATCCAGAAGAATATCCTCCTTGGAAAATATGTGAAAAAGCAGTACTCATTGCATTTTCTTTTACATCAGGATACAATTGCGTATTGGCAAATTGTTCCGTTTCGAAAGCTTTTAAATCTGTGATAGAAGTTGGATCTTGTCCGTGCCAAGCCATGTCTAATAATCCGAAACTTAATTGACGCAATGTCGCTAAACCTTCCTGGAAACTTGCACTTTCTTTAATTTTCTGAACATACTCAATCGGAATAATTTCTCCTGTTTCGTAATGATTTGCAAACAAAGCCAAAGCTTCTGGCTCGTAACACCAGTTCTCCATAATCTGGCTTGGTAATTCTACGAAATCCCAGTAAACAGAAGTTCCTGATAAACTTGGATAAACTGTATCGGCTAACATTCCGTGTAAACCGTGTCCGAATTCGTGGAATAATGTTGTTACTTCATTAAAAGTCAATAACGAAGGTTTTGTTTCTGTTGGTTTTGTAAAATTACAAACGTTCGAAATATGCGGTCTTTCGTTTACGCCATCTTTTACATATTGAGATTTGAATGAAGTCATCCAGGCACCATTTCTTTTTCCTTTTCTTGGGAAGAAATCAGCATAGAAAATCGAAACTAAATTTCCATCATTATCTTTTACTTCGTAAGTCGTAACTTCTTCGTGGTATTTATCAATGTCAAAAACCTCTGTAAAAGTTAAGCCGTATAATTTTTTGGCAACTGTAAATGCACCGTCTAAAACTTTTTCTAATTGAAAATAAGGCTTCAGTTTTTCATCATCTAAATTAAAAAGCTGTTGTTTTAATTTTTCAGAATAATAAGCGCCGTCCCATTTTTCTAATTGCTCGATTCCGTCTAG
>Ga0308158_10002465_pt1 | contig 17432 bp, 13 predicted proteins | sample PhyBR2_FD_201038 | JGI IMG/M metagenome (GOLD analysis project Ga0308158, IMG submission 201038) | Phyllosphere microbial communities from UC Gill Tract Community Farm, Albany, California, United States - DLSLB.R2 | ecosystem: Host-associated > Plants > Phyllosphere > Unclassified | place: USA...
CAGATCAACCTCTGCTTCGCGGGCGTGACGTTCACCTGCAACAGCTTCGACATCAGCGATGCGAACAACGCATCGGTGACGGTCCAGCCGTTCAACTTCGCGTCGATCTTCACCGACGGGTTCGACATCGAGGCGAGCTACCAGATCCCGTTGTCCGGTATCGGCTTGCCCGGCCGGGCCACGGTGCGCGGCCTCGCCACGCACGTGAAGAATTTCGTGTCCGATCGCGGGCTGCCGAACACGATCCCGATCCAGGGTGCAGGCGTGAACCTGGGGCAGGGTGCGACGCCGAGCTGGAAGGTCCTCGCGATGCAGGACTGGACGACCGACCTGTTCGCGCTGACGCTGCAGGAACGCTGGATCAGCGCGGGCGTGATCAGCAACGAGTTCGTCGTGTGCCAGACCGACTGCCCGGTATCGACGATCAACAATCCGACGATCGACCGTAACCATCTCGATGGCGCGCTGTATGTCGATGTCGGTGCGTCATACAAGTTCACCCCCGCCGTGCAGGGGTACGTCAAGGTCGACAACGTCTTCAACAAGGACGCAGCGACGGTCCCGAGCGATGTGACCAATCCGGGCCTCTACGACGTGGTCGGTCGTGCGTTCCGTGTCGGCATGCGCGCCAACTTCTGACGCGAACGGGGGCCGGATAGCCGATCGGCGCGATCCGGCCCTCAAGACTCCGCCTTGTTGCGAGGGACGTCGATGCTGCTCTTTCTGTTGATGGCCGCCGGTCCCCAGACCACCACGCTGGCCGTCGAGGCGACGATCTCGGCAATGACGCTCGAGGAAAAAGCGGCGCAGCTCGGCAGCACCGCGCCGGCGGTGCCCAGGCTGAACCTCTCCGGATATGATTACTGGAGCGAGGGGCTTCACGGTTTCGCGCGCGACGGGATCGCGACCGTGTTCCCCCAGGCGATCGGGCTTGCCGCGACCTGGGACACCGACCTGCTCCATCAGGTCGGCGACGTCGTCTCGACCGAGGCCCGCGCCAAGTACAATGGAAAGCCGAAGGCCAGCGACCGGCGTCGCTTCTCGGGGCTCCATATCTGGTCGCCCAACGTCAACATCTTCCGTGATCCGCGCTGGGGGCGGGGGCAGGAGACGTATGGCGAGGATCCGTATCTGACCGGGACGCTCGGCGTCGCGTTCGTGCGAGGGATTCAGGGGCCGGACCCCGACCACCCCAAGGCGATCGCCACCCCCAAACATTATGCCGCGCATTCGGGGCCGGAGGCCGGGCGTAACAGCTTCGATGCGGACGTGTCGCCGCGCGACATGGCGGAAACCTACACCCCCGCCTTCCGCCGCACGGTGATCGAGGGCGGCGCACGATCGATCATGTGCGCGTATAATTCGCTGCACGGCACGCCGGCCTGCGCGTCGGCAGCGTTGCTCAACGACCGTGCGCGCGGTGACTGGAATTTCCGCGGGATGGTCGTGTCGGACTGCGACGCGGTCGGCTACATCACCACCTTCCATTATTATAAGCCCGACCTGCCCGGCGCTGCCGCCGCGGCACTCTCGGCGGGCACCGATCTCGATTGCGGGCCGAGCTACGATGCGCTGCCCGCCGCAGTCCGCCAGGGCCTCGTTCCCGAAGCCACCGTTGATGCCGCCTTGCACCGAGTGCTGTCGTCGCGCGCGGCGCTCGGGATCGCTTTCGGGCAACGCAGTCCATGGGATCGGATCAAACCTTCGCAGGTGGATACGAAGGCCCATCGCGCACTGGCGCAGACCGCGGCGGAGAAGTCGCTGGTGCTGCTCACCAACAAGGATCGCCTTCCGCTCAAGCCCGGGCTTAAGATTGCTGTGATCGGGCCGAATGCGGACTCGCTCGATGTGCTCGAGGCGAATTATCACGGCACCGCCGCGGCCCCGGTCACCCCGCTGGAGGGCATCCGCACGCGCTTCGGTGCGGCGCAGGTCCGCTATGCGCAGGGTAGCGGCCTTGCCGAGGGTGTGCCGTTGCCCGTGCCCGAGACCGCTTTGTCGGCAGGGGGCAAGTCCGGGCTAAAGGGCGAGTATTTCCGGACCAGCGCGATGACCGGAATGGCCTCGGTCACCCGGCAGGACCGCAAGATCGACTTCGACTGGGACCGCGCGCCGCCTGCACCGGGGTTGGCGGAGAAGGGTTACGGGGTCCGCTGGACCGGGCAACTCACGCCGCCCGCGCCGGGACACTATCGCCTGCGGCTGGACGTCGCGCGCTGTTTCGATTGCGACGGACATGATCCGGTGCAGCTGTGGCTCGACGACAAGGCGATCATCACCGATGTCGGCGACGACAGCGCGGTCGAGGCGAGCGTCGACCTCGAAGACACCAAGCCGCACGCGATCCGCATCGAATATCGCCATGTCAGCGAGGACGGCGGGATAGGATTGCGCTGGGTCGCGCCCGATGCGGCGCAACGCGAGGAAGCGCTGGCGGTCGCGCGCGCGGCAGACGTGGTGGTGGTGTTCGCAGGCCTCTCCCCGACGCTGGAGGGAGAGGCGTTGCGGCTCGACGTGCCGGGGTTCATCGGCGGCGATCGCACCGCGATCGAACTTCCGCAGCCGCAACGTGCGCTGCTGGAAACGCTCGCGACCGCGGGGAAGCCGCTGGTCGTGGTGCAGATGACCGGCTCGGCGATTGCCGACGCATGGAGCAAGCAGAACGCCGATGCGGTGGTCGCGGCCTGGTATCCCGGCCAGTCGGGTGGGACCGCGATCGCGCGGATGCTCGCGGGGGATATCAATCCCGGCGGGCGGCTGCCGGTGACGGTCTATGCGCAGACGCGCGATATGCCTGCGTATATCGACTACAGCATGAAGAACCGGACCTACCGCTTCTTCACCGGCACGCCGTTGTATCCGTTCGGTCATGGGCTCAGCTACACGCGCTTTGCGTATGACGCGGTCTCGCCCGCGACGACCCGCATCGTGGCGGGGCAGCCGCTGGTCGTCACGGTCGGGGTCCGCAATGTCGGCAAGGTCGCGGGCGACGAGGTCGTGCAGGCCTATCTCGCGCCGACCGCGCCGCAGGAACAGGGCCGCACCACGCCCGTGCTGCAGCGGCAACTCGTGGGGTTCAGCCGGACCACGCTGCGTGCCGGCGAACGCCGTGCGGTTGCGCTCACGATCGAACCGCGCAGCCTCAGTCTGGTCGAGCGTGACGGAACGCGCGCGATCGTTCCCGGACGATACCGGCTGTTCGTGGCAGGCGGACAACCGGGTGATGCCGAGGCAACGGGTGGGGGCGTGTGGACCGACGTGACCATCACTGGCGATCGCATCGTGCTTCCGAAATGACTGTTCGCAGCGACGTCGCGCGCTAGCTGCGTCGATTTTGGGGTCCTCCACCGGACAACGGTGAACGGGGTGCTAGACCACCAGTGACAGGGCGAGCGTCAGCACCAGCCCGATGACCGAGATCAGCGTCTCGCACACCGTCCAGCTGCGGATCGTGTCGGCGACGCTCAAGCCGAAATATTCCTTCACCAGCCAGAAGCCGCCGTCGTTGACGTGGCTGAGGATCACCGATCCCGCACCCGTCGCAAGCACGAGCAATTCGGGCCGGATCCCCGGATTGGCGGCGGCGAGCGGTGCGATGATTCCGGCGGCGGTGGCCATCGATACCGTCGCCGATCCGGTTGCCACGCGCATCAGCGCCGCGATCAGCCAGGCGAGCAGGACGATCGGCAGATGCACGCTGGTCGCGGCGGCGACGATCGCGTCGGACACGCCGCTGTCGATCAGCACCCGCCCGAACCCCGCGCCGACGCCGACCACCAGCGTGATCATCGCGGTGGGCGCGAGGCAGTCGTTGGTGAATTTCTGGATCGTGCCAAGGTTCATCCCGCGCGCGAGGCCGAGCGTCCAATAGCTGACCAGCACTGCGGCGAGCAGCGCGACCACGGGGGTTCCGACGAAGCGCAAGATGCCGTCAAGGGTCGATCCCGGCACGGCGACCGCGGTCGCCAGGCTTCCAGCCATCATCAGCACGACCGGAAGCAGCAAGGTCGCGAGCGTGATCCCGAAGCCGGGGAGGACCCGGTCGTCATGTTCGTCCGCAACCGGTACAGGCGCGATCGGCAGGGGCGCGAGCCGTGGGACGATCAGCCGCCCGTAAAGCGGTCCGGCGATCGCGGCCGTCGGGATTCCGACGATCAGCGCGAACAGCACGGTCAGGCCGACGTCGGCGTTATACGCCTGAGTCGCGAGCAAAGCGGCGGGATGCGGCGGGACCATCGCGTGGACCACCGAAAGGCCAGCCGCCATCGGCAGCCCCATCCGCATCGGATGTTGCCCGAGCCGCCGCGCGAGCGTGAAGACGATCGGCACGAGCAGGACGAACCCGACCTCGAAGAACACGGGCAAGCCGACGATCAGCGCGACCGTCATCATCGCCCAGTCGGCGCGGGTGGGCCCGAAGAAGCCGATGACGGTATCCGCGATCCGCTCGGCACCGCCCGACTCGACCATCATCTTGCCGAGGATCGTGCCGAGCCCGACGACGAGCGCGATATGGCCGAGCGCGCCGCCGACCCCCGCCTCGAAACTCCTGACGATCCCGCCCAGCGGAATCCCGACGACCAGCGCCAGACCAAGCGAGACGAGGGTAAGCGCGATGAACGGGCTCAGCCGAACCCGGACAATCAGCACGATGAGCAGGGCGACCGCGACCCCCGCCTCGATCAGGAGCAGGCCGCCCGGCGCCATCTTAAGGCTTCTTCCAGGCGATGCAGTCGACCTCGACCTTGCAGTCGACGACCATCTGCGAAACGACGCAAGCGCGCGCCGGCGGGTTCGCCCCGAAATATTCCTTGAACACGCGATTGAACGACATGAAGTCGCGCGCGTCGTCGATCCACACGCCGCAACGGACGACATGTTCGGGGCCGTAGCCTGCTTCTTCCAGGATCTTCAGGACGTTGCGGATCGCCTGATGCGTCTGCGGGATGATCCCGCCGTCGATCACCTCGCCATCGACCATCGGCACCTGGCCCGACACGTAGAGCCAGCCATCGGCCTGCACCGCGCGCGCGAACGGCAGATGCTGGCCACCGGTGCCGCTGCCGCCTTCGACGCCGTAGCGCTTGAGTTCGTCGGTCATGTCTTCAAAGTCCTTTGGTGGTGGGATGGGTTGGACGCCGCAGCATCCGGCCGCCGCGTGTGCCGGTCGGGCCCGCAAGCGTCAGGGTCGCGATGCCGTTGACCCACACGCCGACGATTCCGGCGGCGGGAACGGTTGGATCGTCGTAGGTGGCGCGGTCGCCGATTTGCCCGGGATCGAACAGCACGAGATCCGCCGCCAGCCCTTCGCGCACATAGCCGCGGTCGCTCAGGCCAAAGCGGTCGGCGGGAAGGCCGGTCATCTTACGGATCGCGGTTGCCATCGAAAACAGCCCGCGGTCGCGCGCGTAATGGCCGATCACGCGCGGGAAGCTGCCCCACAGGCGGGGATGCGGACGCGGATCGCACGGCAGGCCGTCGGAACCGACCATCGTCAGGTCGTGTGCGAGGATCCGGTCGACGTCGCCGTCGGTCATGCAATGGTAGACGGCACCCGCCGGTTGCAGCCGCTCGGCGGCCGTCCGCAGATCGGTGCCCCAGTCTGCCGCGATGTCGGCGAGCATCCGCCCGGCTTGCGCGGGCTCCGCATCGGACCAGGTGATCTTGATCGGGGTTTCGGGGACGACCTGCTTCAGGTCGAGCGTCGAGGAACTGGCAGTGTAGGGGTAGCAGTCACACCCGACCGGCTGCGTCGCCGCGGCAATTTCCAGCATCGCTAGTATTTCGCCGCTGCGGCCATATTGCGGCGCGCCCGCGCATTTGAGATGCGAGACGATCACCGGCGCGGCGGCGTGTCGACCGATCGCGAACGCTTCGTCCAGTGCAGCGACGATCTCGCCCGCTTCGCTTCGCAAATGCGTGCAATAGAGTGCGGTGGTGTCGCGCAGTGCCTCTGCGAGCGCCATCACCTCTTCGGTCGATGCCGCATTGGCGTTGGCATAAGCGAGTCCCGTGGAAAACCCGAACGCGCCCGCATCGAGCGCGGTCGTCAGATCGGCGCGCATCGCCGTGCGCTCGGCCCCCGTCGCATCGCGGTCGAGCGCGTCCATGTGCCGCGCGCGCAGCGCGGTATGCCCCACCAGCGCGACCACATTGGTTGCCGGGCCCGCGCGATCCACCGCCCGGGCATAGGCGGCAAAGTCGTCGTACCGGAATGCGTCCGCAGCGCCCAACAGCACGAGCGGATCGGGCAGGTCACCGTGTGCCGTGACATCCATGCCGCCGCTGATCCCGCAATTGCCGACGACGACGGTGGTCACGCCCTGCGTCACCTTGGCGGTCATGGCGGGCGCGGCGATTACCGCGAAATCGTCATGGGTGTGCGCATCGATGAAGCCCGGCGCGAGCATCAGCCCGCGTCCATCGATCGAATCGGTCGGGGGATGGCTGGCGGCCGGGCGGATGCTCGCGATGATATCGTCGCGAATCTCGACATCCGCTTCATAAGCGGGGGTGCCGGTACCGTCGTACACGCTCACTCCCGCGATGATCGTCCGTGTCATTCCACATCCTCGACGGTTCCGGTCACAACAGCGTTGTCACCCTAGCGCGGAATAATGTAAACAATTTTCCTTAACGAGGAGCAGGCGCGTGAACGATCAGAAGCTCGAGCTCGACAAGGGCGTTGGTACCGAAGGTGCCGACCCGTGGCACCTGTTGCGCGGCGATGTCAGCTTCCCGGCGGCGGTGCTGAACGAGCGGCGGATGCAGCATAATCTCGACTGGATGCGGTCGTTTATCGATGCCTATGGCGTTTCGCTTGCGCCGCACGGCAAGACGACGATGGCCCCCAAACTGTTCCAGCGGCAGATCGCGCACGGCGCGTGGGGCATCACGGTCGCGACGAGCCAGCAGGCGCAGGTCGCTGCTGCGCACGGCGTCCGCCGGATCCTGATCGCGAACCAGATCGTCGGAAAGGCGAATGTGGCGGCGGTCGTCGGCCTGCTGGCGATCCCCGACCAGCACGTCATCTGCATCGTCGATTCCGCAGCGGGTGTGGCGTTGCTGGGCGAGGGATGCCGTTCGGCGGGCGTGGTGCTCGACGTGCTGATCGAACTCGCGCCCGAGCCCGATCAGCCCGGGTATCGTGCCGGGGTTCGTGACGAAGCGGGGCTTGCGGACGTTCTCGCCGCGCTTGATGCATGGGGCGATCATCTGCGGCTTGGCGGTGTGGAATTCTACGAAGGCGTGCTTCCCGACGAAGCGCATGTCCGCCGGTTCGTCCGCCGCGCGGTCGAGGTGACGAAGCGGCTTATCGCGGACGATCGGATCGACCGGACGCCTGCGATCCTGTCGGGCGCGGGGTCCGCCTGGTATGACATCGTCGCCGACGAAACCGCGTCGATGGCGAAGGCGGGTGAGGTCGAGGTCGTGCTGCGCCCGGGCTGCTACATCAGCCATGACGACGGACTGTACCGGGTCGCGCAGGAGGCAATCCTCAAGCGCAACGCCGTCGCCCCGACCTTCGGCGAGGCGTTGCTCCCGGCACTGCGGATCTGGGCGGTGGTCCAGTCGATCCCCGATCCGACGCGCGCGATCATCGCGATGGGGAAGCGCGACGTCGCGTTCGATGCGGGACTGCCGCGCCCCGCGACGCTGTTCCGCCCCGACCGCGACGATCGTCCCGCCGAGGCACCAGTCCATTGGGAAGTCACCGGACTGATGGACCAGCACGCCTATCTGACGATCGCGCCGGGCGACGACATCGCGGTCGGCGACGTGATCGCGTTCGACATATCGCACCCGTGCCTGACCTTCGACAAATGGCGCAAGATCCTCGTGGTCGATGACGATTTCACGGTGATCGACGTCGTGGAGACGTTCTTTTGAAGGCGGGCGGGGGGCGACCCCCGCCCGGCTTCGTCAGGCGCGCGGTGCAGACGGCGGACGATCCGCAACCCCTGCGCCAAAGCGCGACGGCTTCGCGCCCATCGTGAACTCGAGCTCGCCACCGTCGATGATGTTGGCGTGCGCTATCCAGTTCTTCGTCCACGGCTTGCCGTTCCAGCGCACCGACTGGACATAGGGCCGGTCGGGCGCATTGCCGATCGCGCGGACGCGCAAGGTCTTGCCCGCACCGACGCGCAGTTCTGCGGAGTCGAACAGCGGCGATCCCAGCACATAGATCCCCGTCGTCGGGTCGACCGGATAGAAGCCGAGCGACGACAGGATGAACCACGCGCTCATCTGCCCGCAATCGTCGTTGCCGATGACGCCGTCCGGATCGTTCTTGTACATCTCGGCGCACAGCCGCCGGACCATCGCCTGCGTCTTCCAGGGCGCGCCGACATAGGCATAGAGATAGGCGACATGGTGGCCAGGCTCGTTGCCGTGCGCATATTGCCCGACCAGCCCGGCGATGTCGGGCGGAGCGTTGTCGGGGAGCGTGGAGGGCGCGTTGAAGAAGGAATCGACCTTCGCCTCATACGCCGTATCGCCGCCCATGTGTGCGATCATGCCGTAGATGTCATGCTGGTTGAGGAACGTCGCCTGCCAGCCGTTGGCCTCGGTATAATCGCGCCAGCGCGGCTGCGGCATGTGACCGAGCGTGACCGGATCATACGCCGCCCACCAGCTTCCGTCAGCAAAGCGCGGGCGCGCGAAGCCGATCTTGGGGTCGATCACGTTGCGCCAGTTGCCGCTGCGCTTGCGCAGGACCGCCGCATCGCTGCGCTCGCCGATCGCGTCCGCCAGTGCCGCCATGGCGTAATCGTCATATGCATATTCCTGCGTACGGCTGACCGACTCCTTGATCTTGTCCGCCGGGATATAGCCGAGCTTCATGTAATGGTCGCGCCCGAGCGTCGCGAGGCTGTCCTTGTAGCTTGCATCGAATGCGCGCTTGCGGATGTTGGGCCAGGCCGCCGCGTAATCGGCCTTGATCCCCTTGGCGTGCGCTTCGGCGAGCACGACGACCGAATGCCAGCCGTTCATGCAGCCCGTCTCGAACCCCTGGAGCGGCCAGGTTGGCGGACCATACGGGCTTTGCTGCGTCTGGCGGATCAGGTCGTGGACGAAGCGTTCGGCCATGTCGGGGCGCACCAGCGTCATCAGCGGATGCAGCGCGCGATACGTGTCCCATAGCGAATAGGCGCTGTACGCACGCTCGCTGGCGGCGAGCGTATGGACTTGCTGGTCGAGCCCCATGTAGCGCCCGTCGCGGTCGCTGAACAACGTCGGCCCCATCAGCGTATGGTAGAGCGCGCTCGACAGGATCGTGTGCTGCTCGGGCGTGCCCCCTGACACGCGCAGGATGTCGAGTTCCTTTGCCCAGGTCCGGCGTGCGGCGGTGCTGGCGCGATCGAATGCCCAGCCCGGCGCTTCCGCCAGCGCCCCGCGCGCACCGGCGACGTCGACCCCCGAGATGCCGGTCTTGACGAGGATCGGCGCAGCGCCCGCATCGTCGTAGAACAACGCCACCTTCAGCTTGTGGCCGGTCACGCCCTTCGCACCGGGCGCGACGGGGCGATCGTCGTCGCCGTAGAATTGCACGCGGTCGGGCTTGCGCGAAAGCTGCATCGCGAAGTGGATCCGACGTCCTTCGGCCCAGCGGAAGACCTGGCGGCTGCCGGTCAGCGTCCCATCGTCACTGAGGGCTAGCGAGGCATCCTCGATCCGGATCAGCTCCGCCTCGGTCTCCTGCTTGCAATGCGTGAAGTCGATCAGGATGTGGCCCGGGCCCTTGGCGAAGGTATAGCGGTGCAATCCGGTCCGTTCGGTCACGGTCAATTCCGCGACGACGCCCGATTCAAGCTTTACGCGGTAATAGCCGGGCTCGGCATGTTCTTCGCTATAGCGTTGGCGATAGCCCGAGGACGGGTTCTCGCGCGATCCGGGGACGAGCTTCAACGGTGCGCGCGTCGGCACGACCAGCACATCGAGCATGTCGCCAATCCCGGTTCCCGACAGATGGGTATGCGAGAAGCCCATGATCGAGCGATCCGACTGGTGATAGCCCGAGCAGGCATCCCAGCCGAAATTGTTCGTGTCGGGGGACAACTGCACCATCCCGAACGGCATCGTTGCGCCGGGGAAGGTGTGGCCGTGCCCGCCGGTGCCGACGAACAGATTGGGGGCCGTGTTCTTGACCGCCGCCCTGGACGATTGCGCCGAAGCGACGGACGGCAAGGCGGTGCCGAGCGCGGCAAGGGCCGAGCCTGCGAGCAACTGGCGGCGGTTGGCGCGGATCAAGCGATACTCTCCTGAATCGGGAACGGTGCGGGGAAAAGGGTCAGAAACGTTCGGCCAGCAACGCGGGGCGGCGACGCTCGAGATCGAGGATCAGGTCGCCGAACAGGCCGTTCGCCCAGGCGAACCACGGGCGCGAGAAGCGCGCGGGATCGTCCTTGTCGAACGATTCATGGATGAAGCCGGTGCCCGCGTCGGTCGTCTTCAGCCACTTGAGGCACTGGCGGATCTCGGCATCGTCATCGCTGGTCATCGCGCGGACGATGATCGACATCGGCCAGATCATGCCGAGCCCCTTGTGCGGGCCGCCGATGCCCTCGGCGGCGGTGCCGGTGAAGAAATACGGATTGCGCGTGCTCCAGGCGAGCGCGCGGGTGCGGCGATACAGTGGATCGGTCCGTGGGGCGGCGCCCAGCAACGGCAGCGCGGACAGGCTCGGCACATTCGCGTCGTCCATGAAGATCGCATTGCCGAACCCGTCGACCTCGAACGCCCAGACCTTGCTGCCCTTGCCGTCGTCCATCTGGCCATGCGCCTTGAGCGCGGCATCGACCTCATCTGCCAATGCGATGCAGTCGGCCGCGGCAGCGGTATCGTGGCGCGCCTCGGCATGGATCTTTGCCAGCATCCGCAGAGCGGCGACCGCGAACAGGTTGGACGGGATCAGGAACGGCAGCGTGCAGGCATCGTCGGAAGGCCGGAACATCGAATGGATCAGCCCGACCTTGCGGGTCGGCGCGCCGATGCCCTTCAGCATCAGCGTCTCGGTCGCATGGCGATTGACGCGCTCGAACGTATACGGTCCGTCGCCGGTCTTGCGCTGCTGTTCGCGCATCGTCGCGACGGCGCGCGCCATCGCCTTTGCCCACAAGCCATCGAACGGAACGGTGTCCTTCGTCTCGCTCCAATAGGCGTGCGCCAGCCGCATCGGATAGCAGAGCGAATCGAGTTCCCACTTCCGCTCGGCGACGCCCGGCCGCATCTCGGTCATGTCGGTGATCGCGCCGAGGTTCGACTTGGCGGTGGGGTCCGCCATGAACGCATTGGCGTAGGAGTCGATCAGGATGCAGCGCGCCTGCCGCTGGATCACACCCTGGAACAACCGGCGCAGCGCAGGGTCCTGGCGGCACAGATGGACGTAGCTCTGGAGCTGCGCCGAACTGTCGCGCAGCCACATCGCCTCGATGTCGCCGGTGATGACGAACGTGTCGGGCTTGCCGTCGATGGTGCTGGTGAAGACGGTGGTGTCGAGCGTGTTGGGGTAGCAATTTTCGAACAATTGCGCGAGGCCGGGGTCCGCGATCTTCGCCTTCACGCGCGCGATCTCGCGCTCGACGGCGATGCTCACGAAGCGTCTGCGCGCAACGGGCGGACGGCGATCGAGGGGGGCTGCATGTTTTTGAGCACTGGCGGGTGTAGCTGCAAGAAGCATTGCGCTGACCGACATCGCCAAACCTTCGCGACGGCTAAGTCCTTTCAGAGTGAAATCGTTCATCCGGATATTCTCTCGATAATAGAATGTAGCTTATTCCAAGAGTAGTTGAAGCTATCGGATCGTCCGATGTTGTAAGGCGTTTGGAATCGGGACTTTCTGACAATCCCAAAATCATCGCTGTGCCGAATGCGATCGAGGTATCCTATAATTATGAACTTGATAACGAGGTCAGGCATGGGGATCAAGCGAAAGGAGAAAGTAATTTTCCTTATTCGCTTTGCGGCTCGTTCGACGCCGCTGTGACGGCAATGCGGCCGGCGTGACCGTTCGCAGCGAGCGCCGAATAAATAGGAGCCCCACCGGCTGCCGCATGATCAGCGCGCGCGTTGGGCACCTGTACGATCAGGAGCTCATTCATGGTAAAAGTCTCTCGCGCGACCGATTATGCGGAGCGCGATGCCAGCATTGCGATCAACAGCTACACGACGGTGTTGCGCCGGCCCCGCGTTCCTCACGAGGTGTTCGCAACCTACTGGCGCGACGTCCATGGGCCGTTGTGCGCGCGCATTCCGGGGCTCGCCTGGTATGTCCAGCATCATCTGAACCGCGAGCAGGACGCGCATCTCTGGCCTGCGATTGACGGGATCGAGACGTTTGCGGACTATGAACTCGACGGCGGCGTCGAGATCGGTTTCGCGTCGAAGGCGGATCAGGATGTCTTCAATGCCGCGAGCCACATCCTGTTCGCCGACGAGCAGAACATGTTTGCGGCGACGGTTGCCTATGCGTTGCCTCGGGGCTCGCGGACGCTGATCGACCGCGTCGCCGATCCGGTACCCAACGGCGATGACGGACTGGACCGGATCCACGTCCATCTTGGTGCCGCCACCGAGGATCTGGAAGCGTTTGGCGAGTTCATGCGCGGATTTGCCGAGACGCTGGCGGCAGACGACGCGGTGATCAAGCTCCGGCTGCACCTGCCCGACCGGTACGACAATGCAGAGCCCGCGCCGCCTGCGCCGAACGTCGATCATGATGTCCCCGCGTCACGCATGATAATCGCGGTGATCGAACTCGCGTTCGAGTCCCCGCTGACCCGTCGCAGGTTTTTCGAATCCGACGCCTTTCTGGCAACGCAGGACGCGCAGAAGGCGCATATCGCTTATGCCTCGGCCTTCGCCGTCAGTGGCGTCTACACCTATGTGCGCGACAAGCATCTGACGACGGCCGGGCTGCGCGGAAGCCGTCAGGCGCAATTGATCGAACGGCTCGGGGCGAACAACCAGATCGCGCGCGACGTCCGGCATCTCATGCACACGGGAACGGTCGACTGACCCAGGCTGCCCCGCTCGAGGGCGCCGTACGACGTGCAGGCATCCTGCGTAACGTGTGCCGCGTCTCCGGCGGTGCATTTGCGAATGGGGCGGGGCGGCGGGGCGGAGGAGCGCGCTGCAGCGCAGCGTTTGATCATCGTCAATGCCGCATCCCCGGTGCCGTGCAAGCTGCCCGGACGAGGAGGGATGATGACCGAGCATGACGGACAGCGCGACGGCCGGGCGTCGGGCAGGGACCGGCATGTCATCGATGCGACCGACCTGCAGGCGTTGGTCGCTGATCACGCCAGGCTTCACGGTCTGTGCGATCGCCTCGAAGCATGCGCCGATCTGTTGCCGGACACGCTTTCGCACGACGAAGCCGGCGCCCTCGGCCGGAGCTTGCAGTCAATCGTCGCCGGCCATCGCGATCAGGAAAATGCCGTGATCGATGCATTGTTCGCGCCCGATGGTGTCGACGCGTTGACGGCTGCGCTGCTTGGGCGGATCCGCGCACGGCATCTGAGCGACGCGATCGATGCGGACGACATAGTGGCGGTCCTGTCCGGTGCTTCGAGACCGGGGGCGGAAGCATTCGGCTTCATGCTGCGCGGTTTTTTCGAAGGATGCAGGGCGGCGATGGCCTTCACCGAGCTGGTCGTGCTGCTGCTCGGTGCCCCGCGCCTCAGTCACACTGCGCGGGCGGTGTTGATCGACAGCCTTTGCGCGCGACGCGCGGGTTAGGCGGCTTCGGCCAAGTCCTGCAACGCGCCTTCATCGGAGATCGTGATCGCCCGCCCCCCCGGGAGTGCGATCACGCCTGCGGCCTTCAGCCGGGTCATCTGACGGCTGACCGTCTCGATCGTCAAACCGAGCACGTCGGCGATCTGGCCGCGCGTCAGTGGCAGATCGAACGTGATCGGGCCGCCGGGCGTCCCGCGACACCCGGTCGCGGACGCGCGCAACGCCATGTCGAGCAGAAAACCTGCAATCTTCTCCTGCGCCGATTTGCGCGCCAGCGACAGGATCCGGGTCCGCGCCACCGCGAGCGCGGCGAGCGTGCGTTGCAACAGCAGTCGCTCCATCCGCGCATGATCCTCAAGCACGCGTTCGAACGCGTCGCGCGGAAAGATACAGAGTTCCGCGTCGGTCAGCGCGGTGATCGTGAAATCGGCTTGGCCGGCATAGGGCTGGCCGACGAAATCGGCGGGGTACAGCAGCCCGACGATCTGCTCGCGACCATCGGGCGTCGCCGCGACCAGCTTGAGCACGCCGGACAGCAGATTTGCACAGATGATGCTGTCGTCGCCCGCCCAGATCAACGTCTGGCCGCGTGTAATCTTGCGGCGGCGGCCAAGCGTATTGAGCGCGGTCAGCTCAAGATCGGTCAGGCTGCTGCAAAGAGCCTGGTCGCGGACGGCGCAATCCGCGCAGATATCGTGGTGAGCCATTGACCGGGTATAGTATGACCACCGCGAATATCCGCGCGAATTCTTTTGAGCGGCGTAATGCGTTCAGGCGGTGTCCCCATCATCCGCAATCGGCAGATGGAACTCATGCCAGATACCATTGAGGATGCCGAAGCCGACCGCGAGTCCGAGGCCGAGAACCCAGGTGAAATACCACATGATTAGATGTCCTTGATGATGCAGGCTCAATAGAAATCGGGGTTTGTCGCGACCTCGCGCGTCGTGACCCGGCCGAACATCACCGAGTAGGCCCAAGCCGTGTAGGCCAGCACGATCGGCAGCAGCACGACGGTGACGAGCAGCATGATGCCGAGCGTCCGCGCGCTCGACGATGCGTTCCACAGCGTCAGGCTCGAATGCGCGTCGATGCTGGAGGGCAGGATAAACGGAAACATCGACAGCCCCACGGTTGCGATGATGCCCGTGGCCGATGCCGACGACCCTGCGAACGCCGCGCGTTCCCAGCCCCGCCCGATCCCGACCAGTGCGAGGGCCGCTCCGCCGAACCCGAGCACGGGGGCGATCGTCATCCAGGGGTAACGACCATAGTTGGCGAGCCACGCGCCACGCGCGATCTCGCTCGTGGTGTGCAACGGATTGGACGGGCCCGAGGGATCGATCGCACCGACGATGCGAAAGCCGATATCCGCCTGCGCGACGAAGCCCCAGCCGACTGCGAACAAAATGAGCGAGGCCAAACCGGCGACCGTTCCGAATGTGCGGGCGCGATCATGAACCGCGCCATGTTCGATCTTGATCGCCAGCCATGCACTGCCGTGAAGCATCAGCATCGATACCGACAGCAGCCCACACAACAGCGTGAACGGCGAGAACAGCCCGAGAAAACTGCCGTCAAACACCGTGCGCATATCGCTGTCGAGGCGGAAGGGCGCGCCCGACAGGACATTGCCGACCGCCACGCCGAACACGAGCGCCGGCACGAACCCGCCCGCGAAGAGCGCCCAGTCCCACCGCGACCGCCACGCCGGATCCGGGCGCTTCGAGCGGTATTTGAAGCCGACCGGGCGCAAGATCAGCGCGGCCAGCACGAGGAACATCGCGAGGTAGAAGCCCGAAAAGCTGATCGCATAGACGAACGGCCACGCCGCGAAGATCGCGCCGCCGGCGAGGATGAACCACACCTGGTTCCCCTCCCACGTCGGACCGATCGAGTTGATCACCATCCGTCGCTCGGCATCGGTACGGCCGACGAACGGGAGCATCGCCGCGACGCCCAGATCGAAGCCATCGGTCAGCGCAAAGCCGATGAGCAAGACCCCCATGAGCGCCCACCAAATCAGACGCAGCGTTTCATAGTCGAACATGTCTGGTCTCCCCTCAGGCGGTGACGGCGACGTCGTGAGCGACGTGTGGCGCAGGCCGGAAATCCTCGTGGTCCTCGAACGGGCCCTTTCGGATCGTCGACAGGATCAACCGCACCTCGATGACCGCCAGCGTGCCGTAGATCGCGGTAAAGCCGATGATCGTCGTCCACAGCACCCCGCGGGTCAGCGACGATGCCGCGAGGAATGTCGGCAAAACCCCCTCGATCGCCCAGGGTTGTCGTCCGATTTCGGCAAGCATCCAGCCGAGCTCGATCGCAATCCAGGGCAGCGGGATCGCGATGACCGCAAGCTTCAGGAACCAGCGCGTCTGCATGTGCAGTCGGAGCGACGTCAGCACGAATGCGGTGCCGAACAGCGCGATCATCAAGAAGCCGATGAACGCCATGATCCGGAAACTCCAGAACATCAGCGGCACGTTCGGGACGACGTCCCACGCGGTCGCGGCGATCAGTTGCGGGCTCGCCATCCTCGGATCGGCGATGTGGCGTTTGAGCAGCAGCGCATAGCCCAGATCACGCTTGTGCGCCTCGAACCGCGCGCGTTCGGCGATATTGGTGCGGTCAATCTTAAGATGCTCGACCGCATCATAGGCGATGACGCCCGAGGTGATCCGTTCCTGCGCCTTCAGCACCAGTTCGGACATCCCCGTCACCTCGCTATCGAGGCTTCGCGTCGCGATCAGCCCGAGCACCCACGGAATCTGCACCTCATAGCGGGTTTCGCGTGCGGCGACGTCGGGCATCCCGAACAGGGTCAGGCCGGCGGGGGCAGGGGCGGTGTGCCAGGCCGCCTCGATCGCCGCGAGCTTCATCCGCTGGTTGTCGGTCAGCGCGTACCCGCTCTCGTCGCCGAGCACGACAACCGAGAGCGACCCGGCAAGCCCGAATGCGGCGGCGACCGTCATCGAACGCCGTGCCACCGCGGTATAGCGTCCCTTGAGAAGCCAGAACGCCGAGATGCCGAGCACGACGACCGACGCGCAGACATAGCCCGCGCTGACGGTGTGGACGAACTTGGCCTGCGCGATCGGGTTGAACAGCACGGCGCCGAAATCGCTGACTTCCATCCGCATCGTGTCGGTATTGAACTCGGCGCCGGTCGGGTTCTGCATCCAGCCGTTCGCAACGAGGATCCACAGCGCCGACAAATTGGTGCCGAGCGCGACCATGCACGTGACGATCAGGTGGCCGAGCTTCGTCAGCCGCTCCCATCCGAAGAACATCAGCCCGACGAAGGTCGCCTCGAGGAAGAACGCCATCAACCCCTCGATCGCGAGCGGCGCACCGAAGATGTCGCCGACATAATGCGAGAAATACGACCAGTTGGTGCCGAACTGGAATTCCATCGTCAGCCCGGTCGCGACCCCCAGCACGAAGTTGATCGCGAAGATCCGTCCCCAGAACCGGGTGATGACGCGCCAGATCGGCCGGTTCGTCATGACGTACACCGCCTCCATGATGACCAGCATCATCGAAAGGCCGAGCGTCAGCGGGACGAACAGGAAATGGTACAAGGCTGTCAGCGCGAATTGCAGCCGCGACAGGTCGATGACCGCAAGGTCCATGATGACGCTCCCCAGAAGGCCGTCGACCGGCCCTGTCCTCGAAGGCGTTAGGCACCG
>Ga0308158_10002466_pt1 | contig 17431 bp, 12 predicted proteins | sample PhyBR2_FD_201038 | JGI IMG/M metagenome (GOLD analysis project Ga0308158, IMG submission 201038) | Phyllosphere microbial communities from UC Gill Tract Community Farm, Albany, California, United States - DLSLB.R2 | ecosystem: Host-associated > Plants > Phyllosphere > Unclassified | place: USA...
TCCTGGTGCCGAAGTTCATGCCGAACGAAGACGGCTCGATCGGCGAGCGCAATGGCATCGCCTGCGGCGCCATCGAAGAAAAGATGGGCATCCACGGCAACTCGACCTGCCAGATGAACCTGGACAATGCACGCGCCACGCTGATCGGCCAGCCGCACAAGGGCCTGCAGGCGATGTTCGTGTTCATGAACGCGGCCCGCCTCGGCGTGGGCATGCAGTCGCTCGGCCTGACCGAAGTGGCGTACCAGAACGCGCTGGCCTATGCAAAAGACCGCATCCAGATGCGCAGCCTGTCGGGCGTGAAAGCACCGGACAAGCCAGCCGACCCGATCATCGTGCACCCGGACGTGCGCCGCATGCTCTTGACCGCAAAAGCCTTCGCTGAAGGCGGCCGCGCGTTCTCGTCGTACGTCGCGCTGCAGATCGACCGCGAACTGAACCACACCGATGAAGACGTGCGCAAGGAAGCCGCTGACGAAGTCGCGCTGCTCACGCCAATCATCAAGGCCTTCATCACCGATAACGGCTGGATCGCGACCTCCGAAGCGATGCAGGTCTACGGCGGCCACGGCTACATCGCCGAATGGGGCATGGAGCAGTACGTGCGCGACGCGCGCATCAACATGATCTACGAAGGCACCAACACGATCCAGTCGCTGGACCTGCTGGGCCGCAAGATCCTGATGGACAACGGCGCCAAGCTGCGCAAGTTCGGCGAGAAGATCAAGAACTTCGTCGAAGACAATGGCCTGGACGAGAACATGTCCGAATTCGTCACGCCGCTGGGCGAGCTGGGCGACAAGGTCACCAAGCTGACGATGGAAATCGGCATGAAGGCCTTCCAGAACCCGGACGAAGTGGGCGCCGCTGCCGTGCCTTACCTGCGCGTGGCCGGTCACCTGGTCTACAGCTACCTGTTCGCGCAGCAAGCCAAGATCGCACTGGCCAAGCTCGATTCGGGCGACCGCTTCTATGAATCGAAGCTGGCGACGATCCGCTTCTACTTCGCGCGTCTGTATCCAGAGACCGCGATGCTGATCCGCCAGGCACGCTCGGGCGCCGCGAACCTGACGGCGCTGGACGCCGACCTGTTCTAAGCACTCACGCCCAACCCAACAAGGAAATCTTACATGTCCAATTTCATCGTCAAGAAAGTCGCCGTGCTGGGCGCCGGCGTGATGGGCGCGCAAATCGCCGCCCACTGCGTGAACGCCAAGGTGCCAGTCGTGCTGTTCGACCTGCCTGCAAAAGAGGGACCAAAGAACGGCATCGTCCTGCGCGCCATCGAGAACCTGAAAAAACTGTCGCCAGCCCCGCTGGGCAACAAGGATGACGCGGCCCTGATCGAAGTGGCCAACTACGAAGACAACCTCGACGTGCTGGCCGGTTGCGACCTGATCATCGAAGCCATCGCCGAGCGCATGGACTGGAAACACGACCTGTACGCCAAGGTCGCGCCGCACATCGCGCCAAACGCGATCTTCGCGTCGAACACGTCGGGCCTGTCGATCAACAAGCTGGCCGAAGGCTTTGACTCGGAGCTCAAGGCCCGTTTTTGCGGCGTGCACTTCTTCAACCCGCCGCGCTACATGCACCTGGTCGAACTGATCCCGACCACGGACACCCGTCCTGACATCCTGGACCAGCTCGAGACCTTCTTGACCTCGACCCTGGGCAAGGGCGTCGTGCGCGCGAAAGACACCCCGAACTTCATCGCCAACCGCGTCGGCATCTTCGGCATGCTGGCCACGATCGTCGAAGCCGAGAAATTCGGCCTGTCGGTGGACGTGGTCGATGACCTGACCGGCGCCAAGCTGGGCCGTGCCAAGTCGGGCACCTTCCGCACCGCGGACGTGGTCGGCCTGGACACGATGGGCCATGTGATCAAGACCATGCAGGACAACCTGAAGGACGACCCGTTCTTCAGCGTCTACAAGACGCCGGACATCCTGGCCAAGCTGATCGAAAAAGGCGCGCTGGGCCAGAAATCCGGCGCCGGCTTCTACAAGAAGGTCGGCAAGGAGATCCAGCGCCTGGACTTCGCCACGGGTGAGTACGTCGCCAGCGGCGCCAAGGCCGCCGACATCGTTGGCCGCATCCTGAAAGAGAAAGACCCGGTCAAGAAGTTCAAGGCCATGCGCGAATCGACCAACCCGCAGGCGCAGTTCCTGTGGGCGATCTTCCGCGACGCGTTCCACTACATCGCGTTCCACCTCGAATCGATTGCCGACAACGCGCGCGACATCGACTTCGCAATGCGCTGGGGCTTCGGCTGGAGCGTCGGCCCGTTCGAAACGTGGCAGGGCGCCGGCTGGACGCAGATCGCGCAGTGGGTCAAGGAAGACATCGACGCCGGCAAGGCGCTGTCGACGGCGCCGCTGCCAGCCTGGGTCTTCGAAGGCAGTGTGGCCGAGAAGGGCGTGCACACCCCTGAAGGTTCGTACTCGGTGGCCAAGAGCGGCTATGTGCCGTTGTCGGATCTGCCGGTGTACAAGCGTCAGCAGTTCCGCGCACCGGTCGTGGGCCTGGGCGGTGCCGATCCGAAGACCGCCGGCACCACCGTGTTCGAAGACGAATCCGTGCGCCTGTGGCACTCCGACGACGAAGTCTTGGTCGTCTCGCTCAAGACCAAGATGCACGTCATCGGCGATGGCGTCATCAAGGGCCTGCAGCGCGCGCTGAAAGAAGCTGAAACCGGCTTCAAGGGCATCGTGATCTGGAACACCGACGCCGCCGAAGGCGGCGCGTTCTCGGCCGGCGCCGACCTGCAATCTGCTTTGCCAGCCTTCATGGCCGGCGGCGCGAAGGCGATGGAGCCGATCGTGCGCGAGCTGCAGGACACCTTCATGGCGCTCAAGTACTCGAACGTGCCAGTCGTTGCGGCCGTGGCGGGTCTGGCGCTGGGCGGCGGCTGCGAGCTGGCGCTGCATGCCAGCAAGCGTGTCGCGTCGATCGAGTCGTACATCGGCCTGGTCGAAGTGGGCGTGGGCCTGGTGCCTGCCGGCGGCGGTCTGAAGGAAGCAGCGCTGCGCGCGGCAACCGAAGCCAAGGGCAACGACATCCTGCAATTCCTGAAGAACGGTTTCATGAACGCGGCCACCGCGCAAGTGTCGAAGTCGGCGCTGGAAGCCAAGGCCATGGGTTACCTGAAAGAAGACGACGTGATTGTCTTTAACGCCTACGAACTGCTGCACGTGGCGAAAACCACGGCGCGCGCCATGGCCGATGCTGGCTACCGCGCACCGGCGCGCCGCACGTTCCCGGTCACCGGCCGTTACGGCTGGGGCACGATCCGCGGCCAGATGGTCAATATGCGCGACGGCGGCTTCATCTCGGCCTATGACTACCAGCTGGGCGACACCATCGCCGAGATCGTCACTGGCGGCGACATCGACCAGGGCAGTGTGGTCAGCGAGCAGTGGATCCTCGACCTGGAGCGCAAGGCCTTCGTGGCGCTGCTGAACAATCCGAAAACGCAGGAACGCATCATGGGCATGATGCAGACCGGCAAGCCAGTGCGCAACTAAGCGTCGACAGAACAGGACACTGACATGAGCAAACAACTTCAAGACGCATACATCGTCGCAGCGACCCGCACCCCGATCGGCAAGGCGCCGCGCGGCATGTTCAACAAGACCCGCCCGGACGACCTCCTGGTGCACGCGATCCGCGGCGCCATGGCAGCCGTGCCGAACCTGGACCCGGCGTTGATCATCGATGCGATCATCGGCTGCTCGTTCCCGGAAGCCGAGCAGGGCTTCAACATCGCCCGTAACTCGGTGGTGCTGGCTGGCCTGCCGAACACGGTGGGCGGCGTGACGGTCAACCGTTACTGCGCCTCGGGCATCACCGCACTGGCGATGGCCGCCGACCGCATCCGCGTGGGCGAAGCCGACGTGATGATCGCCGGCGGCGTCGAATCGATGTCGATGGTGCCGATGATGGGCCACCACCCGTCGATCAATATGGACACGTTCAAGGACGAGAACGTGGGCCTGGCCTACGGCATGGGCCTGACGGCCGAGAACGTCGCCAACCAGTGGAAGATCTCGCGCGAAGACCAGGACGCCTTCGGCCTGGAATCGCACCGCCGCGCCATCGCCGCGCAGCAGGCCGGCCACTTCAAGGACGAGATCACGCCGGTCGACGTCATCACCCGCACGCCGAACCTGGCCACCGGCCAGATCGACGTCAAGACCCGCACGGTCGACACCGACGAAGGCCCGCGCGCCGACGCCAGCATGGAAAGCATGGGCAAACTCAAGCCCGTGTTTGCGGCCAAGGGTTCGGTCACGGCCGCCACGTCGTCGCAGATGTCGGATGGCGCCGGCGCCCTGATCGTCGTCAGCGAAAAAATCCTGCGCGAGCACAACCTGACGCCGCTGGCCAAGTTCTCGTCGTTCGCCGTGCGCGGCGTGCCGCCGGAAATCATGGGCATCGGTCCGAAGTTCGCGATTCCTGCAGCGCTGGCCGCCGCCGGCATCACGCAGGACCAGCTGGACTGGATCGAGCTGAACGAAGCCTTCGCCGCGCAGGCGCTGGCCGTGATCCGCGACCTGGGCCTGGACACCAGCAAGGTCAACCCGCTGGGCGGCGCCATTGCCCTGGGTCACCCGCTGGGCGCAACCGGTGCGATCCGCGCCGCGACCGTCGTGCACGCGCTGCGTCGCAATAACCTGAAGTACGGCATGGTGACGATGTGCGTCGGCGCCGGTATGGGCGCTGCGGGCATTATCGAACGCGTCTAAGCAAGCCAGTACGATCACCGCGTGGGCGGGAGACCGGGCCATCCTCTTGTAGGGTGGGCGGGTCTCCCGCCCACGCGTCCAACCAGCCCAAGAACAGACGGGAGACAACCACCATGAGCATCCTCACCACCACCGCCGACGGCATCCTCACGATCACCTTCAACCGCCTCGAACGCAAGAACGCGATCACCGGCGCGATGTACCAGTCGATGGCCGACGCCTTGCGCGCCGCCGAGCAGGACACGACGGTCCGCGCCATCCTGATCACCGGCCAGCCCGAGATTTTCACCGCCGGTAACGACCTCGACGATTTCTTGAACAATACCGGCGAAGGTGCAATGACGCCGGAGCGTCCGGTGTTCCAGTTCATGCTGGCGCTGGAAGGCTGCACCAAGCCGGTGGTCGCGGCCGTGGCCGGCGCCGCCGTCGGCATCGGCACCACGCTCCTGATGCATTGCGATCTGGTCTACGCGGCCGACAACGCCAAGTTCTCGATGCCGTTCTCGCAGCTGGGCCTGTGTCCTGAATTTGCGTCGTCGCTGCTGGTCGCGCAGTCGGCCGGCTACACGCGCGCCGCCGAAAAGCTGATGCTGGGCGAGCCGTTCCTGGCCCAGGAAGCGTTGGAGATGGGCATCGTCGCACGCGTGCTGCCGGCAGCGGAACTGCTCGCGTTCGCGCAGGCGCAGGCGGCCAAACTGGTCAAGCTGCCCCCAGCCTCGATCCGCACGACCAAGGCGCTGATGCGCCGCGCGCGCACCGCGCACGTCCGGGACACCATCGCGGCTGAAAACGAGAAGTTCAGCGCGATGCTGGGCGGCGCCGAAGCGAAGGAAGCCTTCACGGCGTTCTTCGAAAAGCGCAAGCCGGACTTCAGCAAGTTCGACTAGTGCGACAGCAAGTGGTAGCAAATCGATTCCTCAGTCATCAATAATCAACGATAATGGGTTGATTCCGAATGACTACCATGTTGAATATGTTGGCTGCATGGCAATATTTAAAAAGAGGGAAAAGGTGGCAGAACCTATACTGCGATGGGCAGGAAGCAAGCGGAAGTTGCTGCCTCTTCTCATACAAGCATCACCAAAAAACTTTCAACGTTATGCCGAGCCATTTGCAGGCTCTGGAGTATTGTTCTTAAAGTTGAAAACAGAAAATGCTCTTCTTGGAGATCTGAATTCTGAATTGATAGAGATGTATGGCACAGTCCGCGATCATCCCCGTGCGGTTTGGAATCGAGTTATGGCTATGACGCATGAGGAAGCATTTTACTATGAACTCCGTTCGCAAATGCCCTCATCTTTAAAACCACTAGATAGAGCTGCACGTTTTATTTATTTGAATAGATTTTGTTTTAACGGAGTTTACAGAACAAATCAAGCAGGTAAATTTAATGTTCCTCGTGGAAGCGGCAAGCTGTCGATACCGAATTTTTCTGTTTTCAGCGATTTTTCAAAGAAGTTGAAGCAAGCGCAGTTAAGTTGTACTGATTTTGAAGAATTGGTTTCTAGAACGGTGGATGGAGATTTTTTATATCTGGATCCACCATATGCCCTTGGCGAAAAACGCGATCGAGGTGAGTATGGAGCAGGGTCATTCCGAGAGAGTGATGAAGACCGGCTTATTAAGTCTGTTTTATCTGCCTCTACTAGAGGAGTAAAGGTACTCCTATCTTATTCACCTTCGGAAGTAATTCAAAAAAGACTATCGTCTTGGAATTTTTACAACTTGTCGGTTACAAGAAGTGTTGCCGGTTTCGCTGGCCAAAGACGCAAAGCTGATGAGATACTTGTTTCAAATTACAAGTGGACAGCTAGCGAACCGAAGACTTAATGAGTGATCAATAATTCAAATGGAAAATCCGAGTAATCTGCGTATTGCTGTGATTGGTGATCCCCATTTTTACGCCTTAAAAGAAGGAATGCGTTCAGCTGATTCTCATATTTTGCTTACCCCAAAAGGTGATTTTTATAACCTAAAGCCAAAGCAGAACCCATGGCAAGGTCTTAAAGAGTTGTTAAGTGCCGAAAAAATCACAGCTGATATCCTAATATGTGTAGGCGATATCACCTTTGGGGCAAATAGAACTGGACTAAAAAAGGCTTGGCAAGAGCTTAATGAACTTGCTATTTTACTTAATTGTAAAACTCTAGTGTCCGCGACGGGGAACCATGACATTATGTCTCGCGGAACGGCAGAAAAAGTGGGCTTAAATCCTGTAAGAGAGATGTCTGCGTCAGTTGGTCTTTTCGAGCCATTAAAACTTCTAGATCCAGCATATCCTGTTGTGCAAATAAAGGATGGAAAGTCTGTCGGAAATAAAATCTTGCGCACCAAATATTTTGGCGATTCTATTGCCTTGTTTGAAGATGATGTTTCTCGAATATTAGTATTAAATAGTTGTTGTGAGCATGGTTCCGACGCGCATCAATATGAACGTGGTAGTTTCCCTCGTTCGGCTCAAGATGCACTTAGTGAAGATCTTAATTTCAGCTTAACCCCGAAGATCAATATTTTGGTGTGTCATCACCCACCGGAACCGCATTCTGAACATGGTCTTGGAGGTCATGATTTTATTGAAAATGGTGAATCGTTGATGAAAAGCTTAGAGCTTCATGGGTCATGGCTAGTTATCCACGGACACAAACATCATGGAAGAATCACATACGGAAAAGGGACTTCCTCCTCACCAATAATTTTCGCGGCATCAAGTCTAGGAATGCTACTAGATACATCGATTGACGGCATGCGTAACCAGTTCTATTGCCTGGATGTTGATATAACTGCAAAGGCGAGGATTATTGGAACCGTTTCCGCTTGGGACTGGTATGTAGGTACCGGATGGACAAAATCCACACCGAAAAAAGATGGTATTTATGATGGTTGCGGTTTTGGCCCTAGAGCTCACTTGGAAGAAATAGCCGCTGCAATTTCTAGCTTAGTTCCTTCTCCTTGGGAAGATATACTCAAAAAGCTTCCAGATCTGAAGTATTTGACTCCTGATGAGATGAAAATTTTAGAAAGACGCTTACTTATTTCACATGACGTTGTTGTTGAAGCGAATGACAACGGCTACTGGTCAATTCTAGCTCAGGGTATCAAATGACTACTGCCTCATTCTTAGCTGCGTTTAACGCGAAAGCAATGAGTTACGAGCAAGTGGCAAGCTCGTTTGTACCATCCTCAAAATTTAGAGAGTTCGCGGGCCAATGGAATTCGCTTTTAATTGGGCCACGTGGGAGTGGAAAAACTACACTTTTACGTATGCTCAGTTTGGAAGGCATGCGTGCTTGGCCGGGTGGAGAGTCAGAAGAATTTCGAAGTGCACTAAATTACACTGGAATTTATGTACCCGCCGATATCGCTTGGGGCGAGATGATAAATTCAATGAAGGATGGTATTGGTGAAAAATCATTTAATATTTTAGCTGAAGCTGCATTTGTGACGAATGTATTAAGTGCTACAGTTTCAGCAATGTCTTTGAGGCTGCAATCTTTTGATAATATCTCAGATAGAAGTTCTTATCGCGCTGTACAAATTGCAACAGATAAATTAACAGACCTAGTCGTCCAAATTTCCAGGCTGTGGAAGTTGAATCTGCGTACTGCGACGCTCCTTTCTTTACAAAATTCCCTAGCTGAACGTTCATTGCAAATTGCTCAAAATGCGAATTTGATGGGCCGTGGAAATTTTTCTGATACGCATAATTTTATTGATAGCATGCCGTATATTGGATTGCCGCTTATCGAAAGTGTCAATCAGGCAATTGCTTCGTTTGATAGGGCAGTTGGACAAGAAGACGGAATTTGGGTTCTCTTATTCGACGAGTTTGAAGTCGCGCCCGCACATTTGCAAAATATGGTTTTAACTGCGCTGCGCGCAGGTAAAAACAAGCTGCTTTTCAAAGTAGCATTGGCCCCTTGCGGTCCACACACTTTGTTGCCCTTAGCCACCTCAACTCCACCAACTGGAAAGGACGATTTTCGTCAAGTTGAGCTTTGGTATGCAGATAAAGGGGAGGCGGAAATGTTTTGCGAGAAAGTATTTTTATCGAGAACTGCAAATGATATACATTTGGCGGGTGCACGACCAGAAGAAGTATTTGGACGCTCTGCTTATGCAATAGTTGATGAGGATGGTCGTGAGAGTAACATTGTTCCGTTAGGTAAGAAATCAGAGCAATATTCGAAAGAGTTTATGGCGCTTTCGCAACGGGATAAATCCTTTTCGGATTATCTAGCACGTAAAGGTATTCATATTCCAAATCTTAACGTTTCTGACTCCGCACCTAACGGGACTGTCATCCGAAAAATCGCTCCTATCGTTGCTTTTAGGAATGCTTATCGAGGCGCTAGTGAGGGGAAAAAACGGGGACGAAAGGCTTTCGCCTCTGCTTATAGCGGGTGGAGCGCAATTGCTGCGATGAGTGAAGGAAATCCGAGGTGGCTAATCGGCATGTTATCCGGGATATTCGCAAATGTAGATGGTAACGCCAAACTTCCTCTTCCAGTGCCTGTTCAGCATAAGCATGCAACTGATACGGGGTGGACATTTGCAAATATATTGAGAACAGCCGCAATTCAGCAGTTCGATCAGATTCAAACAAGTAAGCCGATATTTCAACTGCTAACACAAATAGGAAATTATTTTTTCAATAAATTGGTAACTGAGGATTTTAAGGAGGATCCACCTCTTTCGTTTATTGTTGATAACAAAGTTAGTGATGACATTTTAAATTGCTTGCGCATCGCAATTAACCACGGTGCTATTATATGCTACGAATCAGCCGATGACATTGGTGGATTTGGAGATCTTAGGGGGAAGCGATTTAGGCTGTCATATCTATTGGCCCCTTGCTTCAGATTGCCGGTCAGGAAGTCTAAGGGTGTAAGTCTTAGCACTATTTTAGAAAACCCGGTTTCGCTTGAACAAATCTACAATTTTTCTTTAGAGAGTAGCGCAGGAGCAACAGTTGTAAAAGGCGGTAACGGAATTCAAGGGAGGCTTTTTTAATGGCCCTAAATATCACTGAAATGGTTCAGCAAGCATTGTGTGAAGTTGCTATTGAAGGCGACCAGGTGTCTTATGACCTTAGTATTGTGAGCTACGGTGGCGATCTAAGATCTTTATATGTTTTGACTCAGTTAAGACGATCTATGAAGCAGGTTTTTGCAGTGCTTCAACAGGATTCGGAAAATGATCTCGATGCAGTAATGGCTTTTGAAAAACGATATTCAGCCTCGGTCGTTTCCATTGATATTTTGAAGAATAATATTGATGATTTCTTGCAAAAATATGAAGGTATTTCAGAGCCCAATATATTTGTAGATGTTTCATCAATGCCACGGCTGATGCTGGCAAAAGTTCTTTCTTACATAAAGGTAGTATGTTTTTTGAGGCCGCTCAAGCTTGCCCTTGGCTATTCTTTAGCACGGTATATAAGCCCGCCTGAACAGCCTTTTCCTTCTATACGCCGCCTCGCGCCAGTTCACAGAGAATTTTCCGGTTGGGCGGCATCACCTGCGCTACCGGTCGATGTAATAGTTGGTCTTGGTTATGAGAAGGGAAAAGCTATTGGTGCAGTCGAATACCTGGAGCCGCGAAACAGATGGGTCTTTATACCTAGCTCTCCTGAACATCGATTTTTGCAAAAGGTGACAAGCCATAACAGGGAATTAATAACTGCTGGTGACGGCGTCATTGATTATGAGGTTCTTCAGCCTGTCGATACGTACTTTAGACTAATGTCGCTTGTTGTTGGTCTTTCACCAACGGCCCGACCAATATTACTGCCCTTCGGACCAAAACTTTTTTTTGCATTAGCCTTATTGGTTTCCATGCGTTTCGAGAAGGCGGCAGTTTGGCACGTAGACAGTGACGATGACTTATTTGGGGGAAGCTCTTCACCTTCAGGGCATGGCATCGTTCTTTCCTGCAGGATATCTGATGAATCCCAAATGTAGGTTGGGGTTGTTTGATATTCGCAGTCTCTATACCGTTCACGCAGCTGGGCCAATGCCTTGAATTCGCATTGTCGCTGTTGATTGCGCAGTCGGCCGGCTACACACGCGCCGCTGAAAAGCTGATGCTGGGCGAGCCGTTCCAGGCCCAGGAAGCGCTGGAGATGGGGATCGTCGCGCGTGTGCTGCCGGCAGCGGAACTGCTCGCATTCGCACAGGCGCAGGCGGCGAAACTGGTCAAGCTGCCCCCAGCCTCGATCCGTACCACCAAGGCCTTGATGCGCCGCGCGCGCACCGCGCACATCCGGGACACCATCGCGGCTAAAAACGAACAGTTCAGCGCGATGCTGGGCGGCGCCGAAGCGAAGGAAGCCTTCACGGCGTTCTTCGAGAAGCGCAAGCCGAATTTCAGCAAGTTCGACTAAAGGCGATGCGGCACCGGGGCGCACCTCCACGACCGTTCGCCGGTATCATGTGTCGAACCGGGCCCGCCACCGATGACGATTTCGATGCAGCGGGCGCTCGCTAAAAAAAGGGTGATATGAGAACGACGGAAAATACTGCAGTCGCCGAGTTGGCGTTTGAACTTGGCAAGGTAACGCGCAGGGCAATCGATGGCAGTTATGGCAAGGCCGATCCGGTCGAATTGTCGCGGGTGGCCAATGCGCTGCTCGAGGCAGGCCAGGAAAAAATCCTGAACGATGTGCTGCTGGTGTTTGTCGCCGGCTTCGAAGAGGGCGACCCGCCGGAACGGCGCGCCGATCCCGAAAATCGCTGACAGCCGCTGATCGTCCGCCGGCAGCAACGCCTGTCAGCGCACGATCAGCACCGCGCGCACGCTGGGATCCAGCGCCGTGCGCTCGACGTAGCCGATCATCCCCGGGTTCTCGGCAATCATCCTGCGCATGGCGGCATTGCCATCGACCTCGGCCGGTGGCTGGCCGCGGCCAGTGAAGATCAGTCTGGCCCAGTGCGCTTTCACGAGCGCCGGGGTGCGGTGCGTGACTTTGCTGTAGAACTCGTCACGCAGCGGCGAACCGAGGTCCTGGTCGATGGGCACCACTTCACTGCCGTTCGGGAAGCGGTTGGTCTGGAACAGGAAGATCTCGGCGACCTGGTCGGCACTGAGCATACTGATGTTGCTGCGCGCCGAGACGATCACGGCCAGCTCTGCTGCCAGAGCAGCATCGGGCGCCAGCGCAAGGGTGGGACCCAGGCACAGGGCCAGCAACAGTGTGGGAAGCGAACGGTTCATCATGGTCAGAAAACGACGTCCATGCCAAGGCTGATGACGTTGAAGGCCTGGCCGGAACGGAATCCCGGCTGAACGTTGATCAGGGTGCCGATCGAGCCGCCGCGCGGCTTGACGCGGTCGAGCTGCGCTTTGAGTGCAATGTTCGGCGCGACGTCCCAGCGCACGCCGACGCTGGCCGTATCTTGCACGCCAATCTGGCGCAGCTGGTCATTCAATGCATTGTTCAACAAGCCCGCCACCGCCGCCGCTTCGGGCGGCAAGCCGTCCAGCGGCAGCCCGGCTGTCTGCGTGGCGAGGTTGGCGACCAGGCGCGCATAGGTGACATAGGGCGCGACATTGCCGAAGCGTCGGCCGGCAGACAGATACGAGGCAGTCTGGTCGCCCAGGAGCGAGCTGGTGTTGATGCGCCCGCTCTCGCCGGTGATGAACCAGTTTCCCGGATCGTAGTTGAAGCCGGCGCTGAACACGCGCACATGGCGCTTGGCGATATCGTAGCGGTCTGCCAGCGCCTCGCCCGGCGCGCCGAAAGCGCGCAGGCCGTCGAACAACGCTTGGGCACCCGGCACCACCAGCAGCGCCTGGGCCGCCGTGAAGCGCACGGTCAGTGCGCCGGCCGTCGCGCTCTCGGTGAGGCCGACGATGTTGCGGGCCTTGCCGGTGAGGTCCTTGTTCAGGCGCGCGGCCGCATGGCCGAGCGACAGCGTGGTCTCGTGCTTGACCTGCCCGGTATGCCAGCGGTACGAGGCGTCGACGCCGTCGCTGTAGGAAATCGGTATCAGGCTGTACAGTTCGACGGGCGCGCGCATCCAGGGCAGGGCGTAGCCCACCTTGCGATAGTCGGCGGACAGGAACAGCGGCAGCGCAATGCGTCCGGCGCGCAGCGACAGCTCCGGCGTTGCCTGGAACTTCACGTTGGCCCAGGTAAGGTAGGTCTTGTACGAATTCTCGATGCTTTTTTCCTGTGTGGCCTGCACCACGGCCGACCAGCGCTTGTCGAAGCGGACATCGAGCTGCGCACCGGCGCGGCTGTCCACGTCGAACGCCCACGCTTTGGAGTAGCCCGCCTGGCCAGGCGAGTTGGGGTTGACCGTGTAGTCGCCATCGTCTTGCGTGGCATGGACGGCGGCGATGGTGCCGAACCCGGTCACCTTCCACGTTGCCTGCGCGCGCGCATCGCCCTGCGGCCAGGTCAGCAGGCTCAGCAGCAGAGCGACGGGGGCGACGCCACGCGCCGCCAGGGTAGTCAACATGAATGCCATGACGTCGTCATTGTAGGGCGCTCAGGGTAGTCCCAACTGCGCCGTGCCTGGCGTGTCGAGCCGGAAGATGCGCACGATCTGCGCCAGGCCATGGGCCCGCTGCTGCAGCGAATCGGCCGCGGCGGCGGTCTTGCTGACCATCTGCGTATTGTGCTGCAAGGACCTGTCCATGGCGCCAATGGCATCCGATACCGCTGCCACGCGCACGGCCTGTTCGTCGCCAGCCGCACTGATCTGGCCTACCACGCCAGTGACATTGGTCACGCTCTGGACGATGTCGTCCATGGTGCGTCCGGCTTCCTGGGCCAGCTTGCTGCCGGCGCTGACCTGGCGCACGGATTCCTCGATCAGGCCCTTGATCTCGCGGGCGGCAGCGCCCGAACGCTGGGCCAGTTGCCGCACTTCGGCGGCCACGACCGCGAAACCACGCCCCTGTTCGCCGGCACGTGCCGCTTCCACCGCAGCGTTGAGAGCCAGGATATTGGTCTGGAACGCGATGCCGTCGATGACGGCGGTGATCTCGGCGATCTGGCGCGACGACGTGTCGATCAGGCCCATGCGCTCGACGACTGCACCGACCTGGCGCCCGCCAACCGCGGCAATACCCGATGCCTGCGTCGCCAGCGCATTGGCTTGCCGGGCGTGGTCGGCGTTGGCGCGGATGATGTCGCCCAGTTCGTCGATGGAGGCAGCGGCGCGGCCGAAGGCCTCGGTCTGGTCCCGCGAGTGTTCGAACAGCTGCGCGCTGCCTTCGGCAATGTCGCTGGCGGCGCCGCGCGTCGTCTCGACCGTATCGCGCACCTGGCCGATGGCCGTCTGCAGCGTGTGCAGCACGTCGCGCAGGGCGCGGCCGCTGCTGCTGGTGACTGGTGCCAGCGAGCGCAGGTCGATGATCCCGTGCTGGGCCTGCAGCATCGACACGCTGGCGCGCAGTTCGGCCGAGCGCAGCGCTTCGCGTTGCAGCACCAGGGCGATGTAGCACAGCACCATCGTTTCGACGATGACGTAGCCGGCGTGGATGAAGACGATTGCCAGTCCTGGCCGCGTCAGGCAAATGACGCCGTAGCCAAGTTCTTGCAGGTAGTTGAAGCTGAAGTGGTGCACGGCGGTCAACCCCGCTGCGAACAGGATCACGCGCCAGTCTCGATAGCACAGCAGGATCGCCAGCGAGACGAAGATTCCGAAGTGCAGTTCTTCCCGGCCATTACCTTGATGGATGTGCAGCGCGCACATGGCCATCAGCGCGCCGGCATTGACCAGCCGACTCGTGAGCGTGCCACTGGCCAGGAACGTGACGCCGCTTGCGATCGCCACGATCGGCAGGCCGACCAGCAGCGACCATGTCATGGTGTCGTGCATGCCGGTCAATGCCAGCGAAAAGCCCAGCATCGCCCACAGCACGATGATCAGCAAGCGGTCGGCATGGCGGTAGACGGGCAGCAGGTTCGGTTGGGTCGGCATCAGAGTCTCAGAAGTGAATTTTTTCACTATTTAACCCGAAAAATATAGGCTGGAGGAAACTGTTGAGGCCGTTCAATATCTTATTATCATTAATTGCGTGCTGATTCCGTACATTCTCATCACGCTGACAGCTTCGGGATCAGCAAATGTGATGGTTGAGGTGAGAAAGTGTGATTATTTCTTTAAAGAAATTTCGCAGAATCTGCAGTATGGATGCGTGCAACCTTCAAATCGTGCGAATCGGCCAGAAGTTATGGCAATTCGTACAGACACGGCAGCAGGTGTTGCAATTTTGCGAGGCCGGGCTTTTGGTGAGGAAGGTGACGGTGGCCGCGACGGCACCAGGGCAAGCGCCGTCGCGGCGAGCAGTGGATAATTTACTGTGTGCGAATGCGTAATATCAGGCGTGTGCGCCGTGCGGCGCCTTTGCATTGCCACGACGGCGGCGCACGGCAACCAGCAGGCCACCCACGGTCGCGAACATGGCCAGCATGCCGGGCTCCGGCACTTCTTCCGCGTCCAGCTGCGCGGCGGCGAAGCCTTGCAGGGCCAGCGCAGTCGCCACATTGATGCCGAGGTCGCGCGCGACGTAATCGTCCGCGCCCAGCGAGCGTGGATCGAGTCCGGTCACGTTGCCGAAGATGGTCAGCGCTTCCAGGTAGTAGCCGTAGTTGCTGCCATGGTAGGAGTCCGGCGCCCACAGGTTGATCTGGCCGGCACCGATGCCGTCGTACGGGTTGGCGTCGGCCAGACCGCCTGCGATGGCCTGGCTCCAGGCCTGGCCCACGGGGATCACGCCATTGATGATGCTTGATGCCGAATCGGCGGCGTCGTAGCCGGCGCGCACGTCCTGGGCCATTGCGTAGATCGATTTCCCGAACCACGGGCTGGTGACGTTCTGGTACGTCAGGTCGGCGCGCGACCAGGTGGCCGTCAGGCGCACGTCGACATCCGGATTCTGCTCGCGAAACGCATTGGCCAGCAGGCCGGAATAGCGGATCAGCGTTTCCGGGTTGCCTGGCCTGGCGCCATCGAGCGTGCTGTAGCTTTGCAGCAGCACCATGTCGAACGGCTTCACGATCGTGTTGAAGCGGTTGTTGTAGTGAAAGTCCAGGCCCGAGCCGGGTTGGGTCTCCAGGCTCACCTGGTAGTTCAGGCCGGCCTGCATCGTCATGGCCTTGAACAGTGCCGGTACGCCACCGATGCCCAGACCATTCAGGTCGGTCACGGTATCGGGGCGGTAGGTCTGCACGAGCGGCGGCTTGGCGCCAGCCGGGTCGCCATAGGTAAAGCTGTTGCCGACGAACAGGATCGTCGTGGCGGAGGCGGGCAGGGCCAGGCCGCCCAGTGCGAATGCGGCGAAGAGTGCCGTGCCGGAGCGGCGCAGGCTGCAAGGAATGGTCATCAAAGTCTCCAGTGTATTTTTAGTTGGCGCGCAAAGGTTGCAGCGTTCTGACAGTCAAGCAAGTCGCATGCCGCCAACGGATATTATTGAATAATCAGTCAGTTATAGATGCCTGTTGCATACGGCGTGGTCACGGTGTAAAGCAGGCCGACAGTGCACGTCACTGTCGATAAAACCGCCTTGATGTGGTGCTGACGTCACACTCCTGTAATTTCTCGCGTCGTTTTGTAAAGTTCGCACGCGGCGTGATCGAAGCGCATGGCGGCCGGCTGGTGCTGTCGAACCATCCCGAGGGCGGGCTGAATGCAGTGGTGCACTTGCCGGCGGCTTGACCCTCGCGCGCCTGATCGGGCAATGGGGTGTGCCGCACCTCATGCAGCAAACTGCTCCGTGACCATTCTGACGCTGTCATGTTCATCGGCATTGCCGGTGACGGCCACGTAGAACCGATCGCCGCCCGGCGGCACCCGCACCACCACGTGGCCATCGTGGCTGAGCAGCTTGCGCGTCAGGCGGCCGTTGGCGAGCAGGTTTTCGCGCATCACTGTGGTGGCGAATACGGCGCGCGGTCCTGGATACAGCCGCTCGCTGAACATGCGTTCGAGTTGCAGCATGTCCGGATGCGCGATGTGCCAGGACGGGATGACCCAGGCGCGTGGACGCAGGGTGCGTACGACCTCCGCGCTCAGACCGTCGAACATGCCGTGGTGGTCGGCGGTTGCTACGGACACCGGGCCGGCGGCGCGCGCGGCCGGCCCGAGTACGTCGTGCCAGGGCAGGGCGCCATCCTGGGTGTAGCTGGTCAGGTCGCCGGCGGTGAAGTAGCTGAAACGCCCGCTGGCAATGCGCACCGCGGCCGAACACTGGTTTTCGTTTGGCCAGTCGGCGCGCGCGACTGACGCCAGCGGCGGGAACAGCGTGCGTGTGGCGCTGGCCTGGCCGGTCCAGACCTCGCCGTTGGCTGCGATATTGCGCACCTCGAAACCAGTTGCAGCCGACCGGTGCCCGCGCGCCGCGATCTGGGCGGCACTGCCGACCACAAAGGCCTCGACGCGCTGCCCTGCCTTGCGTCGCGCGGCGATCCAGGCGCGGTAGTTGTTTGCGAAGGGGGCATCGACGCGCAGCGGAACATCGTAGTCCGGGAACCCGCGGTCAATGACGGTGTAAATCGGAATCTGCTCGGCGACATCGGTCACGCCGCCCAGGCGCCATGCGCCAGCCGCCGCCAGCGGCGAGGCGGCATCGACATCGCCCGTATGGTCCGGGTGCAGGTGGGTGGCCAGCAGGTAGTCCAGGCCCGCCAGTCCGGCGCGTCCGAGATGGCGGCGCAGGTAACGCGCGATCCA
>Ga0308158_10002468_pt1 | contig 17421 bp, 7 predicted proteins | sample PhyBR2_FD_201038 | JGI IMG/M metagenome (GOLD analysis project Ga0308158, IMG submission 201038) | Phyllosphere microbial communities from UC Gill Tract Community Farm, Albany, California, United States - DLSLB.R2 | ecosystem: Host-associated > Plants > Phyllosphere > Unclassified | place: USA...
CGGCAATCAGCTTGCCGTCGATGTACAGGGCCGCGGAAGGGTCATGGCTAAGGGCGCCGGACAGGCCAAGAATCGTCAATGCCAAGGGTCTAGCCTCTTTGAACGGGTAGATGCGCCCGCGGGCCTCTGGGGCGGCGGGCGGCGAAAGGCGGGGATTATAGCGTAATTGGCCACTGCCCAACACCGGGCTGCCTGCTTCGCCCAACCTTATCCTCATCGGGGCGGCCCGTGGCCGCAAAGAGGAATATATTGCATGTGCAAGGCACAGTTCTGCGCTGAAACTATGGCGTATTGCGCTGGCTAGCCGCTCTGACACCGATCGCCATCAGGGGTAACAGGCGTTGAAGTAGCCAGCCGTTTATTCTCCAAGCGCTGTCCCATTTAGACATCAAATCAATGTCAACGTCATATTATCGATGGCAGAGTAGCCCTGCGTACCGGTAAGTCTTAACTTGGCAATAGGAAAATAGGGCGTCGAAGGCCAGGATACCCAAACGCCCTGCACGCCATAATGCGGTGTTTCCGAAAACATAACACGGTCGTTAGCGGCAAGGTATTCAACCCTCGCCAGATTTCCACCGGCATTTCCCATACCGAATCTAACGGCCAAAACAGACTGCGTGAAATGACACACCAACGTACTCCCAGGATGTAAAATGATAACTCTCCCGACGTGTAAGGAACGCTGTCTTCCATAGCCACCTGGACCTTAGCGACGATCGTCTCGAACGTCATGGCAGGAAGTGTTCGGGCTACCCTATCAGGATCTCCCCTAGGACCAGGATTTCGAATTCCTCTACTTCATTGAAGTCGATCATTGGATTACCTTCTTTATAACTAAAGAACCAGCATTTCAGAGGGTAAGTGCTGCCTAGACACGACGGCCCATGTTAAACGCGCAACTCGCCCATACCCATGAACTGTATTCGCACCATCCCTAAGTGGCAGCCCACTTTGAATCTACATAAGACCAACACCCTTTTTCATAGAAGCGGTCGACAATCACAAAGAAATCAGCATTCCTGGCGCGCAGTTCGGCTCAATCGAATGAACTAATGCCTTTGTGATTACTTATCACATTTAAACGAACCCGCCCCATTACCACTTAAGCGAAATTAACGCACTGAGATTTTCTGTTTATCATCCTAATTAAGCGAGTACCGTAATATGATAGCTGACCCTCCCTCCAGCGCTATCGTTTACACCTATACCAACCCCACCAAAAGCAGGCCTAGCTCTCACGGTTACGGTTCCCTGCTGGGTTAATGTAATCGATTCTGGATTGGTTGAAAAATATAGATAAGGGGGAACCCCACCATACGCTTGTCGTGTAATGGACTGGCCAACGCGTAGGTATACCTCCTGCGTGTCAATTGTAAGCGGCGCAACCTGTCTGACGTTTATTTGCCATGCGGAGGATGCCGATCCTTCTCCGTACAACGCTTTTGCCGTAACTGAATGCGCACCGACCCCAAGCCCTGTCAATGTGTAAGCCCAACTACCAGCTGCAGATACAATTGCCTCGCCTTTAATCGTCGAGCCGTCCAATATCTGAACTCTTTGGTCGCGATTCGCAGTACCGGTCAATACTATCGTTGTATCGTACGTATCACCACCATTGGCAACTCCGCCACGTGAGTCCGTCACCCTGCTGATCACAGGTTGCTGATAGGCTATCGCGTCGAATGCCCAGGCAACTGAGCTTTGCCCACTGCCGTATTTCGCCTGAACGGTCAGCGAGTATGTTTTGACTGTCAGACCACTTAGCGTGTAGTTCCAGTTCCCGCTACTATCGACCGTGATGACGGCCTTGGATACCGCCCCATCGAAGAGCTCCAACTGCTGATTAGCCGCTGCGGAGCCTGCAAGCGTGACTCTCGTATCGAGCGTTGTACCTCCATTACTAACATCGCCGCTCGAGTCTCGCACATTGCTTATTATGGGTTTGATATCGACTACAGCCCTGACTCTGTACACCTTCGGCATGAACATCACTGCGTTCGTCTCTACCTGATTCCCGTCCAGCCCTGCCTTGAATATCACTCGCAACTCACTGCCATCGCGCAGACCCTGCAGCTCGCTGATCGGTATCACGGGCGCGGTATAGAAGCCTTGGTCGACCCAGACAGGGTTAGTTGTATCACTGCCTCCTTGCCAGATCGCCTTGGTATAAGACGACGCGTCAGCCTTGGTCCCTTCCAGTTTCAACCATACGGGCTGCCCCACTTCAATCATCGGCCAGCGCCCAACCCTGAGCGTTGCATCCCCTGCCAGTCGGCTCACATCAAACTCCGGCCCAGTTCCGTTGTTGGCAGCCTCCAGAATGATCAGTTCGCTCAGCGCATTCGCCGGCAGCGTTCCTACCTGCAGGTTCGCCAACGCCGAATTTCCCACTAGATCCGCACCTGCTCCCCTGAAAACCACATACCCCACCTGCACCGTCTGCCCCAGGCTGCGCGCCAGCACAGTGGACGGTACTGGCACGCGTCCCTCACCGGCACCGGCTGTGATCCAGGGAACGGTCAGATCCGTACCGCCAGGCAGGCGCCAAATGATGGCAACGGTATCGCCCGCCAAAATTCGGCTGTCGGTGACGACAACGGTGGCGGTGTTGCTCTCGTAAGAAGTCCCCGGCTTCACGGGCTGCCAGGTGCTGACCTCGCCACCTGTCCCATCCACCACCTTGGGCAGGGGCCACGGCAATTCAGCCGCTGCGCCCACATGCAGTTGCAGCACCTGTGAGCTGCCGACCGGCTGGCCGTTACGTCGGGCCTCATAGCTGACGTCCACATAGCCATTGGAATTGCCGTCAATGTAGGGCGTCTTGCCGATGCGGATTTTGAGACTCCCCGAGCGCGGGAAAATCTGGTCGGTCAGGATGATGCTAGCGTTGGACCGACCTAGCCATTTCACGGTCAACAGGTCACCCGGCGCGAGGCTGGAGTTTGGTTCAATCACGACTTCGATGGCGTCCACAATCGCACCCGGGTCTATTTCCCCGTTCGCAAACACCGGATCGGTGGTGGGCTTTGGCAAGTTGCTCGGCACGCCCACTACCGTCAGTTCGAGCGTCGGCGAGGCATAGGTGGTGCCCTCGGCGACGATCTCGTAATACACCTTGAGAATGGTATTGGTGCCCAATCCAGTTGCGTAGATCTTGTCGATCAGAAAGTGAACATCCTGCTGCGTATTGCTGCTTATTTCCTTCCTTTCCTGTATGTAGAACGGACTACCACTGGCAGTGCGCCCTTCCCAGTGCAAGATCACGGCCTGCCCCCTGGCCATGAAGCCATAGGCAGGCACGACCACTTCCTGGTGGGTGCCGATGACCGAGGCCGGGTTGTAGGTATCACCTGCGACCCCAGTGAGCGTAGGTTCTGCCAAGGTCACCGGCTCACCGATCACCACGACACTGGTCCGTTGCGAGGGAGTGCTCACGCCATTGAGGGTCGCTTCGTAATACACAGTGGCGGTGCTGCCAACCAGCGCCTTGGCCTTCTCGTTGGGCACCATGAGGGTGATGCGAGTCGCCGTCCGCTCGATCTTGAACGCTAGGGTAAACGTCATCCGCGGTCCGATTACCGGAATGCCGGTCCAGGTCAGCACGCCTTCGGTGCCCACAGGTAGATTGCCGTTGACCGGGATCTGAATGGCCACCTCATCGCCGTCCAGTTCGTCCATGTCCAGCTCGTCGTAGTCGTTGGCATCGCGCACGGTGGGCGCATGCAGCGCTTCCGGTGGGACAACGTCGGTACGTGCCTCCAGGCTGTACAGCGACCAGTTCATCACAGTGTCGTGGATTTCGTAACGCACGATCAAATCCAGGCCAGGCGTACTGTCGATGATGTCGGGGGGTACGATGACGGTCAGCGGCGCACCGGAGTTCGAAGCTTCATCGGCGGTAACTGTCTTGTGAATCTCCCGGTTCGACCAATGCAGCACGATCTTGTCGTCACCGGCAATGTTCACGTAACGAGGAATGGTCACCGTCAATGGCTGGCCTGGTGGCACCGGATTGGGAATGCCGGTGGGCGGGGTCAGGCGTTCGTTGATAGTAGGGGTGGCCGGTTCTGGATCAGGATCGCCGGGCACGGTCTGCTTGACCAGAAAGGGGCCGGCGTTTTCGGACACGCTGAAGGAGTCGGAAGGCGGCACTCTGTGGTGATAGTGCAGCGTGACCTGGCCCTCTTGGGGAAACACGGAGGGCAGCAGGTAGAAGGTGACGATGCCACTTTCAACGTGCTCGGGGCGCACGGTTTCAACGGCCACTGCGGTGTCGTTGAGGTACAAGGTGAGGTCGTCGTTCTCCAATATCTCGGATTGCAGCACCACCTGCACGGACACAGGTACGCTGGGATCATGCAAGTCGTTCTTGTTCAGGCCGTTGTGCACCAGCAGCGCGGGGACCTGCGGCGCAGGCAGGGTCGGCGTGCCGGGGTGATAGGGCGCGGCACCGAAAACGCTGATGGCCGGCGACTGGCTTTGCTGGATCTGCAGTTGGAGCAAGCGCAGGGTGTTGTTGAGAGTGGTCATGGCAGGGCTCTTGTGAGGTTCAGGTCGAGAGCGACTGCTATGACAGTAGAAGTTAAACAGGAAATTAACCGGTCGAAAATATAGGCGTTTAATACAAGCGTTAAAGGAGTAATATTTATAATGGTGAAACAGTGAATATTATTTTTCGAAGCGAGGCGCTATATAAAAGCTCATACACTTCGATCGGTAACAACCTTTTCGCATCTGTACATGCCGTATTGAAGTGGGCAGCGATTACTGCCCACCGTTCCTGAATCAGTTCAACGACCTGTCTACGCCAGCATCAGAAGTTGTAACGAGCCCCCAGGCTGATACCCCACGGCTGTTCGAGATTCCGGCCTTTGGCATAGTCGAAATCCGCGTGCAGTTGCAGTCGATCCGACACCTGCGCCGCAGCACCCACGCCCAATTCTGCACGGGTGCCGGACAAGTCGTTGGTGAAACGATTGCCATTGACCTTCACCGTGTTGTTGTTGGCAAATTCCTGGGCGATGGCGACTTTGCCGTAGTAGTCGAAATGGCCATGGTTGGCCATCTTCCGCGTCTGACCTATGTGCGTGCCGACCTTGCCCAGCAGTGAATCGGCCTTGTTGCTGCGCGCCTGCATGCCGTTGTCCAGCTCGTACTGCTCACCCTGTACCTGGAGCATCGAAAACTGCGCGAAAGGGGTCACGAACACGCCATTGTCCAGATCGACGCGCTTGCCTGCTTCCACGGAAACGCCCGCACCCTGGTTGTTGTAATGGCCACGGGAGCGCTGGCCGTCGCTCATGCGCACCTCGGATTTGTTCTGGAAGCGGTTGAGCTTCATCAAGGCATCGACGTAGTAACCCTCATCGGCCAGCCAAGTGCCGTACAGGCCGATGTAGTAGCTGTCGACGCTGCCCGTGGTACCGCCGGCCAGATCAAGGTCGGAACGGCTATAGCCGCCCATCACGCCCAAAAGCATCTTGCCGTTGCTGACGGGCAATGCACCATCGGCACCCACGCTCAGGCCTTGCTGGCGCTGCCGATAGCTAACACCGCCGCCGGCGGACAGGTTGTAGCGGTTGCCGTAAGTACGGCTCCACACGCCATTTTCGCCGTTGCCCATGCGCAGTTCGCCCATGCGCGAGCGCAGCGTCGAGGATTCGCCATACCACACGGTAGGTGCAGCGCTGAACAAACCGAGCACCGATCGAGTACCCGGCGTGACGACCTCGCCGGGACGTTGCAGCAGAAACCAGTCATTGCCTTGTTTCTGCAGGTCGTAGACGAAGGTGCCCAGGTCCACTTGGCCGCCGATCAAGCCGAACTGCGCATCGCCGCCTCCGGTCTGGACGACCGCAACGGGGGATTGGTCTTGAATGACGTCTTTGCCGGTGTTGTGTATGGCCAAGTGGTGCTTGCCACTGGCGGTGCCTGTGACGATCAGCTTGTCACTCAGGCCGGTGGCCAGGTCTGTGCCCAAGCCGAACGTACCGTTGCCGCGCAGACTGTCCACCATTAGCTGGTTGAAATGGCCATTGCTGCCTCCCAGGTTGATTCGCCCTTCGTTCATGTCCAACTGCTGGAGGGTTGAGTTTTGCGTCATGCTCCAGATGGCATGATCCATGGTCATAACTCGCACACCGCTGACTCCGCCGGTCAGGCTGGTGTTATCACGCAGTACGACGTCGGTTTTGGAACCGGAAGCGACGACAACGTCGCCGGTCAAGCGACTGTCAGATGCCGAGAAATGTACCGTGGCGCCCTTGTCGACTTCGAGGATCATGCCATTGCCGCCGGTCAGTACAGCGCCGTTGCGCAGACTGATAGTGGCGCTGGTTGGGCGATGGGCGGTAAAGGTGGACACCATGATGGCGCTGCCAGTCATGCCTTGAACATGAGCGTTGTCCACTACCAGGCTGTTGTTCAGGCCGGCATCGCCATTGAAGCGATCGGCACTGATGACCGCACCATGATGGTCGCCGACCACGTGGCTGTTCTGCGTGACGGTAACGTAGCCATTGACCAGCGCCAGGCCCGACCCTCCGGCCATGCTACCTGAGACATCGTCGCTGACCCCATGAACCCGAGTGTTGACCAGCAGCGCCTGAGCGCCTGCAGCGACATTGACTCCCCGCCCCACACCTTCAAGGGTACTGTCATGGACAGAAGCCGTGCTGTTTTTGACAACGTTCAGAGCGGAATCAGCGCTTTTGAGGGTGGTGTTTCGGATAGTGGCAGTGGAATTGTCCAGATATACGGTGTGGTCTGGGCCAGCCAACGAAGCGCCGTTCAGGTTGACCGTGGATTTATAGCTCTCGATTTGCGTCAGGGTGGCACCGGGCTCGGCGTTCAAGGTCGCCCCGGCGGTGAGCCTCCACGAGTGGACGCTATCGCCAGGGCGAACGGTGGCGATGGCATCCGGACCAGTAAGCTCTTGCCAGGCCGCAGGTGCGACATCGGGCATCAACAGTGCGACCGACAGCAGCAACAGGCTGCTGTCACGCAACAAACTACGGTTCATATCAAGCTTCTCTAAAAGGCGGGAAAATTCAGGGATTCAAAGCCCTTTGGGTTTGCCTGCATTGTAAGAAGCGGATACGCAGTTAATGTGTAGGATAAGTCCTACAGTGCTGTGAGTGCTGTCCTTAAATGGGTGTCAGGAGATGCCACAGGATTCACCACGCATAACGTACTCCAAGACTCACGCCCCACGGCTGTTCCATATTCCTGCCGTTGCCGTAGTCAACGTCACCATGCAGTTGGATAGCCTCTGAAAGTTGCGCGATAACGCCTGCACCGACTTCGACCCTTCCGCCCGACAAATCATTGTTGAACGAGTAGGTGTCATTGATCCTGACCTTGTTCGCCTTGGCAAACTCCTGAGCTGCAGCCACTTTCAGATAGGGCTGCAATATCCCGCCATCGGGCAATTCGATCCTGCGACCCAAGTGAGTGCCGATTTTGCCTATTAGCGAATTGGCATGGTTGCTGCGCGCCTGCATGCCGTTGTCGAGCCCGTATTTTTCACCTTGCACCCACAGGGCGGACACTTGGGCAAAAGGCTCGACGAACCAATTTGACGGCAGCTTGATATGTTTGCCCACCTCGACCGATCCGCCCACGCCGTAGTTGTCATAGTCACCGCCGGCCCGCCGCCCGTCGCTCATCAGCACATCGGAGCGATTCTGAAAGCGGTTGGCTTTGATCAGTGCGTCGATGTAATAGCCCGACTCATTCAGCCAGGTACTGTAAAGACCAGCGTAATAGCTGTCGACATGACCATCGGTGCCCGCTTTCAGGTCCAGATTAGCGCGGCTGTAGCCGCCCATGACGCCTATCATCCATCGACCATCGGCAGTTGGCAGCGGTGCATCGATCCCGAAGCTGATACCCGACTGCTGTTGCCGGTAGGCAACACCACCGCCCGCTGACAGGTTGTATTGCCCGCCGAACGCACGTACCCAAGGGCCGCTAGCACCGCGTCCCAAGCGCAGCTCGCCCATGCGGCTGCGCAGGGTGGTGGTTTCTCCGTACCAGACGGTAGGGGCGGCGCTGAACAACCCCAGTACCGCGCGGGCACTGGGCGTGACCTCTGGACCACCGCCACCAGGATTCCCGGGATCGACCGGCGTGCCTGGGTCAACTGGCGTACCAGGATCCACCGGTGTGCCTGGGTCAACCGGCGTACCAGGATCCACCGGTGTGCCTGGGTCAACCGGCGTACCAGGATCCACCGGTGTGCCTGGATCAACCGGCGTGCCTGGATCAACCGGTGTGCCAGGATCTATCGGTATGCCTGGATCAACTGGCGTACCCGGATCGACAGGCGTACCAGGGTCCACGGTGCCAGGTTCACGCTGCACCAACACCCAGTCGTTGCTCTGTTTGGCCAGGTCATACACATAAGTGCCCGCATCGACTTGGCCACCGGCCAGTGCAAACGCTGCAGAGCCGCCCCCGGTGTTCACCACTGTCAGCCCCGAGTCGCCGACTTTTGGCTCCATGCCGGTGCTGGCGACTTCGAGGGTGTGGTTGCCCGCGGCGGCCCCGGTTACCACCAGTCTATCGCCCTGCAGGTTGGCAATGTCGGTGTTCAGGGCGAAGGTCCCGGCGCCTGTCAGGCTGTCCATGGTCAAGGTGCGGAATGCACCAGCGGCACCATTGAGGTTCACCCGGCTAGAGGCTACGGTCAGCGCCCCGACACGCGAATCCTGGGTCATGTTCCACACCGAGCCCGAGCTAAGGCTCATCTGGTTGGCCCCCTGCACGAAGCCGGTCAGTACGGCAGCGTTCTGCAGCGTGAGGTCAGTGTCCATGCCGGTGGCAGTCAAGTTGCCATCCATCTGGCTGTTATCCAACAACACGCTGGTGCCCACAGGGGTGGTCGCCTGAACGGACCCGGTCAGCCGCGCACCATTGCGAAAGGCGACCACAGCATCGCCGCCGTCACGCACATTGATGTCCCCAGTCATCACGCTGGCATCCACATTCAACGCCATGAAGGCTTGATTGTTGACGTTACCGGCACCGTTGAGCGTGCTGCCATTGGCCAGGTCGATGTTCAGCTCCGAGTCGATTCCGGTGTTCAATGCGCCCCGAATATCGCTGGCATCGACGCTGAGCAACGCGGCAGAGCCTGCGAACAGGTCCACAGCCACACCATTGCCACCGGTCAGCAGGGAGCCGTTGCGCAAAGTGACATCGGCCAGGGGCGATGCGTTGCGCAGGGGAAAAACCACCAGACCGCTGCCCGCTACGCCCTGTACAGTGGAAGCGTCGACCATCAATGTAGAGCGCAAGGCCGATTCTCCGAGGCTGGGCAAGTCGTTGCTGAAGGCCGCACCATTGTTGGCACCGACGATGATGCTCCCCTCGCTTAGCATGGTTTCGCCCGACAGCATCACCAGCCCAGCTCCCCCGCCCAAAGGCGTGGTACTGCCATCCCCCGTTACGTTTACCAGGGTATTGCGCACGCTCAGTTGCCCTTCGTTCAGAACGTTGAGCCCGCGGCCCACTCCGCTCACCTGGCTATCGCTGAACGAAGCGAAGGATCCCCGGCCCACGGTCACGGTGGTTCCCCCAACCGTCACCAGTGTGCTGCCACTCACGGTCGCCGTCGCGCTCGAACCACTGAGTTCCAATGCTCGATCTGACACCGAAGTGACCGAGGCATCGTTTAGATTCACAATGGAATCGCTTGCATAGATCTGCAACGTTTGCCCCGCAGGGTTGACCGTCAGCGTCCCGCCCTGGGAAATCTGCCACGGCTCGGCGGTGTCACCAGGGTTCACGGTAGCAGTGGCGGGACCTACCACTACCGCGGCGCTGACCAGCGGGGACAACATGAGTCCGAGCATGACCATCGGCAAGGGTGTTAAAGGCCGGCGTACGTAAGTCATGGTCAAGTTCCCTATGACAAATGATGATGTGACTGAAAACTTTCCTGATCATCATAGTTGTGAATTGCTGTAAGTTTTTATTTATTAAATACCTATCTGAAACGTTATTTTCACTGATTTCCTTTGGTCGGGATTTACGATTGAGAGTTGCTGTTTCCAATAGGCCTGCTAGTTTGAAAGTGCGGGCTCATTGCAGGCTTGTTATTGAAGCTGGCAGCACCGCACACTCATTCCGTTATGTAGTATTCCTGTGCCGACAGCTCTACGTCGCGCACCTGCATCCCATGTTAGAAGGAGAAGTGGCATGACCGTTCTCAAGCAACTTTCCAAAACTCAAAAGTTGGCGCGCGTGTCGGCGCCGCGAGCGCCCAGAGTGTACGCCCCAGCCAGTTTCGTCGAAAAAATTACTGAAGTACCTTTGTATCCCACTAATATCCTCAGGTTTGATGCGTTTGCCGCGACGGTTGAAGTCGCAGTACCGTGGAGTGATGATTATTATCCTGCGGACGCCGGCCTCGGAAAGCCTGCGGATGCGCTCGAATTGGAGTGGGACGGTACGCTGATCACCTCCAGTCGCTATGAAATCACCGCAGCTGACCAGACCAACAAGGTTCCGTTGATACTGGAGTTGCCGTTGACGTCAGCCGATGACTGGGACACGGTCGCCCATAGACTTGGCTATCGCATCGATTAGGGCGATACCGATGCTTACGACTTCGGCGATAGTCAACCCGCCTATGTTGATACGACGCCGCCAGGCAGGCCGACTCTAGGTAAGTTGCTTTTTCCCGGTCTGACACCGGGGCCGGGCGGTCAGTACGTGATCACTTTGCAAGATCTGGACCCCGCCACGCAGGACTTGATCACTGAGGTACCCTCTTACAGTGGAGAATGGCAGGGCGACCTTATCGAGCCCTTCATTACCACCAACGGCAGACCGCCTGATTACTTGGGCACGACGACCCGGCTACCACCCGGCAATACGCTACCCAACCCAGTTGTATTGAGGTTCGCCTTTGCTGATATGGATGCAGCAGGCGATGGTACGCATACCTTGGGCTACCGTGTGACAGACCTCGCCGGCAATAAATCGGTGATATCGCAGGAAACGGCAGTGCGGTTCGTACTGCACAACACGCCCATCAATCTGGCTCCACCTGAAATTCCGCTGTTTGCCGACGACGGTGTGATCGACGAAGCAGACGGGCGCATCCTGGATGTCGAGATTCCTCCTTACCAAAACGTTGCCGTGGACGATGAGTTTGTGTTGTTGTGGGGCAATAGAATGGTAGGTGCTGGGAAAGTCACTAATGTAGGCGATACTCCGTTGGCCAAGATCCGCGTGCCCTACGCTGCTGTGCTCGCTGGCGATCCAAATGGCAATAACGCTTTGCGCTACACCACGCAGGCGAGTTATCAAGTCATCCGCAGCCAAGCCTTGGTCGCGACCTCTCCACTCCTGCTCAATGTGCTGGTCAATATCGCCACACCGGCGGGCCCAGATCCAGACCCAGACACGCCCGAGAACGAAAACCTTGCGCTGCCTAGCCTGCTGAGTACAGGTAGCGGTGCCACTGCGAACGTCATCACCGCAGCGCAGTACGCTCAAAATGCGACCATCACCATCCCTTGGCCCACTGCTGGGGATCTCCTGGCGGGCGACCTGATTACAGTGTCGTACGCAGGGACGGATGTACCACCCGCTGCTCGCGCGGTCACGGCCACCGAAGTCTCCAATAGCACGCTGGACCCCTTTACTCTGCTCGCTTCGCAGATTGGTTCGGCCGGAGCTGGTGCGATTCAGCTCAAGTATGTTGTAGAGCGAACCATTCCGGCGTCGTCGCCGTATCCTCCGGTAACCAACACCAGCTATTCTGCTGTGCAGATCGTGCAAGTCACTTCACCTGGTTCGACTCCAGGCGGCGGCGGACCGCTTCCTGTGGGTGAGTTTTTAAACCGCAACGCGTCTGGATTCCTGGACAGATGCAACACGACCAACGGAGCGATCTTCCGAATCCCGCTCACGTATGCAAATGCCGCTGTGAACGACAGGATCGTGCTCAACGGACAAGGCATTGGCGGAAGGCCAACCGCCCCCGGAGCCGCGTTGCCAGGCACTGAGTTTACCGCCACCGATACGGTGAACCCTGAAGAGTTTGCCCAGCAATATATCGATTTCCGTATCCTGGCTTCGGCGTTCGTACCTACGTTGTACCCTGGAAGATACAACCATTTGGAGGTCCATCATGAGATCACCAATGCCTCTGGCACGGGTGCGACCAATCCTGCAAGCATCACTCAGGTCACCATGGTAGGCAGCGAGTGCAATTTTGATACCAATAGCCAAGTCTCCAATGCATCAGTGAAACCTGCTTGACGGTAACTCATAGCCGGATGACTTCTTTACAGGAAGTCATCCGGCTATTCCCGCTGCCCTGCAGCATACGCCAACGAACCCTGGCATCGGCGAGTTTCAGCGTTGAGCTGACACTTGTCCGGTGCTATTCATTGCAGACCTAATAACCTACCCACCCCTTATAAAATCCTGGAATCAGGACATTTCCGGGCGTCATCAACGCGGCTATTTCAATACGCGCCATTGCAAACGCCAACACCCCTCAGCACGTTACCATCGAATACATTTCCGTCAGCACCATTAGCTATTAGCCACTAATAAGGCTTGCAGATGAATAAACATGTACCTGATTAGAGCGCATGAAAGCCGGCTTTCAAAAGCACGCGACCCATTAATAATACCTTATCGATCCAATAATTAAACGCCTGTATTTTCGACCGGTTAATTATCCATTCTGCTTCTAACGTCATACCAGTCGCTCTCGACTTGACCCTCACAAGAGCCCTGCCATGACTACCCTCAACAGCACCCTACGCCTGCTCCAACTGCAGATCAGCCAAAGTCGATCGCCAGGCATCAGCGCCTTCGGCGCCGTGCCCTATCATCCCGGAAGACACGCCAGTGGCCGTGCAGACCCTGCGCCCGGAGCATCTGGAAAGCGGCATTGTCACCTTCTACCTGGCGCCTTCCCTGTTTCCCCAAGAAGGCCAGGTCACGCTGCACTATCACCACGGCGTCCCGCCTTCCAACTCGTTCAGCGTGTCCCGTGACGTAGGGCCTTTTCTGGTCAAACAGAACGTACCGGGCGATCCCGATCCAGACCTGTCCACACCCCATGTCAACGAACACCTGACCCCACCCACCGGCATTCCCAACCCGGTACCGCCAGGGCGGCCACTGACGGTGACCATTCCCCGCTACGTGAACATCCGCGAGAACGACGAGATCGTCCTGCATTGGTCGAACCAGGAAATCCGCAAGACCGTCAGCGCTGCCGAAGCCTCCACCCCTGGCATGGCGCTGACTGTGACCGTGCCGGCCGACATCATCGATCGCACGCCCGGCCTGGGCCTGATCGTGCGCTACGACATTTACGACACGGTGATGAACTGGTCGCTGTACAGCCTGGAAGCGCACGCTGACGTCGATCCGCCAGGGGTACTGCATGCACCCACCGTGCGTGATGCCAACGACTACGACGAACTGGACATGGATGAGTTGGACGGCGACGAGGTGGCCATTCAGATCCCGGTCAATGGCAACCTCCCTCTTGGCACGGAGGGCGTGCTGACCTGGACGGGCATTCCGGTGCTCGGGCCGCGGCTGACCTTTACCCTGGCGTTCAAGATCGAGCAAGCAACGACCCGTATCACCCTCATGGTGCCCAACGACAAGGCCATGGCGCTGATCGGCAGCACCGCCACCGTGTATTACGAGGCGCTTCTGAACGGCGTGAACACCCCCTCGCAACGCACCAGCGTCGCGGTGATCGGTGAAGCCGTGACTCTGGAAAAGCCCACCCTTACGGGTGTTCCGGGCGATAACTACAACCCGGCGCTGATCGTCGGCAGCCACCAGGAAGTGGTCGTGCCCGCCTATGGTTTCATGGCCAGCGGGCAGGCCGTGATCCTGCACTGGGAAGGAAGGGCCGCCGGCGGCAGCCCGCTCTACGTGCAGCAGAGAAAAGACCTGGCCAGCGACACCCGGCAGGACATCCATTTTCAGATCGAAAAGATGTATGCCACCAGCCTGGCCACCAACACCCTGCTCAAGGTGTATTACGAGATCATCACCGAGGGCACCACCTATGCCTCGCCGACGCTCGAGCTCACCGTGATGAGCGTGCCAACCGACTTGCCCAAGCCCACCACCGATCCGGTGTTCTGGAACGGGGAGATCGACCCAGGCACCGTCGGCGCCACTGTCCAGGTAGTGGTGCAGCCCAACTCGAGCCTTCAGCCCGGGGACCTTCTCACCATTCACTGGCAAGGTCGCTCGAATGCCAGTACGTCGATTGCCAACCAGAGCTTCCCCGTGTCCGGCAATCTTGAAGTACCGATCGGCAAGACGCCGTACATCGACGGCAATACCAACGGCTACGTTGAAGTCAGCTATGAGGCCCGACGCAACGGCCAGCCGGTCGGCAGTTCACAGGTGTTGCTACTGCATGTTGGCGCAGCGACTGAGTTGCCGTGGCCGCTGCCCAAGGTGGTGGATGCGACCAATGGCGAGGTCAGCACCTGGCAGCCCGTGAAGCCGGGGACTTCTTACGACAGCAACACCGCCACCATCGTCGTCACCGACAGCCGAATTCTGGCGGGCGATACCGTTGCCATCATCTGGCGCCTGCCTGACGGTACGGACCTGACCGTTCCCTGGATGCTGGCTGGCGCCGGTGAGGGGCGTGTGCCGGTGCCGTCCAACGTACTGACGCGCAGCCTGGGGCAGACGGTGCAGGTGGGGTATGTGGTGTTCAGGGGGCCTGCTTCGGATCTGGTGGGCAATTCCGGGTTGATGAACCTGCGATTGGGAACGCTGCCGGCACATGCGCTGAGTGAGCTGATCATTGTGGAAGCTGCAAACAGCGGGGCTGGGCCGGAATTCGACGTGAACCAGTTGACGGGGGATGCCACCCTCAGGGTTGGTCGCTGGCCGATGATCGAGGTAGGCCAGCCCGTGTGGTTGACGCTGGCCGGTACCAGGACCGATGGCACGGCGTATTCAAAAACCGTGCTGTCGCCACCCAATACGGTGGAGTCGGCATGGGCGAGCCTTGGTTACCGCACGGCACGCGTGGCCCAAGCCGAAGCCAAGGCGCTCAAGGATGGCAGCAGCCTGACCGTACAGCTGAAAGTCGGCATAGGCAAAGCGCTGGACGAGAACCAGGCCGTAACCTTTACCCCCAAGACCTACACCGTCAGATCCGTGGCAGACACCCAGCCGCTCATCAGCGGCGTGCGGGATTCCAAGGGCGAAGTGGCCAACGGCGGCGACACCTACGACGCCGAGGTGACGGTGTCAGGAACGGCAACGGCCAATCAGGATGTCGAGCTGTTGGATAATGGCGTCTCCAAGGGCCGAACCACCGTCAATGCCAACGGGGCCTGGAGCCTGGGTGTCAATGCACTGTCCTTAGGTACGCATTCACTCACCGCCAAGGCGTTGTACGGCAGTGGCCAGCAGTCCTTGCCCCGAACGTTCACACGCCTGGCGGATGCCGTTCCCACCATCAGCAACGTCACCGACTCTCGGGGAACAGTGGCACCGGGAGGCACTACCTACGATGCCCAGGTCACTGTCAGTGGGACCGCCCTACCCAATCAGCAGGTAGAGGTGTTCGATCACTCGAGCTCCAAGGGTACGGCCACGGTCAACGCAGGCGGGAACTGGAGTCTGGGAACAGGCGGGCTGGCTATCGGCGCCCATTCCATGACGGCAAGAGCCCGCTATGGCAGCGGCCAGTCTTCTGCTGCCAGAACGTTCACACGCGCAAACCGTCCGTTGGTCGTGGACACGTCGCACCTGGTACTCAATGGAAAAATCTATATCAACGTCGCTGGAGGGTTACCCAATCCGTTGCCGGCGGGAACATCCTCGCGGCGCAGTGCGTCGGGTGGCGTTCCGCCCTATCAGTATGCGTCGGCCAACAGCAATGTTGCCTCCGTGGATGGTTCGGGCCTGGTGCAATCCCGAGGCGAAGGCAATACCACGATCACGGTGAGCGATTCTGCCGGCCAACGCCTGAGCTTCACGGTAGCGGTTTCCGGCGTGTTCCTGTTCCGCTACGCAGGTTCGGGGCAATGGTACCTACCCGGCAATGCGGGCAGCATCCTCACACGCGAGCTGATGGCAGAGATCTGGGCGCAATGCGCTGCCCATGGCGGAGTGGCGGCTTTGGGTATTCCAGGCGGTGTGTACTGGACCGGCACGACCTCGGACGTAATCCGCCGGTACTACACCAGAAACCTGAGTACGGGGGCTGAAGGAACCGAGGCGGGTCAGGGAATAGGCACGGCTGCGCATCATATGCTCAAGCGGCCTTTGTGACGGAAGGTGGTAGCCGGCTTTCGCGGGAACGCGCATGCGCCGCGAAGGCTCGGTTACAGTGCCTGCCGCGACTTTGTTCAGGTTTGGTCGGGGTTGGGCATAGCGATACAGTCGCGTGTTCAGCCTGACTGAAAGTTACAGCTGGGTTACCTCCTTACGGGGTGTAACCTGGCTTTTTTGGCATATCTCTGCAGGCTCCCGTTAATTAACCACTCAGCAACTTTCGCCAGTGCTATCGGCTATCGATCACGGCATTCAACAATGAATAAATCCGTACCTGCTTTATACTCTTGAAAGTTTGCTTTCAAAGCCGCTCGACATCTTAATAGTACTCCACTACTTCAAAAAATAAACGCCTATATTTTCGACCGGTTAATTCTTCATTCTTCTTCTACCGTCATAACAGTCGCTCTCCACTTGAACCTCACAAGAGCCCTGCCATGACCACTCTCAACAACACCCTGCGCCTGCTCCAACTGCAGATCCGGCAAAGCCACTCGCCCGACGTCGGGGCTTTCGGTGCTGCGCCCTATCACCCCGGCACGCCCACCTTGCCTGCGCCTCAAGTCCCGGCGCTGTCGGTGCACAACGGCCTTAACAAGAACGACCTGCACGACCCCAGCGTGCCTGTGGCCGTGCAGGTGGTGCTGCGACTCGACATGCTGGAAAACGACGACCTCACCCTGTACCTGAACGACACCGCCGTGGCCGTCGAGACCCTGCGCCCTGAGCACGTGGAAAGTGGCATCGTCACCTTCTACCTGCTGCCTTCCGTGTTTCCCCAGGACGGCCAGGTCACGCTGCACTATCACCACACAGTCCCACCTTCCACCTCGTTCAGCGTGTCCCACAACGCAGGCCCTTTTCTAGTCAAGCAGAGTGTGCCGGGCAACCCTGATCCGGATCCGTCCACACCCTATGTGAACGAACACCTCACCCCGCCCACCGGTGTTCCTGCCACGGTGACGCCAGGCCAGCCGCTGACGTTGACCATTCCTCGTTACGCGAACATTGCCGAGAACGACGAGATCGTCCTGCACTGGTCGAACCAGGAAATCCGCAAGACCGTTAACGCTGCCGAAGCCTCCACCCCTAGCATGCCGCTGACCATCACCG
>Ga0308158_10002469_pt1 | contig 17417 bp, 11 predicted proteins | sample PhyBR2_FD_201038 | JGI IMG/M metagenome (GOLD analysis project Ga0308158, IMG submission 201038) | Phyllosphere microbial communities from UC Gill Tract Community Farm, Albany, California, United States - DLSLB.R2 | ecosystem: Host-associated > Plants > Phyllosphere > Unclassified | place: USA...
CCACAAGTGCGCGCAGCACAACGATGAACTTGGTCGTATTGCCATCGCGTCGCGCAACATCTCCAAATGCCAGGCCATCATCGACAGCGTCAAGGCCAAGGGCAGCCTCAAGCAGCCCGCCGACATCAAGGCGTTCGCACTCGATGCGCTGGATGTCGAGGCGACCAAGGCGCTCATTTTGCAGACCGAATCGCAGATCGTCATCAACGTCGGTTCCGCGTTTCTGAACATGTCGGTGCTGCGCGCCTGCATCGATACCGGCGTGGCCTACCTGGACACCGCCATCCACGAGGAGCCGGGCAAGGTCTGTGAAACCCCGCCCTGGTACGGCAACTACGAGTGGAAGCACCTGGAAGAGTGCCGGGAGAAGAACATCACCGCCATTCTGGGCGTGGGTTTCGATCCGGGCGTGGTCAATGCCTATGCCGCACTGGCGCAGCAACAGCATTTCGATCGCATCGATTCGATCGATATCCTCGACGTCAATGCCGGCTCCCACGGCAAGTATTTCGCCACCAATTTCGATCCGGAAATCAATTTCCGCGAATTCACCGGGCAGGTCTGGAGCTGGCAGAACAGCCAGTGGACCAGCAACACCATGTTCGAAGTCAAGCGCACCGACGACCTGCCAGTGGTGGGTTCGCAGAACCTGTACCTGACCGGGCATGACGAAGTGCACTCGCTGTCGAAGAATCTTGACGTGCCCAATGTGCGTTTCTGGATGAGCTTCGGCGAGCACTACATCAATGTGTTCACGGTGCTGAAGAATCTCGGCCTGCTGTCCGAGCAGCCGGTGAAGACCGCCGAAGGGCTGGAAGTGGTGCCACTCAAGGTGGTCAAGGCGGTACTGCCCGATCCTTCGTCGCTGGCACCGGGGTATACCGGCAAGACCTGCATCGGCGATCTGGTCAAGGGCAGCCGCAATGGGCAGCCGCACGAGGTGTTCATCTACAACGTCGCGGACCATGAAGAGGCCTACGCCGAGACCGACAGCCAGGGCATTTCCTACACGGCGGGTGTGCCACCCGTGGCTGCGGCCCTGCTGGTTGCCCGCGGCGAATGGGACGTGCAGCGCATGGCCAACGTCGAAGAGCTGCCGGCCGAGCCGTTCCTCAAGGCGCTCGACGCCATGGGCCTGCCGACGCGCATCAAGGACGCCTCCGGCGACCGCGCCTGGGACGCCATCGCGTAACCCTGCGGGACAGGCCCTTCTGTAGCTGCGCTGTGGGAGCGGTCTTTGGCCGCGAATTGGACACTGCGGTGCATCAGGCAATTCACGGCGTTCTTTTCGCGGCCACTGACCGCTCCTACTAGAGACAGGCAGCGGTGATAACCACGCGGCTTGCGCCGCTGCTACAGGGGTGGCGGTATTTTGCGCAGGACCGTTGGTCCGGCCTGGTGCGGGAATTTTGGAACATCAAGTTGCTATCAGTGGCCTGATATTTTGTAACGTTCCTATTCCCGTCCGAGGCACCAACAATGATCAAGACAGACCGAAAGTGGGCAATTGCACTGTGCGCGGCTGGCGTAGCACTGGCGTTGAGCGGTTGCGCTCGCGACCCGGAAAAACGCTCCGTCTCCGAGCTGGCTGTCAGCGGCACCAAGAGCATGTTCCGTACCGACTCGGACATGCAGACTGTCCTCAATAAATTCGCCAGCTTCGATGCCAAGGCCGTGGAAAAGATCACGGCGGTCGAAGCACGGCAGCAACCGACCATCGCCGACGCCGTGAAAGGCGTGCTCGTCGACGAAAAGCGCGACACCACGCCTACCGCTCTGGTCCCAGGCGTGACCACCCGTGACATCACCGTGCCCGGCGCGGCGGGTGCGTTGCCAGCCACCGTCTACACCCCCGAAGGCGCCGGCCCGTTCCCGGTGGTCCTGTATTTCCACGGTGGTGGCTGGGTGTTCGCCGATCGCAAAGTCTATGACGGCGGCGCCCGCGGGATCTCCAAGCAAGCCAACGCCGTGGTCGTGTCCGTCGACTACCGCCGCGCTCCCGAGAACAAGTTCCCTGCGGCCCATGACGATGCCCTGGCTGCCTATCGTTGGCTGAGCAAGAACGCCTCCGCCGTCAATGGTGATGGCAAGCGCCTGGCGCTGGCCGGTGAGAGCGCTGGTGGCAACCTGGCTGTGGCCACTGCCGTCGCCGCGCACAAGGCCGGCCTCACCGAGCCCAAGCACGTGCTGTCCGTGTACCCGGTGGCGCAGTCCAACACCGAGACCGAGTCCTATCGCAAGTATGCCGATGCGATGCCGCTCAATCGTCCGATGATGCTGTGGTTCATCGACAACGTGACCAAGGGCCCGGCAGACGCCAAAGATCCACGTATCGACCTGGTTCACGCCGACTTGAAAGGTCTGCCCCCGGTCACCGTGATCAATGCTGAGATCGACCCCTTGCGTGACGATGGCGCACAGCTGGAAAAAGCGCTGCGTACGGCGGGTGTCAGTGTTGAACGCAAGGTCTACCCTGGCGTGACTCACGAGTTTTTCGGCACCGCAGCGGTGGTGAAGAAAGCCGAGGAAGCCCAGATGTATGCAGGCGAGCGTTTGAAGGCCGACTTGGCCAAATAATAAAAACCAGCGTGATAACCGTACGACCTGAGCAGAGGCATGCACATGAGCCATTCTTTGGATAATCCGTTGCCGGAAAATCGTTTGACCGTCACGCCGCTGGAATTCCAGCCTTCATTCGAGCAAGTGCCCGATGACGAGGAGGAGACCAGCCGCGAGCTGACCGAGGTGATGCGCAGTATTCTGGACACGACGTTCGAAGACGGCGGCCACGCGTTGCGTGGTGTGCATGCCAAGGCTCATGGATTGGTTCGAGGCCACATCACGGTGCTCGAGGGCCTCCCTGCGCCGTTGGCACAGGGGGCTTTTGCCGTTCCTGGCACGCTGCCAGTGGTCATGCGCTTTTCCACCAACCCGGGCGATTTGCTCGACGACAAGGTATCTACCCCCAGGGGTTTGGGCTTGAAGATCGTCGGCGTGCAGGGCGCACGTTTGCCGGGCAGTGAAGGCGATGTGACCCAGGATTTCGTCATGCAGAACGCCAAGGCGTTCACCGCGGCCACACCCAAGGCTTTTTTGAAGAGCCTCAAGTTGTTGGCCAAGACGACCGACAAGGGCCCTGGCCTCAAGAAGGCGTTTTCAGCGCTGCTGCGGGGCGTGGAGTCGGTGATCGAAACCATGGGCGGCGAGAGCGGTACGCTGAAGAGCATGGGCGGGCATCCGCTGACCCATGTGCTCGGTGAAACCTTCAACACCGTTGTGCCGTTTCTCTATGGTAATCACTACGCCAAGCTGGCCGTGGTGCCCGTGGCACAGTCGCTGACCGATTTGACCGATCAACCGGTCGATCTGGACGGTAAACCGGATGGCCTGCGCGAAGCGGTCACCCAGTATTTTGCAAACCAGGGGGGTACGTGGGAAGTGCGTATCCAGCTGGCGACCGACCTTGAACAAATGCCCATCGAGGATGCGTCCAAGGAGTGGTCTGAAGAGTTGAGCCCTTTCGTTACCGTTGCACGTATCGAAGTGCCGGCTCAAGCCGCCTGGACCGATGAGAGCATTCAAGCGATCAACGAACAGATGTCGTTCAGCCCTTGGCATGGCCTGGCGGCGCACCGTCCGTTGGGCGGCGTCATGCGCGTGCGCAAACCGACCTACGAGATGTCTGCAGGCTTTCGCGGCAAGCACAATGGTTGCCCGATCCATGAGCCTCGTTGAGGTCTCTTGGGCGCGGTCGTCAGCCGGCTGAGGCGTATGCCGGAAAACGGGTGGTGAAGGTGGTTCCGGCCAACGCGCTGGAAACCACCTCGACGACACCCCCATGCGCCTTGGCAATTTCGCTGACGATGAACAGGCCCAGGCCGACGCTGCGCACCTCTCGGCCCAGTTCCGAGCCGCGTGTCATCGGTGAAAAAATCGAACCCAGCTCAGCCTCGTCGATGGGCTCACCCACGTTGTGCACGGCAATTTCGACCGTGCCTTGGGCGGCCGACACGCGCACTTCGACAGGGCTGGTGCCGTCGCCGTAGGTCATGGCGTTGGCCACCAGATTGCCCAGCAGTTGAGCCAGGCGGTCTGCGTCCGCGTGGCAGAACAGGGCCTCGTCGCTTGCACTGAAGACGATATCCCGGTGTGGATAGAGCAAGCGCAGCGAACCGACTGCGGCGGCAATGGCGCGATCTAGTTGTACCGGTGCGCGATTCACAGCCAGGCCCTGGCCGATGCGCGCTTGGGTGAAATCCAGAAGATCGTTGATCAAACGCTGGGAGCGCGCGGTCGCCTCACCGATGTGGCTGAGCATGGTGCTCTGCCGCTCGGTCATGTCCAGCGAGCGCAGGTACTGCGCGGCCATGGACACGACTTGCAACGGATTGCGCAGGTCGTGGCTGACGATGCCTATCATCTGTTCGGCAAATAGCGCGCGGTCGACAGCCAGTTCGCGCTGGCGATTGAGCTCGCGTTCGAGTACCACGTGGCGCTGCAGGGCATCCTCGGCCTGGCGCTTGGCCTGCAGCAACTCCTGTTCGAACCGAATCCGGTCCGCAACGATGAACGCCGATACCTCGTCGAACACCTGGCCCTGATGCTCGCGGCGTCCGGCATTGAGCACCATGGGCGTGACCTTGCCGTCGGCGGTGAGGAAGTCCAGCTTGACCTCGGTGATGGAGCGCTGCATTACCAGCAATGGCATCCAGTGGGTCTGGTAGAAGATGCGGCCGCCCACGGTGAGCAATTCCTGCAGCTTGCGCACGCCAACCAGTTGCTCATGGGTGTAGCCCAGCCAATGGCAGAAGGTCTGGTTGACCTTGAGGATCAGGCCCTTGTCGTTGGTGAGCACCAAGGCACAGGGTGCTTGCTGATAGAGCGCTTCGGCATCCGGGATGCCCACGGCCTCGACACTCATGCGCTCAGGTGGCCGCAGGTGTGCGTCAGGAATGTCTGGATGGCGTCGATGCAGGCGGCAGGCTGGCTCAGGTGTGGGCAGTGGCCTTCGTTCTCGATGACCACCATGCGGCAGTCAGCGATTACACCGGTCAGGTACTCGCCAACGGCCCTGGGTGCGATGAAGTCGTCCGAAGACTGGAGCACCAGCACCGGCCCACTCAATTCGCGTACATCCGCGCGACTGTCGCTGAGGAAGGTCACGCGGGCGAAGCGCTTGGCGATGTCCGGGTCGGTCTGGCAGAAGCTGTTGGTCAGCTCGGCGCCCAGTTCCGGCTTTTCAGGGTTGCCCATGATGCTCGGCGCCATCGCACTGGACCAGCCCAGGTAGTTGTTTTCCAGGGTCGAGAGCAGGGCGTCGATGTCCTCGCGGGTGAAGCCGCCGGGGTAGTCGAGGTCGTTGATGTAGGAAGGCGAGGGGCCGACCATGGCATGGGCACCGATCAGTCCGGGGCTGAGGTTGGCGGCCATGGCACCTGCCATCGCGCCGACCGAATGACCCACGAACACCACCGGGCCCTCGCCGAATTCCTGGATGATCTCGACGATGTCGCGAGCGTAGCCTGCCAGTGTCGAGTACTTCTCGACGTCGTAGGCGCTGACGTCCGATTTGCCGCAGCCGACCATGTCGAACAGCACCGTTCGGTAGCGCCCGGCAAACGCCGGCTCGACCAGGCGCCACATGTTCTGGTCGCAGCCGAACCCATGGGCGAATACCAGCGTCAGCGGCCCTTGGCCTTTAACCACTACATTGTTGCGAGCCTGGACGGACATCCGTGGAATTCCTGTTTGAGCAAGCGAGCATGCGCGGGTGATTAGCCGGCTAGTCTACCCGAGCATAGCCGCCAGCGTCAGGCTCGCCAACGTTCTCAAACGGTGTTTTTTCTCACGTGCTCGAGCAGGGCCTGAAGCGGGTGACGGACCGTGTGACCTTCTTCACGCTTGACCTGGCTGCGGCACGAGTAGCCGTCGGCGAGCAGATTGCCAGTGCCTTGGTAGCGGGCCAGCAGCGGTTGCCAGGACTGCCCATAGATGACCTTGGAGGTCGCGACGTTGCGCGCTTCATGGCCATAGGTGCCGGACATGCCGCAGCAGCCGCTGGCGAGTACCTGCAAGGTCGCCCCCAGGCGGCTGAAGACCTGCTGCCAATGGGTGATGCTGTTCGGCTCGTTGGTTTTCTCGGTGCAATGCGGCAACAGCTGGTAGACCCCGCTGGTCCCAGGCTGGTCGGTCTGTGGCAGCACCTGGGCCAGCCACTCCTGGGGCAACAGCACGGTGGGGGCCTGCTCCTGGCCCAGGGTCTTGGCGTATTCCTGGCGATACACCAGGGTCATCGCCGGGTCCAGGCCCACCAGCGCAATGCCGCTGGCCTGGAGCTGGCGCAGCGACTGCGCGTTGTGCCGGGCGGCCTTGTCGAACGCGCCGAGGAAGCCCTGCACCTGCAATGGCTTGCCGTTGGCGGCGAAGGGCGCCAGGTAGATATCGAAGCCCAGCCGCGAGATCAGCTCCAGCCAGTCGGCCATGACCGGTGTGTCGAAGTAGCGGGTGAAAGCATCCTGCACCAGGATCACGCTGCGCTGGCGTTGCTCGGCGGTCAGCCGCGCAAGGCGGTCGGCGGTCGCCGCGCGCACGTTCCAGTCCCGGCAGTGGGCATTGAAGTCGACCAGGCTGAGCAGCGGGCTGTCGACCATGCCCGCCACGTGCTGCAGCGCCCGACGCACCGGGGTAAAGGACATCACCGCGTTGTAGGCGCGGGGAAAACGCGCCAGGTATGGAATGCTGAATTCCAGGGAACCGATGAGGTAATCCTTTAGCGGGCGCAGGTAGCGCCCATGGTAGAGCTGCAGAAAGCGCGCGCGGAACTCCGGCACGTTGACCTTGACCGGGCATTGTCCCGCGCACGACTTGCAGGCCAGGCAGCCCGCCATGGCGTCGTACACCTCGTGGGAAAAGTCGTCGCGACCCATGCGCCGGGCCAGGCTGTTGCGAGCACGCTGGAACAGGCTGCCAGTGGCGCTGTGCAACACGTTGGCGCCGTGCAGGCCTTGCAGGCGTAACCATTCGCGAATCAGCGACGCACGCCCCTTGGGTGAATGGATACGGTTGCGCGTGGCTTTCCACGAAGGACACATGGCGTCGTTCGGGTCGAAGTTGTAGCACGCGCCGTTGCCATTGCAATGCAGCGCGCTGTCGTAGTTCTGCCAGACCCGCTCGTCGATGCTGCGATCCAGCTCGCCACGCAGGGTCACTTCGTCGACTTGGGTCAGGCGTGCGTCGGCGACACTGGCTGGTGTGGCGATCTTGCCGGGATTGAGCTGGTTGAACGGATCGAATGCAGCCTTGAGCGCTTGCAGCGCCGGGTACAGTTCGCCGAAATACTCGGGCACGTACTGCGAGCGCAGGCCCTTGCCGTGCTCGCCCCAGAGCAAACCGCCGTGACGCTGGGTAAGCGCCGCGACCTCGTCGGAAATCGGACGGATCAGGGCGGCCTGGCGTGGGTCTTTCATGTCGAGGATCGGCCGCACGTGCAGCACGCCGGCATCGACGTGGCCGAACATGCCGTACTGCAGGCCGTAGCCGTCAAGCAGGGCACGGAACTCCCCGATGTAAGCCGCCAAGTTGTGCGGCGGCACGGCGGTGTCCTCGACGAATGGCTGCGGCCGCGCTTCGCCCTGGACGTTGCCGAGCAGGCCCACGGCGCGTTTGCGCATGGCGTAGACGCGGCTCACCGCCAGGGCGCCGACTGCCAGGGTGTGGCCCAGGCGCTGCACCGTGGTGTCCTGCTGCAGGTGATCGATGAACTGCTCGACGCGCTGTTCGACCACGGCAAGGTCGTCGCCGCTGAGTTCCACCAGGTTGATGCCCAGGGTCGGCGCCTGTAGGTCGGTGGGAAAGTATTCAGCCACGCCATGCCAGACGATGTCGTTCATGGCCAGCAGCAGCACCTTGGAATCCACGGTTTCGATCGACAGCGGCTGGTGCGCCATCAAGGCATTGGCGTCGTTGAGCGCGTCCATGAAGCCGGCATAGCGCACATTGACCAGAATGGAATGCCTGGGGATCGGCAGCACGTTGAGCTTGGCCTCGACGATGAAGCCCAGTGAGCCTTCCGAGCCGCACAGTACGCTGTTGAGGTTGAAGCGGCCGTCGGCCTCGCGCAGGTGGGCCAGGTCGTAGCCGGTAAGGCAGCGGTTGAGTTTGGGGAAGACCGCGTCGATCAGTTCGGCCTGCTCGTCGGCGATGGTTGCTGCGCACTGATAGACCTCGGCGATGCGGCCGTCGCCCGCGCGGTTGGCTTGTAACTGCGACGCTTCCAGGCTGTGACTGTGCAGGCGCTCGCCACCCAGCAGCAGGGTGGTCAGTTCCAGCACATGGTCGCGTGTCTTGCCGTAGGTGCAGCTGCCCTGGCCACTGGCGTCGGTGTTGATCATGCCGCCGATGGTCGCGCGGTTGGAGGTCGACAGCTCGGGGGCGAAGAACAGCCCGTGGGGTTTGAGAGCAGCGTTGAGCTGGTCCTTGACCACACCACTCTGCACCCGCACCCAACGCTCTTCGACGTTGATCTCCAGCACCTGGTTCATGTGCCGGGACAGGTCCACCACCAGGCCATCGGTGAGCGACTGGCCGTTGGTGCCGGTGCCGCCGCCGCGCGGGGTCAGCACCACAGCACGGTGTTCCGACTGGCTGGCCAGGCGAGCGAGCACTTGCACATCGGCCTCGTCTCGGGGAAACACGGCGGCCTGGGGGCGGCGCTGATAGATCGAGTTGTCGGTGGCCAGCACCGTGCGCATGCCGTAGTCCTCGACGATCTCGCCTTGGAAACCTGCGTTTGCAAGTTCGCGCAGCAGAGCCTGGTAGGGCGCATGGGGGGCTTTCTGGCGGGACAGTTCGGCGATCATGGCAGTCGGGATCCGGCGTGAGAGATCAATGTGCATTCGAAATGCGCAGGCTGGTAACAGCCAGGACGGATGACGGTCGGGTAGGCGGTTATGACCGTCCTGGCCCTTGTAACATGACGTGTAGGGACGTATTTTCACCAACACGGGGCAACCTGGCAAACGTATATCCTTCGTTCTTTGCATGAGCTCCATGAATGAACCCCAGACGGCTTACCCCCTCCATGTCATTGCTGTTGGCGTTCGAAGCAGCCGGCCGCCACGGCAGTTTCACCCGCGCGGCGGCTGAGCTGGCCCTGACCCAGAGCGCGGTGAGCCGGCAGGTGCAGGCACTCGAGGCACTGCTGGAAGTGGCCTTGTTCAGGCGCGACGGCAAGCGTATCGAGTTGACCGCGGCGGGCGCCTTGTACCAGCACGAACTGGCGGGGGCCCTGGCGCGCATCCGTGGCGCTACCCTGCAGACCATTTCCCACCGCAGCGAAGCCGATACGTTGCACCTGGCGGTGCTGCCGACGTTCGCATCCAAGTGGCTGCTGCCGCGGATGGGCGACTTCTACGGCCGTCACCCCGGCAGCCTTGTCCATATTCATTCGCGGATCGTGGGTGGTGACCTGTCCCAAGGCGCACAGGACATGAGCGCGATCATCTGCGCGGGGTCGGGGCAGTGGCCGGGCTATGTGGCGCACCGGCTGCTCTCGGAGAAACTGGTGGTGGTGGCCAGCCCCAAGGCCATGCCCGCTCATGCCCAAGTGTCGGTGCAGGACGCCGCGCGGCAATTGTTGCTGGGCGTGGTGTCGCGCCCCCACGCGTGGTCCGACTGGTTCGCCAGTGTCGGCCTGGCCGGTTCGTCGACCCTACGCCTGGGGCCGAGCTTCGAGCACACCGCGCATTTGATTCAGGCGGTCATTGCCGGGATCGGCATCGGCCTGGTGCCGCGCATTCTGGTGCAGGACGAAATCGCCCAGGGCGAGTTGGTGACCCTGTTCGAGCCCATGGAAAGCGGTCGCGGGTATTACCTGGCGTATCCGACGCATAACCAGCAACTGCCGTCGCTGGTGGCGTTTCGCGAGTGGTTGCTGTCCATTCCGTTTCCGGACAGTTGACGATCAGCAGTCCAAGCATCGCAGATGGCTTTGGTACCGACACGATATGTTCGTCTGGAGATGCCCTGTGGGAGCGGTCCTCGGCCGCGAAAAAGGTACCGCAGAGCAGCAGTCGATCCGCGAAGCTCTTTTCGCGGCCGCTGACCGCTCCCACGGAGATTGGCAGAGGGGCACGCTGCGTCTGCACACGTTCTGTAGCAACTCACTGACAAACCATCGAAGGGGCCGGCTGTCAGAGTGCCACTGACCATGAGGAATAGCCGTGTTTCATATCTATGCGACTGTCGCTTTTCTGTACGTTGCGCTGCGTTTCATCTACCCGTTGCCCCTGGCCGCAGGCTGGCGTTTGCTGATCGGTCTGGTACTGCTTGCGGCCTCCAAGTACCACATGCTGATCCTGGCGTTTACCGGGACCATGTACTCGCCTGAAGTGCCGTACTGGGTGGCCTATTCAGCTGGATGGGCCTTCACGGCATTCGCCTTGCTGTTCGTCTTCGTGCTGCTGCTCGACATGGGCATCCTAGTGACTCGTCTGGCCCGTCGCCGCGCCTTGCCTCGCCATGCCCTGGCCAAATGGCGCTATGCCGTGGCAGCGCTGGCAGTGGCTGTCTCAGGCTTCGGTGTGGCCCAGGCCACTCGCGTGCCGGAAGTGCGTCAGGTCGAACTCCAGATCCCCGGCCTGGCGCCGGCGATGGACGGCTTCCGGCTGGTGCAACTGTCCGACCTGCACATCAGTGTGTTGTTTCCCGAGCCCTGGGTGGAAGAAGTCGTCAAGCGCACCAACGCACTTGCGCCGGATCTGGTGGTGATCACCGGGGATCTCATCGATGGCACCTTGCAGGCGCGCGCCACGGATGTGAGGCCTCTGGCGCAGCTGCGTGCCCGTGCTGGCGTGATCGCGATCCCCGGCAATCATGAATACTATTTCGGCAACGAAGGCTGGATGGCCAAGTTTCGCGAGGCGGGCATGCACAGCCTGATCAATCAGCATGAGGTGATCGATGACGCCCGCGGGCAACTGGTCATCGCCGGTATCACCGACAAGGTCGCCACCCAGTATGGCGGCAGTGCGCCGGACCTGGACCTGGCCCTGCGCGGGGCTCCGGCGAATGTGCCGATCGTGCTGCTCAACCATCGCCCGGCCGGTATCGATCAAGCGATCGCCGCCGGGGTCGACCTGCAGCTTTCCGGACACACCCATGGCGGCATGATTCGCGGATTCGATCAAGTGGTGGCCAAGGCCAACGAGGGGTTCGTGTCCGGGTTATACCGCCGCGCAGGCCTGCAGTTGTATGTCAGCAATGGCAGCGGGTTGTGGAACGGCTTTCCGATTCGTTTGGGGGTGCCGTCGGAAATCACCGAGTTCACCTTGCGCGCAGTGCCGTCCGGACGTTGAGTCGTTATGTGGAGTGAATCAATGGAGTGCGTTGCACTCCTTTGTTTGAAGGGTTTTCATCACATGAGGAGCAAGACCATGAGCCATGCATTCAAGGTGGGTGACGCGGTGCGCTGGAATTCCGAGGCGGGGGAGATCCACGGCAAGGTGACCAAGGTTCACGTCAAGGACGTGGAGTTCATGGGCAAACACCGGCCGGCGTCCAAGGACGAGCCGCAGTACGAGGTCAAGAGCGACAAGACCGGGCATTCGGCGCTGCATCACGGCGATGCCTTGCACAAAGCATGAACGTCGTCTGCGCCCCCGTGTAGCAGCGGCGCAAGCCGCGTCGGCGTCGTATGCGCAGTGTCAGGCGTATTGCGGCGAGGCCGGACGCGGCTTGCGCCGCTGCTACAGGGGCGGTGCAAGCCGGGGGTTGGGTTATTTGAAGTCGGCGGCGCTGTGGCGCTCGGGGACTTGGGTGGCTTCATCGCCCCAGGTGCGGTTGACGCGCTGACCGCGCTGCACGGCGGGGCGTTGGGCGATTTCTTCGGCCCAGCGTTGCAGGTGGGTGTATTCCTCGACCGCCAGGAATTGCGCCGCGTCGTATAGATGGCCGCGCACCAGTTGCCCGTACCAGGGCCAGATGGCGATGTCGGCCAGGGTGTACTCGTCACCGGCGATGTAGCGCGCCTGTGCCAAGCGCTTGTCCAGTACATCCAGCTGACGCTTGGCTTCCATGGTGAAGCGATTGATCGGGTATTCCAGCTTTTCCGGCGCATAGGCATAGAAATGCCCGAAGCCGCCACCCAGATAGGGTGCCGCACCCATCTGCCAGAACAGCCAGTTCATGGCCTCGGTACGCGCTACGACGTCGGTGGGCAGGAACTCGCCGAACTTCTGCGCCAGGTACAGCAGGATGGAGCCTGATTCAAACACCCGCACGCCGGCACCTTCGCTGTTATCCACCAGTGCCGGGATCTTCGAGTTCGGATTGATCTCGACGAACCCGCTGGAGAACTGATCGCCTTCGCCAATGCGAATCGGCCAGGCGTCGTACTCGGCGTCGGCGTGGCCCAGTTCCAGCAGTTCTTCGAGCATGATGCTCACCTTGACGCCGTTGGGGGTTGCCAGGGAATACAGCTGGAACGGGTGCTTGCCTACGGGCAGGGTCTGCTCATGGGTGGCGCCAGCGGTGGGGCGGTTCGTCTTGGAAAACTGGCCGCCGGATTCTGCGTCGTGTGTCCAGACCTTGGGCGGGACGTAGGGAGTAGGGCTCATGCAGTGTGCCTCCTGGTGCGTTCGGCGATGCGCGCTGGGCGCGGGAAGTGTGCGATGAAGATAGGACTTGGCGCAGGCCCTGACAGTTCATCTAGCTGGGTCTGGTAACTGAGAGCAATACTGCTGGAAAGCAACCAGCTGTTTTTCAAGAATATTTATTGCAATTGGGGTTTCCTGCCGGAAAGAAACCTGATAAATTCCCGCTCGTTCATGCAGAGGCCAGCAACTGGCTTTTTTTGCACCGGATACAGGGGCGTCGCCAAGCGGTAAGGCAGCAGGTTTTGATCCTGCCATGCGTTGGTTCGAATCCAGCCGCCCCTGCCATTATTCCCGTCACATGAACCCACTTCTCTTCTTGCAACTCCCTCCCCGCTTTTACTAGTCTGCCCGTTCTTCAGTGCAGCAGCATCTATTGATAACATCCGAAATGTCCGACAGCGACAGGCGGCGAAGTCGAGACCGATCGTTTTTTTCAGCACCGCTCGTTGCGGGAACTGTGCTGCCGGCCCAAGGCCTAACGGGCACAAAGAAGTAACAGGTCGATATCACCCTGACAGGGTCGTGGGAGGCGTTCTGAATCACACCACAAACGTGGCAAATGTGTCCCAGGTCGAGCGGCTCCGCCGGCTGATGGAAGCGGCTGGTTTCGACCTGCACGACGCCCAGACCCAGAGCGCGCTGGAACAACTGCAAGCCTCGATTGCGCATTCTACCGTCGCCATCAGTGATGCCGAACGCCTGTCGCATGCCGACAGCCAGGCCCGTGAACGCGCGGCGCTCGAAAGCTTCAAGGAAACCCAGGAACGTTACCGCCTGGCCGTCAAGGCCACCAACGATGCTATCTGGGATTGGGACCTGAGCGGCAACCATGTGGTGTGGAACGAGGCCCTCGAGCAAGCCTATGGTCACCCCCTGGCCTTGGTCGAGCCGACCGGCGACTGGTGGATCGAGCATATCCACCCCGACGACCGTGCGCATGTCTATGAGTCCATTCATGCCGTGATCGACGGTAGCCAGTCGGCGTGGTCCGGCGAATACCGGTTTCAGCGCCACGACGGGACGTTCGCCGAAGTGTTCGACCGAGGACACGTCATCCGCAACGCCGAGGGCCAGGCAGTGCGCATGATCGGCGCCATGCTCGACCTGACCCGAGTGCGCGCTGCCGAAAGCGCGCTACGGCAGAGCGAGGAGCGCTTCCGCAAGATTCTGGAGACCATCGAGTCGGCGTTCGCCATCGTCGAAGTCAAGTTCGACGCCCAGGACAAGCCGGTCGACTACTGTTTCCTCGAAGCCAACCCGGCTTTCGAACGTCAGGCCGGTGTCAACTTGCGTGGTCGCTGGGTGACCGAATTCGCACCCGACCTGGAACAGTTCTGGTTCGACACCTATGGCCATGTGGCCAAGACCGGCGAGCCGGCTACTTTCGAGAACTACGCCGAGGCCTTCAAGCGCTGGTTCGACGTGCGCGCGGTAAAGGTCGGTCCTGCCGATGAACGCAAGATCGCCGTGATTTTCAGCGACGTCACGGAGCGACGCAACGCCCAGGAACGCCTGCGCGTCAGCGAGGCCGTGGCGCGCGAGAACGTCGAGCGGGTGCAGTTGGCGTTGGCCGCCGGCGCGATCATCGGCACCTGGCATTGGCACCTGCCGACCGATCGTTTTGCGGTCGACGAGGGGTTTGCTGCCGCGTTCGGCCTTGATCCAAAACTGGGTCGCGAGGGCTTGAGCCTGGAAACCGTCGTGGCCACGGTGCACCCCGATGACCGCGAAGGGCTCAGTGCGGCCATTGCCGAGGTGATCCAGCGCGGCGGCAGCTATTCCCATCAGTACCGCGTGCGCCGGGCCGACGGCCATTACTACTGGATCGAGGCCAATGGCCGTGTCGAAAACGACGCCGAGGGCAAGCCGCTGCGTTTTCCAGGCGTGCTGATCGACGTCGAGGCGCGTCGCTCGGTCGAGGCCGAGCGCGATCGCGCCCTGTCGGCGCTGCGTGCGCTCAACGACACCCTCGAACAGCGCGTGACCGAGCGCACGGTCAAGTTGATCCAGGCCGAAGAGAAGCTGCGCCAGTCGCAGAAGATGGAAGCGGTGGGCCAGCTCACCGGTGGCCTGGCCCATGATTTCAATAACCTGCTGGCCGGCATTTCCGGCGCGCTCGAGTTGATGAGCACGCGCATCGCCCAGGGCCGCTGGATGGAAACCGACAAGTACATCAGCACCGCGCAGGGCGCCGCCAAGCGCGCGGCGGCGCTCACGCACCGGTTGCTGGCCTTTTCCCGCCGCCAGACGCTCGACCCGCGCCCCACCGACGTCAACGCGCTGATGGAAGGCATGACCGAGCTGATCCAGCGCACGGTCGGGCCCAGCATTCGCGTCGAAACGGTTGGTGCCACCAACCTGTGGACGACGCTGGTGGATGTCAGCCAGCTGGAAAATGCTCTGTTGAACCTGTGCATCAATGCCCGCGATGCCATGCCCGATGGCGGGCGCATCACCATCGAAACCGCCAACCGCTGGATGGACCGCGAGGCTGCACGCAGCTACGACATTCCCGAAGGCCAGTACCTTTCGGTCAGTGTGACCGACACCGGTACCGGCATGTCCCCCGACGTCATCGCCAAGGCATTCGACCCCTTCTTCACCACCAAGCCGATCGGTCAGGGTACGGGCCTTGGCCTGTCGATGATCTACGGCTTCGCCAAGCAGTCGGGTGGCCAGGTGCGGATCTACTCCGAGGTGGGGCAGGGCACGACCTTGCGCATCTACCTGCCACGCTACTACGGCGAGGTCGACGACGAAGTGCCGGAGACTCGCGAGTCGCTCGCTGCGGCGGCCCATGCCGGGGAAACCATCCTGATCGTCGACGACGAGCCAACCGTGCGCATGCTGCTCAACGACGTGCTGGGCGATCTGGGCTACACCTTGATCGAGGCGGCCGACAGCCTGGCGGGCCTTAAACTTCTGCAGTCGGATGTTCGTATCGATCTATTGATCAGCGACGTCGGGCTGCCGGGCGGCATGAACGGTCGGCAGATGGCCGATGCCGGGCGCGAGGTGCGGCCCGACCTCAAGGTGTTGTTCATTACCGGCTACGCGGAAAATGCCGCGATCGGCAATGGCTACCTCGGCCCGGATATGCAGGTCTTGACCAAGCCGTTCGCCATGGACACCCTGGCGTCCAGGGTCCGCGAGTTGATGGCGCCCTGATCCTTACCCGGTGCGGCGCGCCCTGCAGGAGTTGCCGATGAACGATGTAACCCTCGCTGGCGCAGCACTGGAAAGCAGCTGGCATTCGCGGCGCAGGTTTGGCGCGGTCGAGGTTCCAGTGCATTACATGCGCGGCGGGACGTCGACCGGGGTGGTGCTGTGGGAGCCGCTGCTGCCGGCCGATATGGCATTGCGCGAGCAACTGTTGCGTCACCTGATGGGTGTGCCCAGTGCCGGCAGCCAGCCGGGCAACCGGCAGATCACCGGCCTGGGCCGTGGCCCGGCGACCAGCAACAAGGTGTTCGTGATGAACACCGAACGCGTGGATGGCCAGCTGCGTCTGGTCAGCACCCTGGCGCAACTGGCCAGCGACCATGCCGACGTCGACTGGAGCGTGAACTGCGGCAACATGTCCAGCGCGCTGTTGTTGTGGGCACTGGATGCAGGTTTGCTGGAAGCTGCGGCCGATGGCGTCTGCGAAGTCGATATCCGCAACACCAACACCGGTGTCATCACCACGGCGCGCATGCAGCGCGATGCACAGGAGGGCTTTCTCCTGGCGCGGATTCCCGGCGTGATGGGCGACTACCCTGCGGTCGACCTGTTTGTGCATGCGCCGGTCGGTAACAAGACCGGCGCCTTGCTGCCAACGGGCGCGGTGGTCGACAACGTGGCCGGCATCGACGTCTCCTGCGTGGACGTGGCAGTGCCCATGGTCATCGTCGAGGCCCGCAGCCTGCGCAAGACCGGTCATGAACCCGTTGCCGCGCTCGCAGCCGATGCAGCGTTCATGGCGACGCTGCGCACGCTGTGGACCCAGGCCGGATTGAAGATGGGGCTGCGCCGCAAGGACGGTGCGCTCATGACCGAGGACGAACTGGCGCGCAGCGAAACCATCCCCAAAATCTGCATCGTCGCCGCGCCGCGCGAGGGCGGCCATATTGCCGTGCGCTACTTCACGCCGCAGACCGGCCACGCCTCCATGGCGGTGTCCGGCGGCTGCTGCTTGGCGGCAGCCTGCCTGATCCCGGGTACCACCGCCCACCGCGTCGCCACCGACATCGCCGTCCCCGGCGCGGCGTTCGCGGACATTCACGTCAGCATCGAAAACCCTGCCGGGCGCCTGGACACCACCGTGGTCGCCGCACTGGACGACCGCCACCTGCAGATTCGCAGCGCCGCCTACCGCCGCAGCACACAGATACTCATGCGTGGCCATGTGCCGTTGTATGGCGCTTCGGGTGAGCTGCAAGAAGCCTTGCTCGCCAGCCAGCGGTAATTCACCGGGTCCCGAAAGACCCGGCGAACGCGGGTCGCTACGGCATGCCCAGCCAGTTGGGCAGGGCGAGGGAGAGGAACGGCACGTAGGTGACCAGCAGCAGGAACATCAGCAGGATCGACAGCCAGGGCAGGGCGGCGCGGATGGTCTGGCCCAGGGTCAGGCCCGTTACCGCTGAGGTCACGAACAGGTTCAGGCCCACCGGCGGATGCACCAGGCCGATTTCCATGTTGACCACCATGACGATGCCCAGGTGAATCGGGTCGATACCCAGCTCCATGGCGATCGGGAAGAAGATCGGCGCCAGGATCAGGATG
>Ga0308158_10002470_pt1 | contig 17400 bp, 16 predicted proteins | sample PhyBR2_FD_201038 | JGI IMG/M metagenome (GOLD analysis project Ga0308158, IMG submission 201038) | Phyllosphere microbial communities from UC Gill Tract Community Farm, Albany, California, United States - DLSLB.R2 | ecosystem: Host-associated > Plants > Phyllosphere > Unclassified | place: USA...
GGGTCCGACACGGATCCGAAGAGCTCCGCGCGGACTACGCTGGATGGGTGACAGCGTACGTCTCGGCCTTCGATCTGTTCTCCATCGGTGTGGGACCGTCGAGCTCCCATACGGTGGGCCCGATGCGGGCCGGCGTCGACTTCGCCGCCCGGCTCGCCGCTGACGGCACGCTGGATCAGGTGGCCCGCATCACCTGTTCGCTCTATGGCTCCCTCGGCGCCACGGGCCTCGGCCACGGCACGCCCGACGCGGTGGTCGCAGGGCTGCGCGGCCTGACGCCGGAGGCCTGCGACCCGGCCGATGTGCGCCGCGCCTGGTCGGACTGGACCGACGGATCCGCCCTGCCGCTGAACGGCACGCACAATGTCGTCTTCGTCAAGGACGACATCACGTTCGAGCCGCGCACGCGCCTGCCCGGCCACCCCAACGCGATGACCCTGCGCGCCCTCGACGCCGACGGCATCCACCTGGCGCAGGAGACCTACTACTCGATCGGTGGAGGGTTCATCCGGCGTGACGGCGAGGACGTCGGCCGGTCGCTCCCGAAGGCGGCGTTCCCGTTCGCCTACGACGACGCGGCCTCTCTGGTCGAGCAGTGCGATGAGAACTCTCTGACGATCGCCGAGCTCGCCCGGCGCAACGAGACCGCCTTGCGCAGCGAGGAGGAGGTCGCCGCCGGGCTCGACGCGATCTGGAACGCCATGTCGGCCTGCGTCGAAGCGGGCCTGCACGCGGAGGGCACGCTGCCCGGCATCCTCAAGGTGAAGCGCCGCGCCGGCGCGATCCGCGAGCAGCTCGAGGCCGTCGAGTCCGACGGGCACCCCGCGATTCCCGGGGAGTGGCTGGGCGCGTTCGCGCTCGCCGTGAACGAGGAGAACGCCGCGGGTGGCCGCGTGGTCACGGCTCCCACGAACGGCGCCGCCGGGATCCTGCCCGCCGTCGCGATGTACTGGTGGCGCTTCCTGGCAGACTCCGGTCTCGGCGCGGGCAACGCGGTCACCCCGTACGGCGAGCTCGTCGGCAGCGCTCTGCTGGGCTTCGGCGCGGAGGCCTCACTCGTCGCGGTCGGCGCGCTCGAAGACCCCGAAGAGCTCGCCGAGGCCAACCGCCGCCGCGGCATCCGCCGGTTCCTGCTCACCGCGACGGCGCTCGGATCCCTGTTCAAGGCGAATGCGTCGATCTCCGGCGCCGAGGGCGGCTGCCAGGCCGAGGTCGGTTCCGCGTGCGCGATGGCCGCCGGCGGGCTCACCGCGGTGATGGGCGGCACGAACCGGCAGATCGAGAACGCGGCCGAGATCGCCATGGAGCACCACCTGGGCCTCACCTGCGATCCGATCGGCGGCCTCGTGCAGATCCCGTGCATCGAACGCAACGCGATCGCCGCCTCGACGGCCGTGACGGCGGCTCGGCTCGCCCTGCGCGGCGACGGTCAGCACTACGTCTCGCTCGACGCCGTGGTCGAGACCATGCGTCAGACCGGGCTCGACATGTCGACGAAGTACAAGGAGACCAGCGAGGGCGGCCTCGCGGTCAACGTCATCGAGTGCTGAGCCCACGGCGCGGGCGGCGTGCGCGCGTCGTAGGGTGAGCAGATGAGCACGACGCGTCGTCGCGGGCGCCCCAAGGGGGAGTCCGGATCCCGGGAGCGGATCGTCGTCGCCGCCGAGCACGAGTTCGGCGAGAACGGCTACGACGGTGCCACGATCCGTGCGATCGCCGCGCGTGCGGGGGTCGACTCCGCCCTTGTGCACCACTATTTCGGCGCCAAGGCCGATCTGTTCGCCGAGGTGATCGGCATCCCGCTGCGTCCCGACATCGACGTGCCGGCGATCCTCGAGGGCCCCCGCGACGAGGTCGGCGAACGCGTGGTGCGCTACGTGCTGGAGGCGTTCGAGCGCCCCGAGGTGCGGCGGCGCGGGGTGACCCTGATCCGCGTCGCGATCGGGTCGAAGGTGATGTCGCCGCCGCTGGTCGGGTTCCTGTCCCGCGAGCTGATCGGCCGGATCACCGCCCGGCTGGACACGCCCGACGCCGCGTTGCGCGCCACGCTGGTGGCCTCGCAGATCGCCGGCATGATCGTCACCCGCTACGTCGCCAAGCTGCCGCCGATCGCCGACGCCCCCGTCGACGAGCTCGTCGCGCGGGTCGGCCCGACGATCCAGCGCTACCTGTTCGAGTAGGCCGGCGAGGGTGTTCAGATCCTTGACCTCGGCGGATCCCGGATCCATAATTCATCACATGATGAATAACGCGGTGGTGATCGACGGGCTGCGGGTGCGGCGCGGCCGGCACGACGTGTTCGACGCGCTGTCGCTGACGATCCCGCGCGGCGAGGTGACCGGGCTGCTCGGCCCGTCCGGCTGCGGCAAGACGACGCTCATGCGCGCGATCGTGGGCGTGCAGCGGGTGAAGTCGGGGAAGGTCGAGGTGCTGGGGCTGCCCGCCGGATCCGCCGCGCTGCGCCACCGCGTCGCCTACGGCACGCAGGGCGCGGCCGTCTACTCCGATCTCACGGTGCGGCAGAACCTGCGCTACTTCGCGTCGGTGCTCGGGGTGGGCCGCGCCGACGCCGACCGGGTCATGGAGCAGGTCGGGCTGACTCCGTACGCCGCACAGGAGGTCTCGGCGCTCAGCGGCGGGCAGGCGAACCGGGTGTCGCTCGGGGTGGCGCTGCTGGGCGATCCCGAGCTGGTGGTGCTCGACGAGCCGACGGTGGGCCTGGATCCGGTGCTGCGCGCCGAGCTCTGGGATCTGTTCCGCCGGATCGCGGAAGCCGGCACGACCATGGTCGTCTCCAGCCACGTGATGGACGAGGCGCTGCGCTGCGACCGGCTGCTGCTCATGCGCGAGGGGAGGATCGTGTCCGACACCACGCCGGCCGAACTGCTGGCCGAGACCGGCAAGACCGATCCGGAGCAGGCGTTCCTCGTGCTCATCGCCCGGGACGAGGCCGCAGAGGCGGGGACGCATCCGCAGACGCGCCGCGAGCAGCGAGAGGCGGCGGCGTCATGAACCCGCGGCGGTTGTTCGCGACGGCGGGCCGGGTGCTCACCCAGCTGCGGCACGATCCGCGCTCGATCGCGCTGATGGTGGTCGCACCGAGCCTGCTGGTCGGACTGTTCGCCTGGCTGTTCACCGACACCACGGGCGTGTTCGACAAATTCGGCGGGGCGATCCTGGCCCTTTTCCCGTTCATCGTGATGTTCCTGGTGAGCTCGATCACGACCCTGCGTGAGCGTCGGTCCGGCACCCTGGAGCGGCTCATGACGACTCCGCTCGGCAAGGCGGACTTCGTGCTCGGCTACGCCCTGGCGTTCGGCGTGATGGCGGTGCTGCAGGCCGTGGTCACGGTCGCGTTCGCCGTCTACGTGTGCGGACTCACGGTGGACGGGCCGTTGTGGCAGCTGGGGCTCGTGGCGGTCGTGGACGCGCTGCTCGGGACCTCGCTCGGGCTGCTCGCCAGCGCATTCGCGCAGACCGAATTCCAGGCCGTGCAGTTCATGCCGGTGCTGGTGTTCCCGCAGATCATCCTGGGCGGGCTGTTCATGCCGCGTGACAGCATGCCCGACGTGCTCCACGCGATCTCCGACTGGTTGCCGCTCAGCCATGCGATCGACGCCATCCAGGCGGTGACCGCCGGCACCGACGACTGGGATCTGTGGCGGCCGGTGCTGATCGTGGCGGCGTTCGCGGTGGCGTTCCTCGTGCTCGCGCCGCTCACGCTGCGGCGGCGCACCTCCTAGTCCCCGGGAGGCCCCCTTGTGGGAGGTCCCGGCCGGTGGGCTAGTCGTGGGCGGCGCGGTTCTTCGTGTGCCGGGTCGGCACGGCCTGCCAGGGGTCTTCCGGCCAGGGATGCTTCGGGTAGCGTCCGCGCATCTCGGCGCGCACCTGGGAGTAGGGGCCGGACCAGAACGACGCCAGGTCGTCGGTGACGGCGAGGGGCCGTCCCGCGGGGGAGAGCAAGTGGAATAGCACCGGCACCCGGCCGGCCGCCAGTCGTGGCGTCTCCGCCCAGCCGAAGCACTCCTGCAGCTTCACCGCGACCACCGGACGTGCACCCGGATCGTCGTGCGCAGGATAGGCGATCCGGATCCGCGAACCGGTGGGCACCTCGAGGCGCTCCGGCGCGAGGGCATCGAACTCCGTGGCCGCCGGCCAGGGCAGCAGCCGGCGCAGCGCCGCGGCCAGGTCGATCCTCGTCGTCGGGGTGCCGGTCGCGAGGGCGTCGATCTCGGGGCCGAGCCAGTCGTCGAGGTGGGCGGTCAGCGCGGCGTCGGAGACGTCCGGCCAGGGCGCTCCGAGCGCGTGGTTCAGCAGGGCGAGCCGGCGACGCAGCTGATCCGCGGCCTCGGACCAGGCGAACACGCCGAGCCCCTGCGCCTGCAGGGCGCGCCGCACCGCTCCCCTGCCCTCCTCGGCACTCGGCCGCACCGGGATCGACGAGCGCACGATCGCGCCGACGCGGCGCTCCCGGCGGGCGGTGACGCGCGAGCCGGTGAACTCCGCCTCGACCCGATCGGTGATCAGATGGCTCGCGGCCTGCTCCACCTGCGCCTCGGTGAGGACCGCGGCCGCGCGGATGACGGCACCGGATCCGCCGGCGACCCGCCCGGAGGCGCGTGCGACATCGGCGACCGCCAGCCACTCGGCGTGCGCGAGCGGCGCGCGCACCCCGGCACGGGTCCCGGATGCCAGCAGGAACGTCGCCCCGTCGGCAGACTGCTCGACCCTGCGCGCCACGCGGGCGGGGAAGGCGAGAGCGATCACCAGTCCCGCATCGTCGAGCCGGCCCGCGACGGATGGCGCCTCGGGAGCGAAGCGCTGCAGCCGAGCGACCTCGCGCGCCCAGTGGCGGGAGTCGGGGCTGCGGCCGCCTCGGAGCGCCACGAGCGCGGAGGCGACGTCCGCCTCCGGGACGCGCAGGTCGGCCCCGACCAGGGCGACCACCTCGGCCGCGAGCCGGGGCCCGACGAGCCGGCTGCCCTCGATCAGGGCGCGAGCGAGGCGCGGGTCCACGGGGATCCGGGCCAGCGCCCGCCCCTCCGCGGTGGCACGACCGTCGCCGTCCGTGGCGCCGAGATCGTGCAGCACGCGCTGCGCCTCGGCGAGGGCGTCCGCCGGGAGCGGGTCGATCAACCGCAGTCCGGCCCCGCCCGGCGCGCCCCAGCACGCCAGCAGCAGGGCGGCATCGGCGAGGTCCGCGGTCGCGATCTCGGGCACCGGCCGGGCCGGCGCTGCCGCGAAGGTGCGCTCGTCGAGGCAGCGGACGACCGTGCCCGGTCCCTGGCGGGTCGCGCGTCCGGCGCGCTGCACGGCGGAGGAGCGCGCGGCTGCCGCGGTCACGAGTCCGCTCATGCCGCGGGCGCTGTCGCGCTGCGGGAACCGGGAGAGCCCGCTGTCGATCACGAGCCGCACACCGGGCACGGTGAGCGACGATTCGGCGAGCGACGTGGTGACGATGATGCGGGGCGGGTCGGACGCGCGCCGGCCGCGGATCACGGCGTCCTGCTCCGCCGCCGGGATCTGCCCGTGCAGTTCGCGGACGTCGAACTCCTGGGCGTCGCCGCGGAGCCGGCGCGCGATCTCGGCGACCTCACGCGCGCCCGGTGCGAACACCAGCACGTCCGAGGAGGGCTCGCGCTCGATCAGATCGCGGGCGGCGCTCGCCGCCGTGCGGGCGACGTGGTCGAGGAATCCGCGGGTGACGCCGCGCTCGTCCAGCCGCGGCACGGGACTCGGCGCCCAGAGCTCGGTGAGCGGATGCGCGGGCACGGTGTGCGCGATGATCGGTGCCGGTGCATCGGTGCCGGCGTCCCCGATCACCGCCGCGATCCGGTCGGCGTCGAGGGTGGCGGACATCGCCGCCAGGATCAGGTCGTCGCGCAGCTCGCGCACCTCGCCGAGCAGACCGATCAGCAGGTCGGTCTCGAGCGCGCGCTCGTGCACTTCGTCGATGACGACCGCACCCACGCCGTCGAGGCCGGGATCGTCGAGCAGGCGGCGCAGCAGCACCCCGGCGGTCACGAACTCGACGCGCGTATCCCGGCTCACGGCGCGCTCGCCGCGCACGGTGAAGCCCACCCGTGACCCCAGCGGAGATCCGTCGAGCTCCGCGAGCCGGCGTGCGGCCGCACGGGCCGCGACCCGGCGCGGCTGGGTCACGATCACGCGGCCCGGAGTTCGCGAAGCGAGCAGCGGCGGGATCAGCGTGGTCTTGCCGGTGCCGGGCGGCGCGCTGATCACCAGCGCCGTGCCGGCGTCGAGCGCCGCGCCCACCTCGTCGAGCGCGACGGCGAAGGACAGCCCTGTGCCGATGCGGGTGAGGTCGAAGGCCGCCGCCGTCATCCGACCCGCCTCGTGCGTATCCGGATCCGCAGCACTATCCGCAGCACTAGAGGTTGATGGCGATCATGGTGATGATGACGGTCAGGATCACGACGGCCAGCCCGCCGCCGCATCCGATCGCGATGAGCGGGCCGTAGCCGAGCCGGGACACCTGCGCGCCCGAGTACCGGGCGGCTGTGATGAATTCCGGTCCGCCGCCGGTGTTCCACGAGCTGGCCGCGGCCATCTGGTTCATGCCTCGCCCGACGTCGACCCCTGCCTCGAAGACCGGCTTGTCGAGGATGCTGGCGGCCGTTCCCGCCGCGGCATATCCGACCGCACGGCTCACGGCGCGCGGCTTCGCGAGGATCGGGTAGCTCTGCCCGCGGACCACCAGGGTGACCCGCTGGGCGGCCGACTTCACGGTGACCTCCGCCGCGGGAACGCTGAAGTACTGCGTCCATCCGGCCGGAGAGCCGACCCAGAGCGTGATGAACCCGTTGCTGACCTCCGCCTGCGCGGGGTACCAGTTTCCCGTCGCGGTGCCGCCGAGGGAGCCGGCGAACACGGCGTACGGCTGCTGAACCGGCATCGTCATGGTTCGAGTCTACGAACCGCCGCGTCAGTCATGCGGTGTCAGTCATGCGGCGGTGTCAGGCGGTGAGGTCGTAGCGGGCTCGGCCGCCGAGGCGGGGGGTGCGGGCGGGATCCACGTGCGGCGGCGGGACGAACCACACCCGGCTGTGTATGCCCTTGCCCTCGATGCGGATGTCCCAGTCGTTGTCGTGGATCCGATGGTGACAGCTCTCGCAGAGCAGGATCCCGTTGGCCAGATCCGTCGGCCCTGCATCGCGTTTCCACCATCGGATGTGGTGCGCGCGGGTCATGCTCGGCGGGAGTCCGCACATCGCGCAGCCGCCGTCGCGTTCGGCGAGGGCGATGCGCTGAGCCCTGGTGAAGAAACGCTGTTCGCGGCCCCAGTCGAGCCGTTCCCCGTCGGAGCCGAGCACGCAGGGGATGACTCCGCCGTTCGCGGCCATGCGGCGGGCGTCGGAGATGCTGATCGGCAGGTCGGATCCGTCGATCGTCGCGTAACCGGTGCCGTCGTGGAGATCGTGCAGGTCGACGCGTACCACGATGGTCGCGCCGGCCATGGCGGGTGCGTCGTTCTCGCAGCCGAGCGCGTGTGCGCAGATCGCGCTGAGCGCGTCGGCGCGCAGTGCGGCGACCGTGCGGTGGTCGGTATCAGGTGAGTCAGGGGCCAGTATGTTCCGTTGCGCGGCGAACATCGCGGAGACGTAGCCGTTCACCGCGGCGACGATCGGTGCGCCGGTGGCGGCGTCGAGGTCGCCGTTGAGGTGGATCCGTCCGTCGCGTTCGTAGATCGACAACGAACGGTGATCGCGGTGCTCCTGCTCCTTCGGGGCGACGCCGTCGGGATCCAGCCACGCTTCCGCGCGGGTCACCAGCCGGCGGACGTCGTCGAGCGACAACCCCACGGCCTTGTCCACGAGCAGCTGCTCCGCCTCCGCACATTGCGTGGTGCTGATCTTCAGGCGCACGCGGTCGAGCAGAGCGATGATCAGCGCGATCGCCTGAGCGCTCAGCGCGCCAGACATCAGCGCCCGCTGCGCCGCGGGGTGTTTCGCGGGCATCCGCTCGCCGACCAGATTCGTGCGCGGAGCCGTCGCAGCCCCGACCTTCACCAACCGGGATGCATCCGAGTTCGTTGCGCCCGTCGTCGTCGCGATCATCTGCGTGGCGTTGCGGAACCCCTGCTCCTTTGCGAGGGAGTCCGCTCCCAGTTCCGCGCGGGACTCGTCCGCGACGCGTGCTGCGACCTCGGCGAGCATCGCGTCGCCCAGCCGGTGAAGCAGGCCGAGCGCCTCCGTCACGGTGACGAGCTGCCGACGATTCAGGCCCCCGGCATCATCGGCATCCGCCCACTCCGCATCGAGGCGCTGCAGCGCCTCGTGGAAGGGGAGGAGGTGTTCGGTCATGACATGATTCTACGCCGATTATCTCCTACATTCAAACATATCTACGAAAACGGTGGAGAGCTTCGGGAAGATTCTGCCTGTGTGGATCGATCGGATACACCGTCAAGCGTCGAATCTATAATCGGCCATGCGTGCGGCACGATACCCGGAGCCGCTCGTCCCGCGGCAGGCCGAGCGACGGCCGCATGGGCGGGCCGCGTCAGCGACTGCGCAGCTTCTCGGTCAGGGCAGTCAGCGTGCGCAGCTCGTCGTCATCCAGTGCCGACATGCGCTCGGCGATCGAGCGCCCGTGCGCCGTCGCGAGTTGCCGGAACGCTCGCCTTCCCGCCTCGGTCGCCCGCACGAGGGATCCGCGTCCATCCTCCGGATCCGGGCACTTCTCGAGCAGTCCACGCGCGACCATGCGATCGACGAGGCGGGAGACGCTGGGCTGGCTGATCAGCATGTTCGCCGTGACTTCGCGCAGACGTGCCGTGTATGAGGCGCAGCGGGTGACGGTCAGCAGCACGTCGTACTCGGCTGCCGAGAGCTCGGCGCCGTCGAAGTCGGTCGACATCTCGGCGAAGATCTCGTGCTGGGCGCGGAAGAGGTTCTCCCACGCCGCCAGCGCCAGCTTCCGATCGCTCATCGCATCAGAATATCCGCCCGGGCCGACATAGGGCCGCGCGCAGTAAAGGCCGGTCGGAGAGGCTCCCGACCGGCCTTTGTCCCTTGCACCAAGAGTGTCCTGCAATCACATGCGGTGAGAGCCACAGCAAAACTTTCACCGTGTGATCACTGTATAACGGCGGGGTAACGAATGCAACGATCAGATCACGGTCTGGGCGGATTCATAAGGTACGTGTCCGATCCTCCGGGATCCGGGAGAAGGCCGAGTCAGGCACGTCGGTGGACGCGGACGATCACGTCACGCAACTGCACCGGGGAACCGCCGTGATGCACGGTGCGGGTGCCCTCATAGGCCGAGTCGATCCGCCAGTCCGGGGAGTTGAAACAGGTTCGTGATCCCCTCCAGCGTCGCTGTGGCCCCCTGGGGATGGTCGTGTTCGTGGTGAACGTCGTGGGGTGGTCGAGGTGCCCCACGATGAGGAGCGCTCCGCCAGGGGCGACCTAGGAGGCGATACGACGGTAGAACGGGAGTTGGCCGATCTGCGCGTGGGCGTAGCTGGTCACAACGAGGTCCCAGGTACGTCCCGGCTCCCACCGCGAGAGGTCGGTCTCCACCCAGTCGATGTGCTCGCCCGCACCAGCGGCAGCGCGAGCCCGTGCCTCCGCCAGTGCGTTCGCGGAGATGTCGACGGCCGTGACGTCCCAGCCGTGCTCAGCCAGCCAGAGCGCTTCCGTTCCGGTTCCACAGCCCGCATCCAGCGCGGTGCCGACGGGCAATTGCGCGGTCTCGGCTGTCAGATGGGGGTTGACGGGGAGCCGGTGTCCGCGGCCCGGGGCGGGGGAGCGCCACTGATCCTCCCAGTAGTCCTTATCGAACTCGTTCATCATGAGCGCATCGGGTATTGCCGCGGCTTCGTCGCCTGGATCAGGTGCCGCGACGACGTGGCGACGAAGGGCTCCCCTGCGCGCATCCCCTGGTCCAGTTGGCGCAGCTGCGGCTCGTACTCGGTCGCCGAGAAGCCGGGCACCCACCAGACGCATTTCCGGAGGATCCAGACCACGGCTCCGACGTCGAAGAACTCCATCCGGCAGCGCGCGATCCGCAGGTCGTCGACCACGAGCCCGGCCGCTTCCGCGGCGAGCGCCTCGGCGTGCGCATCCCGGCCCTTGCGCTGCTCCGGGAGCGGGCCGAGGAAATGCTCGATGAGCTCGAAGGCGGAGGCCGCGCCGACATGCTGCGCGACATAGCGGCCGCCCGGCAGGAGCACGCGGACGACCTCGGCCCAATCGGGGCGCACCGGGTGGCGGGAACTGACGAGTTCGAACGTGCTGTCGGGGAAGGGGAGGGGGCTGTCCGCGCTCTCGACGACCTCGACACCCCGCGGGCCCAGCAGCGAGCGAGCGCGCTCCGCGTTGGGCGCCCACCCCTCCGTCACGACCATGCGCGGCGGAAGCACCGACGCTTCCGCGAGGACTTCGCCCCCGCCCGTGTCGATGTCGAGCGCCGAGTCGACCTCCCGGAGGCGCTCGGCCAGGATGTTTGCGTAGCCCCACCCAGGACGCTCCTCCGTGGCGCGTCCGTCGAGCCAGCCGAACCCCCAGCCGCTGACATCTGCGGCCTCTGCCTCGGCCACCAACTCCTCGAAGGACCTCATCCGATCAGGCTATCGGCGGACTGGGCGCAACCCGCCCATCGGCGGGGCCGCGAGCGAAGCGGAAAGGCGCGCTGCGAGCGGATCCACGAGAACCGAGGTGCGGGTCAGGCGGATCAAGCCTTGTTGTCCGCGAGCAGCAGCACGCCGCCGAGGCCGATCATCATGCCGCCGCCGGTGCCGCGCACTGCGGCCAGCCGACGTGGGGAGCGAGCGAACCACGCGCGCGCCGAACCGGCGATCAACGCCCACGTGCCGTCGCAGGCGAACGCGATCAGCGTGAAGACGAGCCCGAGCACCATCATCTGCAGCGGCACGGCACCGGCGTGGAAGTCCACGAACTGGGGCAGCGCGGCGACGAAGAACACGATCGTCTTGGGGTTGGTGGCTCCGACGATGAAGCCCTGCCGCAGAATCACGAACGAAGACATCCGCCGCGGGCTCGCCTGAGAGGCGTCCCCGAGACCGTCGCGCCGATGACGGATGGCCTGGATCCCGAGATAGGCCAGGTAGAGCGCACCGAGCACCTTGACCACGGTGAACAGGGCGACGGACTGCGCGACGATGGCGCCCACCCCGAAGGCGACCGCCGCGATCGGGACGAGGCTTCCGAGTTCATTGCCGAGCACGCTCCAGAGCCCCGCACTGCGGCCCCACGCGAGCGAACGCCCGATGACGAACAGCACGCTCGGTCCGGGAACGGCGATCAGCACCAGCGAGGTGAGCGCGAAGGCGATGAGGGCTTCGGTGTGGGGCATGAGAAGAACCTATGCCCGCAGCCACCCGCGCGACAGCGGCGTCCGACCGCCCGTCCCTGCCGTCCCCACTTCGACTCGAGTACTGGTGACGTGAGGGGGGTCAGCGCGGGCGTGTGGTCGCCGGTACCGTGTCCATCGAGGCTCCGAGCTGTTCCGAGAGCGCGGCGGCCGCCTCGGCCACGTACCGTCCCAGCGTCGGAAGTCGGTCGCCCATCCGGATCTTGGGCGCGCTGACGTTGATCGCGGCGATGATGCGCCCGTTGAGATCGAAGACCGGCGCTGAGGCGCCGACCACACCACCCTCGAGCTCTTCGTCGAGGAGCGCGAAGCCCTGGGAGCGGATGCGGGACAGCTCCTCGAGGAGGGTGTCGAAGTCGGTGATGACCGCCTTGTCCGCGGGGGGTGTGGGCAGCACGGAGAACCCGGCCTCGGTCATGAGGGGATCTGCAGGGCCGACGATGGGGCGGTCGTGGCCGTGCTCGGCGTACCAGCGCTCGAGTGAGGAGCGGTCCCAGTCGCTGAGCAGCACCCGGCCCGACGGCGTACGCCAGGCGGCGGTGGTCACGCCCTCCCACCCGGTCGTGCGGAACTCGTGCGGGCTGAGCTCGCTCATGATCGTGAGCACATTCCCTCCGCGCAGCACGCAGAGGTGCGTGGTCTCCCTGGTCGATTGCGCGACTCGCTTCAGGTAGGGGCGGCAGATCGCGACCATGCGGCTTTCGAGGGTGCGCGCGGCGAGCGCGTACAGGCGACCGCCGAGTCGGTAGAGCTGGGTCGTGTCGTCCCGTTCGATGAGGGCGGCGTCGGCCAGGGTGGCCAGGGCGCGCGATATCGCGGCCTTGTCCCTCCCGGTCAACTGGGCGACGCGCAGCACGCCCAGGCCTCCTTCCCGCATGGCCTCCCCGCCGCCGAGTAGGTCGAGGATCTCGATGTCGCGGGCGAGGCCAGAGGAGTTGCGACGCGGTGCGGACTGCGGAGACATGCACCGACTCTAATCGACTGTTGTCATATGCACAACAGTCCTTGTGAACATGTCATCGTCGGCTCTAGCTTGGGGCTACCCGATCCCGGGCAACACCTCTCAACGAAGAGAAAGGATGCCGATGGACACGAGCTTCAAATGGTCTCGCTTCCTCAAGTTCCTCGCACAGCGGTGGGATGAGATCCTGCAGCTTGCCGGACAGCATCTCGCCGTGGTCGTCATCGCCCTCGTCATCGCTCTGGTGGTGGGGATCCTCATCGGCTCGCTGGTGTGGAACCGTCCGATCGGCCGCGCGGCCGCACTCACCGCCGCCGGTATCGCGATCACGATTCCGTCGCTCGCCGTGCTGGCGCTGCTGTCGCCGCTGCTGGGCCTCGGATGGGGCCCGAGTATCGTCGCTCTGGCCTTCTACGCTCTGCTGCCGATCATCCGCAACACGGTCGTCGGCCTCCGCGAGGTGCCCGCGCAGATCGTGGAGTCGGCGCGCGGCATGGGCATGGGACGCACCCGGATTCTGGTCAGTACCCAGTTGCCCATCGCGTGGCCAGTGATCATGGCGGGAGTGCGCGTCTCCGCGCAGATGACCGTCGGCATCGCCGCGATCGCCGCCTACGTCGCCGGACCCGGCCTCGGCCAGTACATCTTCACGGGCCTGTCCTCCATGGGGTCCTTCAACGCCGTCAACTATGCGCTGACCGGCACCGTGGCGACGATCATCCTCGCCCTCCTCATCGACGCCGCTTTCATCGTCATCGCTCGCGTCACCACTTCGAAAGGTCTCCGCGCCTGATGTCTGACACCGTGCACACCAACACCGGATTCTTCCGCGCCATCTCCTCGCAGTCCGCGGGCGTCTCGCTCGAGCTCGACCACGTGACCAAGCACTACCCCGGGCAGCCGGCGCCGGCTGTGGAGGACTTCTCCATGAGCATCGAGCCCGGCGAGCTGATCATGTTCGTGGGGCCCTCCGGCTGCGGCAAGACCACCACCATGAAGATGGTCAACCGGCTCATCGAGCCGACGGGCGGCAGCATCCGCATCGACGGCAAGGACGTCCTATCGCTCAACCCGAACGAGCTGCGCCGGCACGTCGGCTACGTGATTCAGCAGATCGGCTTGTTCCCGCACCGCACGATCGCGGAGAACATCGCCACCGTACCGAAGATGCTGGGCTGGAAGAAGGAGCGCATCGCCGAGCGTGTGGACGAGTTGCTGCGCACCGTGCAGCTGGATCCCGCGGCGTTTGCGAACCGCTACCCCCGCCAGCTCTCCGGCGGCCAGCAGCAGCGCGCGGGCGTCGCGAGGGCGCTCGCCGCGGATCCGCCGGTCATGCTCATGGACGAGCCATTCGGCGCCACAGATCCGATCACCCGCGAGCGGCTGCAGGCCGAGTTCCTGCGGCTGCAGGCCGAGATCGGCAAGACGATCATCTTCGTCACCCACGACTTCGACGAGGCGATCCGCATGGGAGACCGGATCGCCGTGCTGAGCGATCGCAGCCGGATCGAGCAGTTCGACACCCCGGCCAACATCCTCGCGGCACCCGCGAACGAGTACGTTTCGTCGTTCATCGGTCAGGGAGCCGCTCTCAAGCGCCTCGCATTGATGCCGATCGCCGAGGCGAAGCTGGGCCCTGCCGCAGGCGCCGAGGGGCCGAAGATCTCAATCGGCGACAACCTGCGCGATGCCCTCGACCTGCTCGTTCTCAGCGGAGCCCCCCGGGTTCTCGTGACCGACGCCGACGACCGCACGATCGGTACACTCGACCAGGCCGGCATCTCGAGCGTCCTCGGCGCGACCGTTCCGGTGGTCGGGGCGCCGGCGGTGACCCCATGACGGCGACGATCGCGCTGCCGTCGGTGCAGAGCATCCGTGCCAGGGAGCGCACGCTGAAGGTGATGCGCCTCGTCGCACCGCCGATCATCGTGGTGCTCGCGGTGGCGCTGCTGTTCTGGTGGATCTCGACGCTCCCGCTCGACTCGATCGAGCAGCGCACCCTGAACCCGACCTACATCACGGCCCGCATCAGAGAGCATCTGATTCTGACGTTCGTCGCGTCGCTGCTCGTGGCTGTGCTGGCGATCCCCGCGGGCATCCTCGTGTACCGAGCACGCTCGGCGTGGGTGCGAGGATTCTTCCTCACCCTCGGCAACATCGGGCAGTCCACGCCCGCCGTCGGCGTCGTGATCCTGCTCGCGATCGTCTGGCAGACCGGGTTCGCCACGGCTCTGGTCGCTCTGGTCGCTTACTCGTTCCTGCCTGTCCTGCGCAACACCATGGTCGGTCTGGAACAGGTCGGGGACGATGTCAAGGAAGCGGCGCGCGGCATGGGGATGACCCGCAACCAGGTTCTCACCCGGATCGAGCTGCCGCTCGCTGTGCCGACCATCCTCGCGGGCCTGCGCACGGCGCTCGTGTTCGCCGTCGGCACCGCCACGGTCGCCACGTTCATCAATGCCGGCGGGCTGGGCGACATGATCGTCAACGGTCTGAAGCTGCAGCGCTACCCGGTCCTGCTCACCGGTGCCGTCCTGGTCGCCGCCATCGCCGTCCTCATCGACTGGCTGGCCGGGATCGTCGAGGATTTCGTCCGCCCCAAGGGGCTGTGAGCTCACCCGAGCGCTTCAGCCCACCCCGTACAGCAACAGCACTCTGCACACACCAAGGAGAACCATGTTCAAGAAGCGTCATCTCGCGGCCGTGGCCGCCCTCGTCGCCGGCGCGCTGCTGGTCACCGGCTGCTCCGGCAGCGGTGGTGCCGCCGGGAGCGGCAGCAAGAGCGACGATCTCAAAGGGCTCACCGGTGTCATCGGCTCGAAGGACTTCTCGGAGCAGTACATCCTCGCCTACCTCACGACCGACCTGCTCAACGCGCATGGCGCGAACCTGACCACGAACACGAAGCTCGTCGGATCCGCGAACACCCGCCAGGCGCTCACCAGCAAGCAGTTCCTCGGCTATTGGGAGTACACCGGCACGGCGTGGATCACCTACCTCGGCAACACGAAGCCGATCACCGACCCGAAGCAGCAGTTCACCGCCGTCGCCGACGCCGACCTGCAGAAGAACAGCGTCAAGTGGCTGGAGCCCGCCCCGCTGAACAACACCTACGCCTTCGCCGTCCGCTCCGCGCAGGCGAAGAAGCTGGGCGTCAAGACGCTGAGCGACGTGGCCAAGCTTCCGAAGAACGAGCAAACGTTCTGCATCGAGAGTGAGTTCTCCACCCGTGACGACGGCTGGCCCGGGCTCGCGAAGGCATACGGCATCGATGTGCCGGCCTCGAACGTCAAGCTCCTCGACACTGGCGTCATCTACACGGCGACCCAGAAGGGGTCGGACTGCAACTTCGGCGAGGTGTTCCAGACCGACGGTCGGATCAAGGCTCTCGACTTGACGGTCATGAAGGACGACAAGCAGTTCTTCCCCGTCTATCAGGGCGCCTTCACGATGCAGAGCGCGGTCTTCGACAAGTACCCGAAGATCGCCGACGTCATGGCGAAGCTCTCGCCCCTGCTGACCACAGAGCAGATGCAGGAGCTCAACGCCAAGGTCGACGTCGACGGGGATGACCCTGCCGATGTGGCCAAGCAGTTCCTGCAGGACAAGGGCCTCATCTGAGGTCTGCGCGCACCACGACACGTATCGAATCAAGAAGAAACAGGGCAAGAACAGATATGTCCACTCAGGATCGCCTGACAGTCGGCTTCATCGGACTCGGGAGCATGGGCGGCGGCATGACCCGCAATCTGCAGGCCGCCGGATTCCCGCTCGTCGTCCACGACATCCGCCGTGCCGCCGCCGATGAGTTCATCGCCGGGGGAGCACGGTGGGCCGACAGCGCCGCCGCCGTCGCCGCCGCAAGCGATGTCGTGATCACGATGCTGCCCACCCCGAGACACGTCTCCGACGTGGTGTCGGGGCCGGGCGGGGTCCTCGAGGGGATCCGCGACGGCGGCACCTGGGTGGACATGTCCACCTCGGTCCCCGAGGTGGCGGACGCCGTGCGTGCCGCCGCCTCGGACCGCGGGCTGCACATCCTGGACGCCCCGGTCAGCGGGATGTCAGTGGGCGCCGCCCGCGGCATGCTGCAGATCTTCGTGGGCGGCGATGCCGCGGACGTGGCACGTCTCCGTCCGGTCTTCGAGGCGATGGGGGATCCCGAGCGGATCCTGCATGTGGGCGGACACGGTGCCGGCTATGCCGTCAAACTGATGATCAACCAGCTCTGGTTCTCGCACCTCGTCGCGACCGCAGAGGTGCTCTCCGTGGGCGTCAAAGCCGGAGTCGACCTCGGCGTGCTGAGGGACGCGCTCATCGCGAGCCCCGCGAACAGCAACTTCCTCGAGAACGACGTGCTGTCGATCCTGCGGGACGGAGACTACGACGAGGGCTTCGCGCTCATGCTCGCGTGCAAGGACCTCGGGCTCTCGGTCGACCTGGCGCGCGCGGTGGGCATTCCGGTCGAGCTGTCCGGCCTCGTGGACCAGATCTTCCGCCGCGCCAAGGCGACCTATGGAGACCGGGCGGGAGAGATGCAGCCCTTCCAGCTCTACGAGGATCTGCTCGGCGCGCGGCTGCGGCTCGGATCCGCACTTGAGGGCACGGAGGAGGCGGCATGATCTCCGAACGCGAGTTGCTGGCGGGCCTCCCCACAGGCCTGTACATCGACGGCCGGTGGCGGGACGCGTCGGACGGCGCGACCTTCGCCGTGACGGATCCGGCGACAGAGGACGTGCTCGCCCGGGTCGCCGACGCGACGCCGCAGGACGGGCAGGATGCGCTCGCTGCGGCGGATCGCGCGCAGCGGGCCTGGCAGCGCACCGCGCCCAGGGAACGTGCCGAGATCCTGCGTCGCGCGTTCGATCTGGTCACCGCGCGGGCCGATGAGTTCGCGCTCACCATGACGCTGGAGATGGGCAAGCCCCTCGCCGAGGCCCGCGGTGAGGTTGCTTACGGCGCCGAGTTCCTGCGCTGGTTCTCCGAGGAGGCGCCGCGCATCGCCGGCAGGTACGCCACGGCGCCCGACGGCGTCAATCGCCTGCTCGTCGTCAAACGTCCGGTGGGGCCGTGCCTGT
>Ga0308158_10002473_pt1 | contig 17396 bp, 20 predicted proteins | sample PhyBR2_FD_201038 | JGI IMG/M metagenome (GOLD analysis project Ga0308158, IMG submission 201038) | Phyllosphere microbial communities from UC Gill Tract Community Farm, Albany, California, United States - DLSLB.R2 | ecosystem: Host-associated > Plants > Phyllosphere > Unclassified | place: USA...
CGGGAATGGTCGTTCCCTGCCATCGAGCATGCGCCCGACCACCGGCACACGTCCCACCTGGCAGCCCTCTACCCGCTGCGGCAGTGGAGTGCCGAGGCCACGCCGGCGCTCGCCGCCGCCGCTGCCAGGACCCTGGAACTGCGGGGTCCGGAGTCCACCGGCTGGGCCATGGCCTGGCGGATTGCCCTCTGGGCGCGGCTTGGCAACGCGGCAAAGGCGGAGGAGAGCCTGAACCTGGCCCTCCGTGTGGCGGGAGAAGGCTTCGATGAACGCGGCGGGGTCTATCCCAACCTGTTCACCGCCCACCCGCCGTTCCAGATCGATGCGAACTTCGGGGCCACCGCCGGCATCGCCGAGATGCTGCTCCAGTCCGACTCAGCTGCCCTCCGGCTGCTGCCCGCCCTCCCGGAATCATGGCGGGAAGGATCGGTCACAGGGCTGCGGGCCGTGGGCGGGGTCGAGGTGGACCTCCACTGGTCCGGCGGGGTGCTGCAGGGCGCGGTCCTGCGGTCGGAGGCGCCCGTGACCCGGGACGTGGCCTGGGATGGGCGCCGGATCAGTGTGGCCGTTGGCGGCGGCTCGGAGCTGGGAATCGGCCGCGACCATTTTGCCTGACGTCCTGGACCGCCCGGGAATGCCTTCCAACGAATGAAATAGGGCCGCCCGGGGGACAGGGGCAGGCGACAGGATGGCTGGATGCACTCCAACCCCATCCTCCCCGGCTTCAACCCGGACCCGAGCATCGTCAGTACCCCGAACGGCTACTACGTGGTGACGTCGTCGTTCGAGTACCTCCCGGGCCTGCCGGTTTATCACAGCCTCGACCTGCAAAGCTGGAGCCTCATCGGGCATGTGGCCACGCGTGCGGAGCAGGTGCAGGTGGCCAACGTCCCCACCCCCGGCGGCATCTGGGCGCCAACGCTTCGATACCGGGACGGGGTGTTCTACCTGATCGTCACGGTGTTCCTCGGCGGCCGTGGCTGCGTCGTGTTCACTGCCTCCGACCCCGCCGGCCCCTGGAGCGACGGGACGGTCATCGACGCGGTGGACGGCATCGACCCCGATCTCGCCTGGGACGAGGACGGCACCGCGTACGTGACCTTCGCACGGCACCCGGACGCGATTCAGCAGGTCCGCGTGGACCTCGCCACCGGGCGGTCGCTCGAAAGGCCCCGCGCCCTGTGGTCCGGGAGCGGCCTCTACTCGCCCGAGGGCCCGCACCTCTACCAGCGCGGCGGGTGGTGGTACCTGCTCGCGGCCGAAGGCGGAACGGACAGGGGCCACGCCGTCACCGTCGCGCGCTCGCGCCGGCCGGACGGCCCGTTCGAATCCGCGCCGCACAATCCCGTCCTCACTGCCGCGGGCACCGGTTCGCCCGTCCAGAACACCGGGCACGCGGACTTTGTTGAGCTTCCCGACGGCGGGACGGCCATGGTGCTGCTGGGCGTCCGCCCGCTGGGGCTGGGGAAGTCGTTCTCACCTTTGGGGCGGGAAACGTTCCTGACCGCGGTGGACTGGATTGACGGGTGGCCGCACGCACAGCTGCCCCGGGTGGCAGGTGCCACGCCCGAGGACCGCGGCTACGACTTCAGTAACGGCGCCGGGTTGGAAGACCCGCGGTGGATCGGTGTCCGCAGGCTTCCGGCGGAGTTCTCCGCACCCACGTCCAAAGGACTTCTGCTCAGGGGCGAAGGCAATGCCATGGGCTCGCCCCGGCCCTGTTTCCTCGCCCAACGCCAGCGCCATCACGAAATGGAATTCAGGGCCGTGATTGACGTGGGCTCCGGTACCGGCGGCATTGCCGTGCGCAATGCCGAGGACAACTGGTTCGGCATCGAGGCCGCCGCGGAGGGCCACACCGTCCGGATCACGGCGCATGCCGTCATCGCGGGCTTGGACCGCACCTGGGAGGCAACTGTTCCGTCCGGAGACGTTGACCTCGCGGTGGTAGCCAGCCCGCCGCCGTCGGACTTCAGCGCGGGAGCCGTGGGCGGTGACCGGATCCGCCTGCTCGTCCGCCCCGCCGGTCCGGCCGGCAGCCCGGAAGGCATCCTGCTGGCCGAGCTCGACGGGAGGCACTGGGCGTTCGAAACCGCCAAAGCCTTTACGGGCAGGGCTTTTGGTGTCTTCGCCGTGGACGGCGAGGTCCTGGTCCGACGCCTGTCCTATTCCGGCAAAGACTAATCTGCGGCTACAGCGGGCAGGCAGCCCGCGGCGGTTCAACGACTGCAAGCTGGCCGGTGGTGTCGGCGACGCCGGGAAGCTGCACCGGCGCGGGCTCGGCGACGGCGGGCCCCCGGGCTGCCTGCATGCGGACAAGCGCTGTGGCGGAAATGAGGAACCAGGCAACATTCGTGACCACTGAGGGCCACGCTTCGTGGAAGACCCCGTTGACGATGAAGGCGCAGGCGCCCACGAGGTTCGCGGTTTGAAAGCCCTTGCCGGCTTTGAGCCATCCCATGGACACCGCCAGGTAGGCGCTGAGAATCGCGACCGCGCCAGCCCAGCCGGCAATTTCCCACATCATGACGTCCATGCCTTGCCTCCCAACGTCGGCGCATCCGGCTGCGGGGCCGGCTCCACTCGCAATTATTGGGCGCGAAGTCTCTTTAGTTCAATTGCTTTTTTCTGAAGCAGTGGTTTAGAACTACTTAACATGGACATCGATCCGCGCCGGGTGCGTGTACTTCTGGCGGTTGCCCGCAGCGGCGGCGTCCTCGCGGCTGCCGAAGAACTGCGCATCACCCCCTCGGCGGTGTCCCAGCAGCTCTCCAAGCTGGAGGACGAAACGGGCCACGCGCTGGTCCTGCGCACCCCCAAGGGCTCCGTTCTCACGCCCGCCGGCCTGGCGATCGCCGAAGCCGGCGAAGAGATCGAACGCGCCCTCAGCGCGGCACTTGCCCGGATGGAAGGCGGCGCCAAGGTTGCAGGCACGGTGCGGGTGGGCGGGTTCACCAGCTTTATCCGGACGGTCCTGATCCCGCGGCTTCCCGAGTGGCGCACCCAGTACCCGCAGCTGCAGATCCACATCGTGGAAGACGACTTTCCCGTGCTCATGCGCCTGCTGCGCCAGCGCGAGCTCGATGCCGTCGTGGTGGAGCTCGATTCGACGGCGGCGGAGCAGCGTGTGCTGGGTTCGGGGCTGATTGAGGAGCCGCTCCTGGACGAGCCGTGGAAACTGGTGGTTCCGTCCGGCTCCCTGCTCACCACGGAGAACATCGATCTTGGACGTTTGCCCCTGCCCTGGCTGGGGGTGGAACCCTCAGCGGCCAATGTTGCCGTGCTTACGCGGCTGGGCCGTGCCTCCGGGGCCCGGATGGACACCGTGCACCAGTACCTGGATACCCTGACCGCCCTGGCGCTCGTGGCTGCCGGCGAGGGCGTCGCGATCGTCCCCACCCTCGCTTTGACCGGCGTGGTCCAGGACGGCGTGGAAGTCCTGGATGTTCCCGGGCTGGGGACGCGGCGCATCGTCCTGCGGCGCGTCGGCGGACGGCGCCGCCGCAGCAGCCTGCCCGTGGATACGGTGGCGCGCCTGCTGCGTGAATCGGCGGCGGCCTTCGACACCCGCCATTCCTCCTGAGCGGCCCGGTGAGCCTGCCGCCTTCCCTGCTAGCCGTTCGAGTGCGTCCTGATATCCGTGCTGGCCTGGGCCTGGAAGCCAAGGTTTCGGGACACGGCCCTGGCTGCAGCGCGGACCGCCGGGGCCAGGACGTTCGGCGGCGTGGAACCGTCCGGAACCACGATGGACAGGGACGCCACCACGGCGCCCTGCGCGTCGAAGATGGGCGAGGCGACGGACACGGTGCGTGACGGCAGGCTGCGCCGGATCATCGCGATGCCGGTCCGCCGCACATCGGACAAGGTCCGGCGCAACTGGCCCTCCGGCATCTCGGAGACGCCGGGTTCGATCTCCGGCGGCCGCTTCAGGATGGTTTCCTGGAACTGCTGGTCCGCTCCTGCCAGCAGCACCAGGCCAATGGCCGTGGACCGCAGCGGCGCCCGGCCGCCCACCCGGTACGCGACCTCGGTGGCGTCCTTCGCGGACAGCCGTTCGATCAGCACCGCCTGCTCGTTGTCCCGCACCGCCAGCAGGACGTGGTGCCGCGTGACCTCGAAGAGGTCCTCCAGGTAGGGGAGCGCGATCTCCCGCACCCCGTGGCCGCGCGGCGACAGCGAGGCCACCTCCCACAGCCGCACCCCCACGACATAGCGGCCGTCGTCCAGCCGTTCCAGCGCACCCCACGCCACCAGCCGGGCAATCAGCCGCAACGCCGTGGGCGCCGGCATACCCGCGTGCCGCGCCAACTCGGACAGGGTCAGTGCCCGGCGCCGGTCCGAGAAGACGGCGAGCAGGCTCAGGGCCCGGTCGATGACCGGTTCGCCTTGTTTTGGCCGCTTGCCGCGGGCAGGCGGGGTGTCCGTTTCCGGGGTGGCAGTCATGGCAGTGGTTCCTAGCGCCGTCGATAGTTGCGGTGGGCCGCAGTGAGCTGAACCACAATACTATTCCAACCATTGAAAGCACCCTGTGGGGGACGGATGGTGGCGCCCGAAGCTGGAACTCCCAGCATCCGCACCCCAGGAGTCCCGCCGCATGACCGCCCCTACCCGGCTTCGGGCCGAGCACCTGTCCGAGGCGATGGGCCTGACCATCCGCGACCCGCGGCTCAGCTGGACACCGCCCGCCGGAACCGTCCGCCAAGCCGCGTACCAAATTACGGCCGGCAACGGCTGGGACACCGGCAAGGTTGAATCAGCCACCTCCAGCGGCATCCCGTACAGCGGCCCCACCCTGGACTCCCGCAGCCGGTTCGAGTGGCGGGTCCGCACCTGGAACGTCGACCACGCCGGCACCGAAACAGCCAGCGGCTGGTCCGAGCCGATGCCGGTGGAGCTGGGCCTCCTGCATCCCTCCGACTGGAGCGCGCAATGGATTGGACCTGACGAGGAAGACGTCCCTGCCCCCGGAGGGCGCCCCGGCTACTTCCTCACCAGGAACTTCATGCTCACTGCCGCCCCGGACAAGGCCCGCGCGTACGCCACCGCGCACGGCATCTACGAGATGTTTATCAACGGCCGGCGCGTGGGCAGCCAGCAGCTCACCCCGGGTTCCACCAGCTACAACACCACCCTCCAGGTCCAGGCGTATGACGTCACCGGCCTGCTCCGCGAGGGTGCCAACACCATCCGGGCCGTCCTCACCGACGGCTGGTACCGCGGCAGCTTCGGGTACACGCGCGACGCCGACATGTACGGCACGCACACGGCCTTCCTGGCGCAGCTCGAGATGGAGTCCGGGACCGGCAGGCAGGTGATTGGCACCGACGCGTCCTGGCTGGTAGCCGCCACGGAGATCACCGGCGCGGACCTGATGGCAGGCCAGCGGGTTGACTTCCGGGCGCACCACGCCGGTAGGGCACCGTCGGCGGGCACCGCGCCCGGGGTGCGTCCCGCCGTCGTCCGGCCCGGCACGTTCACCCAGCTGGCCGGGCCCCTTGCTCCGCCCGCCCGGGTGACGCAGGAGCTGGCGCCGGCGTCCATCGTCCGGCTGCCCAGCGGCAACCAGGTGGTGGACTTCGGCCAGAACATCCATGGCTGGGTCCGCCTCACCACGCTGGCGGCGCCGGGCGAAACCCTCACGCTCGAATACGGCGAGGCCCTGGACAGAGACGGCGAGGTCACCCGCGACCACCTGCGCCCGCATAATTTCCGCTCACCGGGGGCTTTCCTCGATGCCGGCCAGGTGGACACCGTCATCTCCTCCGGCGCCCCCGGCGAGGTCTTCGAACCCCGCCACACCACCCACGGCTTCCAGTACGTGTCCGTGCAGGGCCTCACCCAGGACCTGCACCCCGGGGACATCACCGGCTGCCTGGTCCGGACGGACCTGGAACGGATCGGCACCTTCCGCTGCAGCGACGGGCGGCTGAACAGGCTCCATGACATCGTGGAATGGAGCTTCCTGGGCAACTCCTGCGAAGTCCCCACCGACTGCCCGCAACGGGAGAAGGCCGGCTGGACCGGCGACTGGCAGCTGTTCGTCCCCACCGCCGCGTACCTCTACGACGTCACCGGCTTCACCCGGAAATGGCTCCGCGACGTCCGCGCCGACCAGCGGGACACCGGGGTCATCGCCAACATTTCACCGTCGCCCGGCCCTGCTGCCACCTCGGCCGAATTTATGGCCTTCACCAATGGGTCTGCCGGCTGGGGCGACGCCATTGTCATGGTGCCGTGGGAGGCCTACATGGCCACCGGGGACGCATCGATCCTGGCCGAAAACTGGGACGCAATGACGCGCTGGCTAAGCTTCGTGCGGACCACCGCCGAAACGCGGCGGCACCCCTCGCGGACAGCCAGGAGCACCCGGCCGGCACCGCACGAACAATACCTCTGGGACACCGGCTTCCACTTCGGCGAATGGATGGAACCGGACGGGCCCGAACCGGACCTGTTTGCCGCCCGTGGAGCCGACCAGGGGATCGTGGCCACCGCCTACTACCGGCACACGACGGACCTGATGGCCCGCATCGCCGGGGTTCTCGGCCTGGCCGCGGAAGCCGCCGGGCTGGCGGAACTCTCGTCCCGGATCCGGGACGCCTGGGAAACGGAATACCTGGACGCCGCCGGCCGCATCACCGGGGCCAGCCAGGCCAACTGCGTTCGCGCCCTGGCCTTCCACCTGGTCGGTCCCGAACACCGTGCCTCCGTTACCGCGCAGTTGGCGGAGCTGATCAGGGAGACAGGCACGCACCTGGGCACGGGCTTCCTGGCCACGCCCTGCCTGCTGCCGGTACTGGCCGACAGCGGCGAACTGGACCTGGCCTACGAACTGTTGATGCAGGACACTGAACCGTCGTGGCTGGCCATGGTGGACCGTGGCGCCACCACTGTGTGGGAACTTTGGAACGGCATCGACGCCGAGGGCGCCGCGCACCAGTCACTCAACCATTACAGCAAGGGTGCCGTGGTGACCTTCCTGCACCGGTACACGGCCGGGCTGCGCCAGGCGGCAGGAAGCGCCGGCTGGGAGCGGATCATCATCGAGCCGCGCCCCGGTGCCGGACTGACCTCCGCGGCCACCTCGCACCTGGGGCCGCGCGGCCTGATCGAGGTGGCCTGGGCCCGGTCCGCGGACGCGGCCTCCGGGGGCTTGGAGGACGACGCCGGGCTGACGCTCACTGCCACGATCCCCGCCGGCACCACCGCGGAGGTGCTGCTGCCCGGCCAGCCGGCCGTCGTCGTCGGGCCTGGAGCCCATACTTTCGCTGCCGCCACCCGCGGCAGCGCTGCCAAACCCGAGCTGATGAGGAGCACACTATGACAGTGGACGACGCTACCGAGGTAATCGAACCCCGCCGGGACGTCTCTCATCCCGGAGGAAGGGACGTCCCGCCGTTCCCGGTGTTTGATGCGCCAGGAACACCGGAGCCGGCCGGTGACGTGTCCCTGGTCCACCGGGAAGTGACGTATGCCCGGGCCCTGGGCTTCCGGCCGTTGAAAATGGACATCTGGCTGCCGCGGCATGCGGCCGGCCGCGTGCCGCTGGTGCTCTGGGTGCACGGCGGTGCGTTCCAGCTGGGCGACCGCCGCGAACTGCCGCCCACGTTTGCGCCCGGCTCGGTTTTCCGGCTGCTCAACGAGGCCGGGATCGCCTGCGCCACCGCGGACTACCGGCACTCGCTCGAGGCCACGTTCCCGGCCCAGCTCCACGATCTCAAGGCCGCCGTCCGGTACCTCCGCGAATTCGCCTCAGAGCTCAACGTGGATCCGGAGCGGTTCGGGGCATGGGGCGAATCCGCCGGCGGCCACCTGGTGGCGCTCCTGGGGCTCACGGGCCACCGCCGCGACCTGGAAGGCGGCCTCGGTGCGCAGGGACACCCCAGCAGCGTCAGCGCCGTCGTCGACTTTTATGGTGTTTCTTCGCTGGCGGACCTTCCGCCGATGGCCATGCCCGGGGGGCTCTTCCCCGAGGCGTTGACCGCGGCCGTCCCGCCGGGCATGTCCCTGCAGCCCAACCACATGCTGGTGGGTGGCTCGGAGGACCGGGAGTTGCTGGCCGCGGCCAGCCCCGTCAGCCACGTCGGCGCCGGCGCCGCCCCGTTCCTGCTGGTCCACGGGGACAGCGACGGCCTGGTGCCGCACGCACAGACCGACCTCCTCGCCGCGGCGCTTGCTGCGGCCGGGGTGGAACACCAGGTGGTGACCATCCGCGGCGGCGACCACTGCTTCTTCGGTGCGGAAGACCAACTGGACGACATCCTGGCCACGGCAGTGGACTACTTTTCACGGAAGCTGGGAGTGCAATGACACCACGGACAGAATCAGGCGTCGCCGCACCGGACACCACTGCCGCCGGTGCCGGCGTGCCCGGCGGAGGTCCGGCGGCGGGTTTCGCCGAGTACCTGGCCAGCCCCGAAGGGCCGCAGTTCCTGAACCCGGACGCCGTGCGCTCGCCGGGCCCGGACGTCCCCATCCGCGTCGTGACGGCGGACGGCCGGCACGGGCCGGTGGCCATCCGGATCTACGGTGAAGCCGGTACGGCCGCCCCTGGCCTGGTGTGGCTGCACGGCGGCGGGTTCGTCAGCGGAAGCCTGGACATTCCCGAGTCGGACTACCTGGCGCGGGTGCTCGCGGACGCCGGGACGCCGGTGCTGTCCGTGGACTACCGGCTGGCACGCGGGGGAGTGTCCTACCCCGTTCCGCACGACGACGCCCTGGCCGGGTGGTTCTGGGCGCGGGAGAACGCCGCATCCCTGGGGCTGGACCCGGACCTGCTGTGCCTGGGCGGGGCCGGTGCCGGCGGCAACCTGGCCGTGGGGGCGGCGCTGTACCTGATCGACGCGGGCAAGCCGCTGCCCGCCAAACTGCTGCTGGCCTACCCCTTCCTGCACGCCGAACTGCCGCCCCCGGCCGGCGGCCTGGACGCGGAGGTCATGGCGGGCTTGCCGAGGCACCTGCGGTTCACGTTGGAGGACTGCATCCGCACGGCGGAGAACTACGTGGGCGGGCCCGTCAGCATGGCGCCCTCCTATGCGATGCCTGGCTATGCCGATCCTGCCGGGCTCCCGCCCACGGCCTTGCTTGCGTGCGAGTATGACGACGCCCGCGGCTCCACCGAGCTGTTTGCGGCGGACCTGGAGCGGGCCGGGGTGCCGGTGAGCTTCTTCCTTGCCGCCGGTGCGGTGCACGGCCACCTCAACCACACGGCGGGGCTTCCCGAGGGCCGGCCGGCGCTGGACTTCCTGGCCGCGGAACTGGCCAACGTCTCCCGCTGACCCGCTGACCCGCTGACCCGGTGACCCGCTTGTCCCGATGGTCCCGCTGATCCCTGGACCGCCCGTTGACCCTGGGGGCCGCCCGGTGTGAGGATGGCGCCATGAACCAGGTTTCGGCCTTCTACACCGGCCCCGGGCAACTTGTGGAGGCCATCAGTTCTGCCCTGGACGCGGCCGGTGTGGACCGTACGGCGCTGCGGCCGGCGGACTTGGCTGCTGTGGACGAGTTCCACATCCGTGGGCGCAGGGCCACGCTGGAAATCATCGAAGCACTGGCCGTTACCGCTGATTCCCGGGTGCTCGATCTCGGCAGTGGATTGGGCGGGCCGGCACGGACGCTCGCCGAGGTGGCCGGGTGCACGGTGACAGGGGTGGACCTCACACCGGAGTTTTGCCAGGCAGCAGCGGCGCTCTCCGAGTGGACAGGGTTGTCCGGCCGCACCAGCTTCCAGGTGGGGGACGCTACGGCCACCGGTCTGCCGGATGAGTCTGTGGATGCGGTGATGACCGTGCACGTGGCGATGAACATCCCGGATAAGCCTGCGCTGTATGCCGAAGCGTTCCGCGTCCTCCGGCCCGGCGGCAGGTTTGTGGCCTACGACGTCTTGCAGGGCGAAGGAGGTGAAGTGCACTACCCGGTGCCGTGGGCCGCTGACTCCTCCACAAGCTTTCCAGCGGCCCTGGAGGACATGCGCCGGTTGCTCCCCTCGGCAGGATTCGATGTCATTTCGGAAATTGATTCTTCGGACGAAAGCCTTTCCTGGTTCCAGCACATGCGTGCCAAAATCCAGCGGGAGGGGCCACCGCCGGTGACGTTTGCGGCGTTCCTTGGCGACGGCTTCGCGCAGATGGCGGCCAACCAGGTGGCCAACCTCGCCGAGCGGCGGATCCGGACGGTTATGTTCGTGTGTTCAAAGCCGGCCTGATCCTGTTGCGGCCATGCCGCTACCAGTACCGGCGGAGTGCCTCATCCGGAACCACCCAGGAGCTGGAGTAGTGGACCCAGTCATCCTGGCGTCCCTCCCGGAACAGGCGGTCAGCAATCAACTGGCATTCCTGCCAGTCCTTCCGGGAGCGCCCCGGTCCATAGCCCACAGCGTCACCGAGTTCATCCCGCGTCACCCGCCGCGTGGCTCCCGGCCCGGTTGCTACCTCGTACGTATAGGTCCCTTTGCGTGAGAACCACCCCGTGCGGACGGGAGCCTCAACCAGCCGGAAGTACGTGCTGCCGTCGCCGAACATCGCAGCAGCGGCACCCTGTTTCGATTCAGGCTCAGCGTTGACAAAATCCGTGAATTTCTGAAGAAGCCCTTCGTACTCGGCGTTGAGGACTTCGTCCACCGCCCCGTCCTTCTGCACGTACCTGTCGCTGAGGCTCCCGCTGCCGCCTTTCATTGCCGAGCGCAGCCACAGCCGAACTTCCTCCACGGACTCCTGCGTTGGTTCACTCTCGAGCGCCCGTGCAAAAGCTTCGCATTTGAGGGCTACTACAACAAGGTCCATGTGCCGCAGCAGGGAGGCAAACCTCATCATGTCGGATGCTAGTTCTTTAACGTTTGTTTTCATCAGGCTTCTCCCCCGGGTAAGGGTAAAGCTAACCACGGAAGGCGTGGCTCAAACCGGTTACGATGCATCTTCGCCGATATGGCGAGCCCTTAGCTCCGCCATCAGCGTGGGCATCGATTCGTCCATGTTCGATATCCGGGGCTGCCCGGATCCCCCGCTTCCCCGCCACCGGGCGCTCCACTCGGCCAATTGGTAGAGGATCGGCACGCACTGGATGCCAGCCTCGGTGAGGCTGTACGTCGCCCGCTGCCCTCGGCGCCCCTCGCCTCGCACCAGAAGACCTGCTTCGACGAGCCGAACCAGCCGATCAGCGAGGATGTTGGATGCTATCCGCTCGCGGGAGCCGAGCAGGAGCGAACGGAAGTTTCGTCGATCCTCGAAGACCACGTCGCGAAGGATCAGCAGGGTCCACCGGTCACCGAAGATGTCTGCCGCATCGGCGATATGGTCCGACGTGCTCTCCATGGATCCTCCTTGACACTGGACTTCAACAATCTATAGTGATTGCAACTTACAACCACTATAGATTGGTCGCGCGATGGGCCGCTTCATCTACAACATGAATACCTCTGTCGATCTGCTGATCGAGCAAGTGCCCGGCGATCACGGAGCCGGGTCGTGGCTGAAGATCGACGAGGAGCTGCACCAGCATTTCAATGACGAAGCGAAGCGCCTCGCCATGTTTGTCCAGGGGCGGGTTTTCTACGAGATTATGGAAAAGGCGTGGCCGGACGCCGCCGACGATGCGTCTGCTCCCCCCATTACGCGGGAGTATGGGCGGATCTGGGTCGCCACCCCTAAAGTCTTGGTGTCCAGCACCCGCACCAGCGCTGACTACCACACCCGGATCATCGGCCAAGGCGACACCATGGGTCAGCTCTCCCGGCTCAAGGCCGAGACCGACGGGAGAATCGCCGTCGGTGGGGCCGCGGTGGCGTCCCAGCTCCTGCGCGCAGGCCTGCTCGATGAGCTACTGCTCTACACCCACCCCAGCATCCTCGGGTTCGGCCGCCCGTTGTTCGACGATAACGACAGGCCGATCGACCTGGACCTGCTGGAGCAAAAGAGGTTCTCGTCCGGTGTGACGATGCACCGGTACCAGGTGCTGTCCTTGAAGGAGGAATGGTGACCGATTCCGCTCGTTCGACGCACACCACCATCACCCGCCTCCGGGTGGGTGATCTGCAGGCCGGCGACCAGCGTCTGCCGATCAACGTGCACATTCTCGACCACCCGGATGCCCGCATCCTGGTCGACACGGGGCTCACCCAGCTGCACCCTGCAGTCGCGGATATGGACCCCCGCATCCAGCCGCTGAACGAACTGCCCGGCTTCGACCCGGACAGCATCGACATAGTCGTCAACACCCACCTGCACTTCGACCATGTGGGAGGCAATCACCTCTTCCCCGGGCGGCCAATCTATGTGCAGCGGGCCGAGTACATCGAAGCGCATGCGGGCGAGTACACGATCCTGGACTGGGTGGATGCCCCGGGCGTCACTTACACGTTGGTGGACGGGGAACTGGAACTTCTTCCGGGTATTCGTCTCATTCGCGCCGCTGGACACTCGGCGGGTTCCCAGATCGTCGTGGTGGAGACAGGCCATCGTCCCGCTGTGCTTTGTGGCGACAGCGCCGTGTTCTACGGGGAACTGGACCAGCCTGCAACCGAGGCGCAGCACCTTATCCGCAGCCTTGATCCGAGCGAAGTGTGGCTCTCCCACCAAGACGCTCCCTGGCGTCCGGCCGTGCCGGCGCGGGGCTGAGCGCACAGTGAACAAGATCCGGGTGTGCCGCGTGGTGATGATGTGCGGGCCGGGTGGTGCAGGAAAGACCACCTACGCCAAGCGTTTGGAGCGCGAGGGCTGGACACGTTTGTCGTTTGAGGTGGAGTACTGGAATCGGGGAATCAGAACGATGCCCTCCGCAGAGGTTGTCGCCGAAGTTGCGGCAGACCTGAAGGCCCGCTTGCTGCGCCATGTCGCGGCGGGGAACGATGTCGTGCTCGACTTCGGATTCTGGTTTCGACGACAACGCGACGAGTTCCGTGCACTGCTTGAGCCGCAGGGCGTTGTGCCTGAAACTGTCTACGTCGCGACGAGTCTCGAGACCATCTTGAGCCGCGTCGGTGACCGGCATGGCAAGCAAGCGGACGATTGGCCGCTAACAGAGCAGACGGCTACGGAGTACTTCGGGCGATTCGAGCCGCCGACGCCCGAGGAGGGGCCGCTCGAAATCATAGGAGCGTAGCCACAGCAACGAACCCGGCGTCGCAGCGAATTGCGCTCTTCAGTTGCCACCCAACCTCTACGGGACGCAGCTCGGTGTCCGCCAGACCTGCGACTGATCTATGTGGGCGTATGCCGATTCCCTATCGAACGCAGCAGCGCCCGTTAGGTCACCGTCTTGCGGGCAGCGCGAAAAGTTACCCTGCCGGCCATCGCGCCCCTTGGTAGCATGCGAGCATGCCAATCAAATTAGAGAACGTTGGAATCGCGGTCCGCGACATCGAAGCGACGATCTCGTTCTTCACCGACCTGGGATTGGAAGTCGTTGGCCGCGACACAATCAGCGGAGACTGGGCCGACACCGCTGTCGGACTCGACGCCAACCACGCCAAGATCGCCGTGCTCAAAACGCCGGATGGTCACGGTCAAATCGAGCTCTTCGAATACCTTCACCCCGACGCTATCGAGACGCAGCCCACGCTCCCCAACGAGATTGGCATGCACCGCGTCGCGTTCTCTGTTGACGACATCGACGCAGCGCTTGAAATCGCAGCGCGGCACGACTGCCATCCAATTCGCGGCGTAGCGACATACTTGGATATCTACAAGCTCACGTACCTGCGCGGGCCGAGCGGCATCCTCGTGATGCTTGCCCAGGAACTGAAGAAGGGCTGACGGCCCTTCGACCGATCAACGCGAAATCAAATCCGAGCTCGGGGGCTCGAACATGCCGCTGGCCCCAGACGCAGATCGTGGTTTCCGCTTGTCCACCGGAAGGCCTACGGACTGTTCGAGACCTACTGGGGTGCCCGCAGCGACGACGGCGGCTTTGGAGAGGCAGTCAGCTCGAAGCCGAAGTACGTCGTCTCCACCATCCTGGCTGCTCGAGAACGAACTGGTCGACGAACTTAATCTGATCCAGTTTCCCGTCATCGTCGGCGAGAGCGAACGAGTCTTCCCCCACAACGGGCTCGATTTCAACCTCCAGCTCACGGACCCTCGCGTCTTCGGGAGCGGAATCGTGGGCCTCACCTACTGAGCGGCGGACGCCCTGAGTACGCCTGACACATGCACCGGGTCGCCGCGCGAGCAACGTGCTACCGGTCGGGATCAACGGGCGCTGCCATGTCCGGTAAAGGATCCTTTACCGGACGCAGCGGGGTCCGTTGAGCCAACCCATACCAGATACAGTCTTTCGGCCTCTTGGCGAGCTTGCTCAGTGGGCCAGATTGGCCTGGTCTCGCACCCAGGCATCAAATTCGACGCCATGCTCCCGCTGTTGCGGAGTGCAGTTTTCGAGTGCATATTGCAGGCGCTCATCCAACGCAGGACTCGGACCGCCATCCATCAGCAGCAAGGCCTCAGCTCGGGCGAGAAAGACCCCGGCGCTGGGCTGCTTCCGGTGTCCAAGGCCCCCGGTTCGAACCTGTTCGAGCATGCCCTCGCGTCTCAGTAACTTTTCAATAACTGGCCAGCCCGCGACATCCAACTGGACAACCATGTCCTCGGCTGCGGATACGGCTGAAGCAGCATCGGTGACCTCCCACCAACCATCCTGTCCAGCTGCGGTTCCCTCCGGATGAAGCCGCTCGCGATAGAGGCCCAGGTTTTCGGTCACTGACTTCGGCATTGCAGCACCCAGTTTCGCCCGGGTCCAACGAAGCCAGGGTTCAGGAGCGACCGCCAAGTTTATTACGCACTGTAAATTCTCCGCCGAACTAAAAGATGACGACTGCACATTCACGACAGCCCAATCCCCTGAAGATGTGGACTTTCGCCAAGTCGGAGCTGAACCGTTAAAGCCGTGGGTCCGGGCGCAAGGGCCGAGAATGTCTCGCAGCGCTGCTTTGAGCGCTTTCTGAACTGTCATAAAGGAACAATCGCACGTCAGGTGGGAAACGCGCAGATTCGGGAACAGCAGTCTTCAACGCCGGAGCAGCTTCAGGGAACAGCCACAAAGCCCGCCTCTGAGTTAACCGACATGTCCCCTAAAGGATCCTTAAGCGGGCGCCCGGGTGTCCGATGCGCCACGGGCTTACGGGCGGTCCATCCAGGGACGTAGTTCACTACCAGGCGTTTTTGGTTCGGACTCGTTGCTGGTCCGCTTTTAGTCACTTGCCGGATTATTAACTGGAAGTGGACGCCGGAGCGTCCGGCGTGCTCACGTAGTGGAGAATGTCGATCATGGGTGTTCTTTTTGACTACTTCTCTGCTGCCTCCGATGAGGAAGCAGCCTCGGTGATCGATCGTGTCGGCGGTCCCGGATCCCAGGCGACGATCACTCCGCCAGCCGAGCCCCGGCGAGGCATCTTCGGCCGCAAACGCCAACCGGCGGCACCGGCGACCGTGACCTACCAGGAAGCGGCAATATACGACACGGTATCCGGCAACGGTATTGATCCCGTCGTGCAGCTGGGGACTCTAGAAGAGCTGCTCACCGGACGGTCCTTCGACGATGTCATGGACGATCCACGGAGCGGGCAAGCCCTCACGGATCGGGATGGTGGGGAGCGTCTTGTACTGACCCTTACGGAGCCTCTCTCAACAGCCTTGGCGACCGCTTCCGACGAAGCCCTCGAGCAGGTCGCGATCCCATGGTCGGAGACTGAGGAGTTCTGGAACGCAGCTGACCCGGCGCTTCTTGCGGACTTCCTAAAGGATCTGGCCGGCCTGGCTCGACGATCCAAAGCATCCGGGCAAGAGCTCTACTGCTGGGTGTGCGTGTAAGCAGCCCGTCGTTGAATTGCGTATCGGAACCCAAGTGTTCCATGCAGACAGCACGGGTTTCGCAGTGACACGATGGAAGGAGAATTGATGAGCGAGACACTTCTGACCGCCGAGGAGTTGCCCGTTGGTTTCGAGTATCCGCCGGACTTCATCCGGTTTGTGGCCATGGACATCATTTATCTTGAGCCCTGGTTCGTTCTGACTGGTGAGCGGCTGCGGACGCGCTACCAGGGGCTGAAGGGCCGTTATCCAGACCGCAGAGTCGTACCGCTCGCCAGGCGCGAGGACAACGATGACGTGGCGTGCTGGGATCTTGCAACAGGCAAGATCTCGATCGTGCATGACTTCGCCGACCCAGGATGGGAATCACGCGGTGACCGAGGATTTCCTGATTTCGCAGCGTGGCTTCATTCAGCCATCGACGACATGCTTGAATTTCGTTGACCGCGAGCCCGCTCGCTTGGGACGTAACTGCAGAAAGTACGTGGCATATGACCGACTACCCGAAGCTCAGCCGGGCTATATCGCATGCTTTGCGCCACGAGCCGTGGCTTTACGAACTGGAGCTGGATGAGGAAGGGTGGACGTCTGTGGAGGACCTTCTTCAGGCGCTCCGGCGAGAGTCCCCTGAATGGGTGAACCTGGAAGTCACCGATCTCGAGGGTATGCTCCTGTCCTCGCCTAAGCGACGTCATGAACTCAGCGGGGGCCGCATTCGAGCTTTCTACGGTCACAGTGTCCCTGCCCGCATAGTGAAGCCACAAGAAAGTCCACCTCAAAAACCGTTTCATGGGACGTCCAGGGAAAGCCTTGTAGCTATTCAGTCTGAGGGTTTGCGACCCATGCGACGCCAGTACGTTCATCTATCCGAGGACGTCGAAATGGCCAAGCAGGTAGGACAACGGAAGGACACTGATCCGGTTGTCCTTGTCATTGACAGCGCGGCCGCTCACGGAGAGCATGTCAACTTCTACCGTGGCGGCGAAAAAGTATGGCTAGCGGATAGTGTTCCTGCCGCGTTCATCTCGGTCGTTCCGGAAGATGAGTGAGTTCATCCGCGACTTTCTTGAGGTCGCAGACGAAAAAGGAGCCAGAAGAACCTGGTCACCCGCAGGATACATCGATGCGTGGAAAGCTTTCGTGGCGGCTTGCGAAGAAGGAGACCAGTGGAGCATCTACGAGTATGAGAACGAACTTGGAATTAGGGATGTGATCGACAAAGTCCTCACTGCCCCGGAACTCACGGCGTACCCTGAACTGAGTATTTTCGCGGAGGCAATCGCCGATACCGACGAACGTTTCGCCGCACTTCTACGCTCAGGGCCATCCGTCTTACCAGAGGCCGCATTCTGGTGGAACCGTAATTTGCCCGGACGCGGCGGCCCGGACCTGGTCGCAGACGCCGAAGCGCACTACGCCGTCCACCTCCGACAGGTCGAGCCCTGACGAACTTCACGAGCATGAGGCGCATTACTCCGACGTCAAATAGGGTGCGCTCAAGGATCCCTCACCGGACAACTCACGACTCAGTGTCGCCCTCCGCATGAGTTTGCAATGAGGGGGTCGGTCCGCCCGTCTGCTCCGGCACGTCGCTTC
>Ga0308158_10002474_pt1 | contig 17393 bp, 17 predicted proteins | sample PhyBR2_FD_201038 | JGI IMG/M metagenome (GOLD analysis project Ga0308158, IMG submission 201038) | Phyllosphere microbial communities from UC Gill Tract Community Farm, Albany, California, United States - DLSLB.R2 | ecosystem: Host-associated > Plants > Phyllosphere > Unclassified | place: USA...
TGGATGACCTGACCCGGTCGGAAATGAACTGGGCCTGGCGCCTCGAACTCGATCCCGTGCGGGACCCCGAACTCGGCCAGTTCTACGGCCGCACCGCCCGCTACAGCACGACCGATCCGTATGCGGGCGAGGACGATGTCTTCGTGTTCCACGCCACCGCCGGCATGGGATACACGGTGCAAAGCGGCAGCTACCACGATCCCTTCCAGCTGCGCATTTACGACGACGCCGGCAATGCGATTGCTGCAGACGACGGCAGTGGCGCCTACGGCTACGATTACGCAGCGTTCACCGCGGCCTATACCGGCTGGTACTACATCAATGCCTCATGGGATCAGGATTATGACGACACCTATGCCAGCGTGAACGTGTACGAGAGCCGCTTGCCCGCAACCACCCGGATCATCGGCACGGACGCGCACGACACCTTGTACGGCACGCGCACGAATGACATCGTCGATGGCGGCGCCGGCATCGATACCTTCGTGCTGGAAGGCCGACGCAACGAATACACCGTCAGCCTGCGCGATGGCGCGATTACCGTGACCGACCTGGTCGGCTACGACGGCACCGATATCCTGCGCAGCGTCGAGCGCCTGTCGTTCGACGATGGCGCCTTCATCTCGTATGAAACGCAGGGCTTTCCTGCCGAGGCTTACCGCCTGTACCAGGCTGCATTTGATCGCACGCCCGACGCGGGCGGCCTGGGGTACTGGATAGGGCAAATGGGCCAGGGCCAGTCGTTGAAGTCAGTGGCGCAGGCATTCGTCGACTCGCCCGAATTCAAGAGCCAGTACGGCGCCGCGCCCACGGACGCCGCCCTTGTTACGGCGCTCTACGCAAACGTGCTGGACCGGGCGCCAGACGCCGCCGGCTTCGCGCACTGGCTTGGCGCACTGGAGCGCAATGCGATTACCAAGGCAGATCTGGTCGTGCAATTTAGCGAAAGCACGGAGAATCAGGCGCAAGTCGTTGGCTCGCTGCAGGCTGGGTATGAGTTCATTGTGACGTGATGGGGACGAGGAGCAAAGGATTAATCTACTGCAGGATAGCGGACTCAACTTTGCGTATAGATGCATTGCCATGGGTTGGCAGCAATTGCTAATACGCAGCGCATCCACACGGCCAGCAGTCTTCAAATACAGAATATGGGCATACTCCCAGGTCGCCTTCCGGGATAGCCCTTCGTGTTATTAATCACTTCTCTTGAACAATCCATGCCCCGCTCGCACCAGATCTTGCTTGCTACTTAACCAATCGTATTCTCATCGAATTGTAGCGATCATGAATGTAGTTGATCAGGTACTTAGTCCAGCCCTGAATCCAAGGCTCTGCCCGAGTGGCTATCAACCCAGTGAGGACAAAAATTATAATGCTAACAGTTGCAAGCGCAACCCATCGATCAGCGCCATTCAGCACCATCCACCCCATCATTGTGCCGCCAACTATTTGATGGAGCAAATATAACGGATAGGTCATCATGCCCGCGATCTGGATTGCTTTAACCGCACCGCCTGACAGTCTGTGTAACCTTGCATTTGCACGCACAGAAAGAACGATAATCGCTATTGACGCTAACCAAACAGCGCAGGGTATAGCCGCAGAGTAGCGAGTATTAAACTCATGGTTCACAATATCAGATTCCGCAACAATCTGTGCGCATCCTGACATACAAAACAAAATGATCCAAAAAATGTTTTTAACATCGTGCTTTTTTATTAGCTCGGACCAGAGGAATACACCAAGAGCGAAGAACATACCATGATTTATCAACAGCAATTTAGGCAACCTGTCTTCCAGCACCCACTTCAGTTGGGGGCCAAAAGAATGCAACTGTTCAATTCCGGCCAAGGCATGAACCGCCCAGAACATTGAACTGACAACGCCGATCACTATCGCCAAAATCTTGATATTTTCAAACTTGAAAAATTTAATGAGAAAAAGAACTGCTGCATAAAACGAAATCTCAATGCCAAGCGTCCAATAAGAGCCATCGATCCAAGGAACCCAAGGCAAGAATGCCATGCTGTGTCTGAATGCACGGTACATATCTTCATGTTGGCGGAATCCAACCAGTATCGTTGCCAGCAAGGTAATGGGGGCGCAGATCCACACGGCAGGCCCAAGTCGAACAATGCGGCTCCGAAGGAAAGAGAATGCACTGGATTTCTCACCCGAAAATGCGATCACAAATCCTGAGATTACAAAAAAAATCTGGACACCGACCCAGCCGAAATTGGTGGATTCGTAGAGTTCAGGGAATTTTACGACTCCCCTACTCGCACTTCCAACCAGTCCTTCTGGATTGATGCCCATCAGAAAACAATAGTGAAAAGCGACCACCAAACAGGCTGCTACGAATCGCAATATATCTAGTCCGAGGATGTGCTTAGCGTTGACTGCAGATGGCAATTTCAATTCTCCTGATAATATTTTGATATTATCATAAATTTCCTTTGAGAACTACGGCGAAGTAAAATCAACTCACTCCGTTTTCACCCGAACTGGCGTATCTCAAACAGCCAAGAAGCTAGACTCGCTTCCATTGTTGGGAAAATCCAACGGCGTTCTGCTTTCAGCACGTTCATACCTAGGCTAACGACCGCAAGGCCATGCCTGCACGAATTGATCTATCGACGTACTATTAGCACGCTTTTACCATATTGGTTAGTGCTATATAGACAGCCAGCCACGCGAAAATGAGGAGCGGATGTAGGTTACGACACTGCACGAGCACAGCGTTGACGGCTAGGAGTTGATCGAGTCCCAGTCTGGGCCAGCGAGCTAAAGACGTACGGTAAGCTCATGCTGCAAGCCTATACCCTGATCAGCGCCCTTACCTCGCTGCAGCGCGTCGACTCGTTGCCACCTCACCGGTGCCGATATGAAGTTGGTGACATTCGCGCTAACCTAAACAAGACGTAAGCCTGCACTGGCAAGTGAAACATCATCAAACGGTCAACTGAGCTTACGAACACGGCTGAGACAGCAACGGTTGTCGTACCCGTCGATATATCGACTTGGCTTTTTACGTGCAAGGTTGAAGGATATTGATGAAGAATAGCGCAAGGCTAATCAAACAGCGCGATGCCCGAAAGTCGGCAACTGAAAAATAGCCAAGTACTAGATTGAATTGAAGATGATGGCCCGCCCTGAGGGAATCGAACCCCCGACCCACAGCTTAGAAGTCAGATGCTCGAATACTTTTTTATGCCATTTAATCAGAACCTTGCGTGCGTCGGCCTGCGCTATTGATTCACTGGTTGTCGCCGCATAAGTGCTTGATTCGATTGAAAGTGGCAGCTTTGAATAGCGCAGCAATTCAGCCCTTCAGCCGCGACTGCTCTTGGATCGCAGGCTCGTCTTCGAGCATCGCGCGAAGCGAGTCAGCCAGGATGAGTGCAGTCGACGACGAGCCCTGTCGGAAATAGTCATGCGTCCGGAGCGCCAGCGCACGCAGTCGCGCCACCTCCCACAGCAGCGCGCGCACGTCAGGCGAATCCGGGTTGCGATCTTGGATCGCTTTCAGATCGTCCTTCGTGAGCGCGGGCTTGAACCGCATGGCTGGATTACTGTTCATGCATACAGTGTAGCACCCGCGCGGCGCCCTACTTTGGCCAAGCCTGCACTGTCTTCGCGTGGCGCGTCGCGCACACCGCATATTGGCGAAGGAGCTCGATCGCCCAGGCTTGCCATACGTCGTAGTCAGCAGCAGCCGGGCGCTCGACTACGGGGCACGGCGCCGCCAGCGCACTATCGAGAGATACTTTTGTTGGCGGCATCGATTGCGGCGTCGAGGTTGCGCACGCGGTCAGCATCAGGCACGCAACCAGCAGGCAGAGGTTTCGCATTGCGCAGCTCCTTGGTGAGCGCCGACATTCGCGGCGCCAGGGTTGATTGAATGGCGGCGAACTCGGTGGCCGCCGTGGTGATGCGCGCGGCGTCGGCCTGCAGCGTTGTCAACGCCAGCTCGGACTGGCTGCGCATGGTTTCCGCGTGCGCGCGCCGCAGCTCGGCGAGCTCTGCGTCGTGCCGCCAGCCGTTCGTGAACCAGCCGGCGGCGCCGGCCAAGGCCATTGCCAGCAGCAGCCCCACGCCGGCCGCCAGCGCGCGGTACTGGACCGGGATCATGGAAGCCCCCTACCCACTGCGACCCCAAGCGCCGCCGCGATGCCAGCCAGCACCACGTACTCGAGCGCGAGCGCCGCGCCGGGCGTGAGGTTCTGCCTCGAGAACATCGACGTCGACCGGCGCGCAGGCGGCAGCGAGCCGTTGTGCATATCGACGAAAGCTTTGACCACCAGCAGCGCGCCCGCCAGGAAGCCGAGAACGCCAAACAGCGTGCACGCCAACGCGACCAGGGGATAGTCGAACCAGTTCATGGGATCCCTTTCAAGCACAGCTCGCGCTCGGCTTGGCGCCGGCGCGTGAGTCCGCGCACTTCCTTGCCGCCGACCTTGTTCCACATGAGCAGCGCATTGCAGGCGCCGACCATGTCGCCGGCGTTCGTGCGGCGCGCCATGCTCGAGCCGCAGAACCCGGCCACGCCGATGTTGTAGGCGACGTCGACGAACGCGACCTTCTGGCCATCGGTCAGGCGCGCGAGCGGGATGCACATAGCGATGCCGGCGGCGTGCCGCTCGAGGTCGCGGTCGAGCTGGGCCCGGCACTGCGCAGGCGTGTACGTCTTGCCCCAGGCCGCGTTCTCGGTGGCGCCGGTGCAGTATGTGAGCACGCCGGCGATGTCGCGGTAGGTGGACAGCTTCGTGCCTTCGAACGCGGGCGTGAAGCTGAGCAGTCCTGCCGCGGCCATGGCGCCGACCAGCGCGACCAGGCCGCGCCGCTGGGTAGTGGCGCTCTTAACCATTGCCGGTCACCGACGGTTGCGCCACGACGCGCGCGATCGCGGCGCCGAGCGAGGTCAGGCCAGCGGCCACCACCAGGATCGGCGCGGTGCCGCTGGCGTACAGGTGCATGCCGGCCTCGATGGCCGAGGCAATGGCGGCCAGCAGCGCGAAGCGTACCGACCAGAGTTTCGGGAATTGCGCGCGTGCGTCTTCGATGAAGTTCATGGTTTTTCCTGTGATGGGCATTGCGGTTCCGATTCCGGGCCTTGCAGCTGCGCCAGGCACTGTGCCGGGCGCAGCAGGTTTATTTGCGCGCGCTTTCGAGAGCGGTGATGCGGAGCGCGTTCGTATCGTTCACGCGCTGCACGGCGAAGATCGCATCCCGCATCCCGTCAAGCCGGATATCCCGGTCGTCCAGGCGCTTCTCCAGCTTCTGGTTAGTCACGATCAGCTGATCAAGCTTGCTGGATTGGGCCGACGAATTCCAGCCGAGCGTGGCCATGAATATGGCGGACGCCGCCGCGCCGGAGATAAGCCAAGGCAAGGGCAATTTGAGGTCAACAATACGAGATGGGGATGGGTTGGGCATGTATCACTTTCAGTGGGCGTAAAAAACCCACCGAGGTGGGCTGCGATCGAGACTAGAAATTGCGTACGGAGAAAACTTAAATCAGAGCGGCGCTTTTGAGATCAGCGATGTCAGGCACTTCGATGCGAATCTCGATGTAGTTCGCCTGTGGCCGGTTCAGATTGATGACAATCTCACCCGCATTCAGGTCTCCCACCGGACCGGTTACAGAGGTGATCGTCACCGGGTTGGCGCCGAAAGAGAAAAGCGGCACCGCGCGATATGTCGTGACCGAATCTGCGGTCAGCATGTACTGAGTGAAGCTTACGTTTGAGCCAAGCCCACGGATTGAGATAATCGCGAACGAAGACTGGTAGTAGGCCAGCCCAGGCTTGGCGGTCGAAACCGATCCGAACAACTCCCGGTCAATCGTGAACGTAGCCAGGGTTGATGCCGGCGGCAGGGTGTCAAACTTGATTGGCGGATCGAACAGCGAGAACTCACGCTTTGCCACTGGGAACACGCTTCCGACGCACTCGATCTGCCGAACTGGCTTGATGTTGAGCGCTGAAAGCACAGCGTTGCTGCTACCGCCGGTCGGAGCTGAAAGGGAAACGCTGTGCCAGCCCCGGCCGATTACTTTGCCCAAGTGTGTCGTGTTCGTCGGCTCGAGCAGCAGAGATTCCGACAACGTGGTGTAGTTGTCGCTGGTATCAGCATTGACGGTTTTCCGCGTTGCTGCACTGCGCAGGCCATCCATATCAAACTCAACTGCCATTCCTGTCGACAGCGTGCCAGACAACGAAATAAGGGCCGCATCGGCATCCAGGTAGAAGCCCAAGGTGACGCGCTGCCCAGTGCCGCGCACCAGGGTAAGGAGCATGCCCTGCTCTACCATCGACCCTGAAGTCGAATAGCTGTAGGCACCATTCGTCGCTACGTTTGCTGCCGAGCCGAGAAGGATGGATCGCTCGTTCGCCACCACGTTGTGCGAGCCAGTAATTCCTCCAGCAAGAATAAAGGTCGCTACAGCGTTTCCGAGCAGACGGTAACCCTGCGTGTTGAAATGGATGCTGTCGGAATAGATCAGCTCCCGCTTATTGCCCAGGCCGATTTCTTCGCCGCGGATGACCGGGCATCCGTATTGCTGGCCAACGAGGGCAGCGGCCGTGCGATACGGCATGATATTTCGGCTTTCCCCACCTTGATTCATGACCGTCGGCGTCACTATGACAACACCGCAACCCCAGGCGTTGTAGCGCTCAATCAGCCTTCCCAGATAGGACGTGAATTCCTCCAGCGTGGCACCGCCAACGTCTGCGGCATCGTTCGCGCCAAACATGATGATTGCAAGGTCCGCGCCGGGGTCGCTGGGCCAGCGCACGTACCCCATCTTCGCGGTGTCACCCGAGTAACCCCGGTTTTCCACGGAGATACCAGTCGTGCTGTAAGCGGCATTGAGCTGCGCCGCCAGTTGCGCAGGGAACGGCACCGGCACGCGGGGCTGCACGTGCGGCAGCACTGGTGCGACTCGGTCAGAGGAAAACTGATCATGGCCGTAGGTCAACGAATCACCTACGCAAACCAGCTTGGCAGAGCCTGCTTTGATCTTTTGGGCAGCGCTCGCGACCAGGCGGGCATTCAGCGTACCCAGCGGACCGCCCCCTTGTGCGCCGGCCGCATCAATGCAAAACCACCAGTTGGCAACAGAATTTCCGGCGGTAGTGGGGCTCGCCTTCGTGACGTTGAGCGTGATCGATGAGCTCGAGTCATTGCTCGAATATGCCGTCACTGCGCCGGATACCCACTGGTCGACGTTTGCCGGATTCACCGCAAGCAAAACTTGTCCAACAGAGAATTGCTTACCGGCTAGGCCAGCGCCAGCCCAACTCTTGCTGCCGACCCCGACGCTGTTCGTCGTCGCGCTCGTCGCGTTTACGGCCGTCGAGAAATTCCGCGCAGCGTCACGCGCTGCTTGAGACTGATCACGATACGCGAGCGCCTCCATGGCAGAAACGCCCGCATTGCCAGCGATCTCACTCACATTCGACGCACTCAGCTCGGCGGCCTGAGCGTTCTGCATGACACTGCTCGCCACTGCAAGAATCTCGTCGTTGAAGTTTTCGGCCATGTGCGTACCGAACTCAAACGCTTTGCTGTTGTAGTTACCTGCCGCGCGATCAGACAGCGCTGGGAAAGGCGGGATGTCGGTAAGCGGCGGTACTGGGGTGATCGCCATTAGATGTTTCCTTCAACTTTTAGATTGATTGATGTGACGCCGGTCGAATCTGCGCGGATGCTTCCGGTGACGAAGCCCAGGGTGTTCAGGTACCCGTATTTAGGGAGTCCACTGCCCTCAAAAGGCACGGCAATATCTTCGACCTCGCCAAGAATTGCATCAGCCTGCATTGCCTGCTCGGGGTCCACCACGATGCTGCAGGTAACGTCGCGGCTGCTCGCGCGGCGCACAATCTTGTAGGTCCCGTCTGCGTTGTATTCACGAAGCGTTCGGCTCTTTCGTGTCGACTCAGCCCCGTGGCGAGTTCCTCCTGGCGTGCCGCTTTCAACAAACTGCCGCCAGTCGCCAACCTTGATGGTGCCAATGGCCACGCGCGTGTCGGGCGCCGAGGTCACGGTGATGGTGACTTCGGCAGCTGGCGAGATCGGGATATCGTCGAACGAAAGCTGCGGCGTCGCCACCAGCGGAGCAAACAGCAGCTCGTAAAGGCCCGCTGCCTGGCTGTACAAATCACCACTCCACGAGCGCATGATTGTCCCGCCCGGGGCGTCGCGCACGACGATGCTGTAGTTCGCACCCTCCATGCCGTACACCGCAAGCCCATTCAGAAACCCAGGCTGCGCGACGTAGGTCATCGAACCCACTCCGACAACTTTCGTGTTCGAGTAGTCATCAAATGGGGCCATGCGGTTTGTCGGACCCAGTCGAGTCCAATAGAGCGCATCGAGGTCCGGCGTTATAGCGCGACCCGAGTGGGCTTGCTTGCAAATCCAAATGGACCCGCTGTAGGTTCGCTCGCTTCCAGCAACCTGGCTCACACTTGCGGCCCAGGCAACCTCACCCTTTGATGGGTCAGGTTCTGGGACCGATGTCCCGGCCTTGATCATGCTGGCCGTGACATCGATCGGGATCATGACCCTTACCTTTGCAGTCATGCAGTCTCCTTGGTGCGCACCTGATTGATAACTTCGACGCGGCACGCATTGCCGCCGTCGGTCACGTTGTCGATTTGATCGGCCATTTGTTCAGACGCATCGGCCCCCCTCTCAACCCCGCCGCGCAGCGCCGCAACTTCTTCGCGAAGAAGTCGAATCTCCGTGACCAGTGCCGCGTCAGTCTGTGCCGGGGTCGCCAGGCGCCGCATCAGCTCGCGGTTGTCGGCCGCGGGGATGATGCGTTCGCCCTGGTGAATCTGCGCCGGCATGTCGGCGGGCACATAGTTCGTGCCAACGGCAAACCCGCGCAGCTTCTTCTCGGCGCTTTCCTCGAACGTGTCGCGGATCGAGCCAAGGCTGATGCCGCCCTTGAGCCGGTCGAGCCAGTAGCTCAGTCCGGCCGCGTCAGCCGGGCGGCCGAACACGTCCTTGTAGAGCGCCTGTATCTGCGCCTCGGGCGAACCCTTGATCGAGCCGATGATGGCCTCGGTCGAGATTCCGCCGGCGGCCCGGTCCTGCCAGTAGCTCAGCCCGGCCGCATCCGGCGCACGGCCGAGACTGGACTTGTAAGCATCGCTGATCTGGCTCGTGGCCGAGTTGTACGGGTTCGCACCCGCCGCACCCATCGCACCGTGCAGCGCCTGGATGGCCTGCTCGATCGACAGCCCGATTGTGCTGATGCCCTTGAGGACGTCGATCTGCTCCTGCTCGCGCTCGAGCATGTCGTCGTACTGCTTGACCTGCCCTTCCAGCGCTTTCAGGCTTCGCTCTTCCGCCGACAGTGTTTTGTCGGTGATCTTGGCCAAGTCGGTGATGCCGTTCTTGGTCGCGTAGAAGTCGCGCAGGTAGTCTTCCTGGCTGGCAAACAGGCCGGTCGAATCCTTGCCGATCACCGACAACGCGTTCTTCAGGTCGTCGGCTTTCGGCAGGATGCCGCTGGCCTTGGCAATTGCCAGTGCCGCCTGGATCTGCGCCTGGGCTGCAGCGCGGTCGTTCTTCTCCGTGCCGGCCACCGTCAGCCCGTCCAGCGTGCTGCGCAGCGCCTCGGAAAGCGACCGGGTCTTCTCGACGGCCTTGGTGCGCACGTCGATCTCTTCCTGCGTCGCCTTCTTCTGCCGCTCGACCACCTTCTGCAGCGCCGAGAACGCGCCATCCACGCCGGACATCAGCGCGGCAGCAGCCGTCTTGACCTGCTCGGTTGCCTTGGCGGCGGCCTGCAAGTCCCACAGGTTCTGCGTCGCACCGCGCAGCGCCGGATCCAGCGCGGCCAGGGCGTTGATGTGCTGCTGCGACAGCACCGCTGCAGCGCCAGCCTTGTTGCCGGTCAGGTCGTAAATCTGAGCCTGGATCGACAGCAGCGAGTTCGCCGTGCCGAGCGCAGCAGCTTCGTCTTCCAATGCATACACCCGCTCGCTCAGTGGGCGCAGGGACGCGTCCATTTCAGCAAGCTCCAGCGCGCGAGTCGCCGCCAGCGCGCCGGCCTTGTCGCCCAGCATTTCCATGATCTGGATTTCCAGTTCACGTTTGCTGTTGGACAGGTCGGTGGCCTTCTCCAGCACGTCCTTGTCAACGTCGGCGATCTGCTTGAACGCTGGTGCGATCTGCATCAGCGCGGCATACGCGCGCGCGCCGGCGTCGGTCGTCAGGTCCAGCCCGGTAACCACGCTGCGGAACTGCTTCAGCGAATCCTCGGCGCCGGTCTTGATCCCGAACTGGTCGAGCGTCGGCGTGATGCGCGCGCGCAGCGAGTCGGCCCGCTCCTTGTCGGTGTAGAAGTCGGCAAGGAACTGATCGACGCTGGAAGTGAATTCTTCCAGGCCACCGGCCAGGCCGACCAGCCGCTCGCGCGCGCCGACCGACTTGAGCCCGACCGAGTCGAACACCATGCCCAGCGAATCGGTGACCACCGTGACGGCCTGGTAATTGGTTGCCACGCGGGACAGCGTTTCGAGGTAGCCCTCGCCCACTTTCTGGAACTGGCCCAGGCCATCGACACCGAACGCCGCCAGGTCATCGCCCACCTTCGAGAAGACGGCCGACAGCTCTTCCTGAATCTCGGCGCCGGTCAGCCCCTTCAGGCTCACCTTGCCAATGTCGACCACGAACGAACTGAGCTTGGCGGTGAAGTCATCGCCGCCGATGCCGATCAGGGTGCTGGCCTCGATGACGGTCTGGTACAGCGACGTGAGCACGCCGGCGATCTGCCGGTTGCCCTCGGCGCCCAGGCCTTCAATCTTGCTGCTGGAGCTTCCGCTGGAGAACAGGCCGCCCGACTTCTTGATGTCGGCATACTGCGCCGCATCGGTGCCGCCGCTCAGGATGCTTTCGAACGACGCCTTCGTCAGAAGGAAGCCGGTGTCTTCCACCGTTTTCTTGCCGCCGAAGATGCTGCTGCCGATCTTGCTCAGGAAGTTGCCATCGGCCGAAGCGAACTGCTTGCCGTAGTCGCCGGCCACGCCGGTGGACTGCACCAGGAACGATGCGAATTGGCCGATGCCCGCCTCGATGTTGCGCAGCGAGGCCAGCATGCCGTCGCTGATGCGCAGTCCCTGTAGAGTCGCACCTTCGATGGCGGCGATCGAGTTGGCGATCGATTCCGACTTCGCCGAGCTGTCGCCCAGCACGCTGCCGGTGCCCTGCTTTTCCTGCCGCTGCTGGGGCAGCGGGACGCTGCTACCGCCCACGCTGCCCATGATGCTTGCACCCACGGCCACGACGGCCGCCAGCGTGGCAGCACCGGCCGCCAGGTTCATCGGGAACGGCATCGATGCGATCGCTTTGACCACCGCCGTGACGCCCCAGGCACTGGCCTCGGTTGCGGCCAGGCCGGTGGATGCCGTGGTCGTTGCCGTCTCAACTCCAAGCTTCTGAGCATTGAGCGCCACGTTGGCCGCCACTTCAGTCTGCTTGAAGAAGATCTTCTTCGCCGTCGACTGGATTGTCATCGCCAGCTCGGCCGCCCGGTATGCCCGCTCGACGTTGGACAACACGCCATAGCCCTTGCTGCCCTCGGAGAAGAACCCTTTCGCAGCCGCGGCCATGTCGCCGTAGCCGCTCAGGCGCGACTTCACTTCTTTCGAGTTGATGGCGGCAGTCGCGGTGGCCAGCCCCTTGGAATCGGTCGCGTACTTGAGCGCCGCGTTCTTGCGAGCGTCATCGACCTCTGCCTGGCGGATGCCGTAGGCGTCCAGTGCGGTCACCAGCTGCGTCATCGAATCACCGGCCGCACCGAACGCACCCTTGAGCGCCTCACCAAACGTCTGTGCCTTGGTCGGATCGAGGAACTTATCGAGTTCTTCGGCGGCCTTCTTGGCCGCGTCCATGCCTTCCATCTTCGACACCGCGCCGGCGCTGCGCTGCTTCGCGCTGATCAGGTTTTCGAGACTCTCGATTTCGTCCAGGGTCAAACCCAGGGTCGAGCGCTGCGCCAGCTGATCCTGCAGGCGCGCCAGCTCCAGCGCCTCGATCGCCGACTTGGTCGGGCCGTACGTGCTGGCCAGCTCCTCGTTGCGCACCGCCTCTGCCTCGGCGTCCAGAGCGCGCTTGGCGTAGACGCTGCTCGTGACCTCTAGGCCTTTCGAGTAGCTGTCTTGGAAATCGCTTAAGTCTTTCAGCGAACGCAGGCGGTCGTCTTCAGCCTGCTTGACGAACGGCTGCATGCCGATGTACTTCTCGACGGTGCCCACATATTCGGAGAGGGACTGCTTGCCGGACTGGTAGCCCTTGTACAGCTTGGCCAGGTTGTCGTAGAAGGCCGGATCGAGGCCGACCGACTTGCCGTTGATCCGGTCGAGCAGCGCTTCGTACTCTTCCAGAGCCTTCGCGGCCGCTTTAGCCGCTGCATCGCTGCCGCCGCCTGCCAAGGACGGCTTTGGCTTTTCTTCCTTCGGCTCACCTGGCGAGTCGCGCCCATCTTTGCGCGCACGAAATGCTGCCACGTACTGACCGGTTGGCCGCGCCAGCAATTCTTCAAGCGTCTTATTCGCGTCTTCAACTTCCTTGTTGCGCTGGGCCAGTGCTTTCTTTATCTCTTCAGCGGGCGACTCGCCCTTCCAGAGCTTGTATCCCACCACCAGTGGGTTGGCATTCGCCATAACGCTTCGAGCGAAATTGACATCTGCCGTGACAGCTTTCACGCTATTCCAAACACCTGACAAAGTTCGGCCGAGAATAACGGCAGCATCGGCGGCCCTCGCAATACCGAGGCCAGCGCTGTCGGCCCATCCAGCCCAGTCAGCTTTTGCGAGCGTAGACGTCTCCTTATTCACGTCCAGAAACGCGCCGGTCAAGTCAACCAGGGTAGGGAGCACACCACTAGCGACTGTTGTTGCGAAGCCCTTTGCCTCCAGCCCGATGAATCCCATCTGGTCTTTAAAGGCTGAGGCTGCAGCCGCAGCCGCACTTGAAGTGCCGCTGACGTTATCGTAGTTCTCCGACACATCGTTCAGGAATGGCAGAAGATCAGCGCCCGACTTGCTGATTAGATCGTTAATCAGTGCAGTCTTGCCCGCGCCATCGTTGTACTTCTGCAGGCTTTTTGCTGCTTCGATCAGGACGACAGACGGATCGCGCAGATTGCCCGCGGCATCTCGCGAGGAAACGCCCAGCGTCTTGAGGGCCTTCTGTACCTTGTTGCTATCGTCGTCCAGACCCGCCATGCCGCGCGACAGCTTCGTCAAGGCAGCGTCTACCCCGCCCATGTCTTCACCGAACACGCTGGCCAGCTTCTGGATTTTCGACAGGCTCTCGACGGACGAGCCGGTCTTCTGCGCCATGTCGTCGAGATCAGCCATGTCGTTGATCGCGCTGTTGATCAGAGCAGTCGTGCCAGCTGCAGCTGCGGCAGCAGTTGCAGCCACTGCCAGCAAACCGACCTTGAGCCGGCCCGCCATTGTGCCAAGCGCGCCGAACGACGACTCGCCCGCCTCTTCCTGTTCGCGCAGCTTGGCGATCATCTCGGCCGCGGCATCGCTCACACCCAGCTGCTGCGCGCGCAGCGCGGCCAGCTCGGACGCGGACTTGCCGATGCCTTCGGTGCGCGAGCGCAGGCTGTCGAGGAACTTGGTCGAGTCGTCGAGCTTGCGCTGGGCATCAGCCGCGAGCGCGCTCTTCTTCGTCATTTCGTCCAGCTGCTCCAGGTACGGACGCAGGGCATTGACGTTCAGGCCGCGCGCGTTGGCGAGCGCCTCGTAGTATTGCGCCGAACCCTTGGCGCCGGCATTCATCGTCGCCAGCGTTCGCTGGATCGAATCGGCCATGCTCTTGGTCGCGCGGTCCATGCGGCCGGCGGCCACGCCAGCGCCGTCGCCGGCCGTCTCCATGCCTGGCGTGCTGGCGACACCCTCCAGGGCTGCCGTCGTTTTCTTCGCGCTGGCCTCGAGGTTGTCGAGACTCTTGCCGGTTTTGGCGGTCGCGTCTTCGACCTTGCGCAAGCCAGCCTCGACGCCGCTCGCGTCGGCGGTGATCATGATTGTTGCGTTGTTGACAGTATCGCTCATGTCCCGCCCATAAAAAATGCCACCCGTGGGTGGCGGTCCAGCTGGTTATTCCGTGCGCATCGCCTGCAGGGCCGCGTCTTCCATAACCTGCAAGTCTTCGTCGAGCTCGTTGTACTCCTCGGTCGTCAGCCCCATCCGATCCATCCGGTTGTAGGCGACGAGGAAGTTCAGCCCGATCGGGCCGCCCATCGGGGCGATATTCCACTGCTTGCGCAGCCCGTAGAACGTGTTGTAGGCCAGCACGTTCTGGGGCCAGATGCCGACAGACGTTGTCACCTCATCCCTGGTCAGCCCCGCGACGGCCAGGTCGGCGTCGGTGGGGGCTGCTTCGTACATGGCGGTGGCAACGTCCCTTAGTTTTTTGCGCGGGAGCCGGTCAGCTCGGCAATGAACTTGTCCAGCACGGCGCGTGCTGCAGCGATGTACTTCTGGGTCAGCTTCTCGACTGTGGCCTTACTGAACTGCTCGTCGAGATCCCAGCCGCGGCTGATCTTCATGAGGGCATCGACGTCTTCGGAGCCGGCCAGCGTATCCATGAAGTCCTTTGCTTCGTCGCGCGACATCCATGCGAAGACCCATTCGACATCAGCCGTACGGCCGCCAGGGACAGGGATCGCGACGGTTGCCTTGAAGGTTGCTTCGTCGGCCAGGGTGAGTTTTGCTTTTGCCATAATATTTTTCTTTCAGGTGGGGTAAAAAAAGGCCCGCGAGGCGCTACCCCGCGGGCTTAGAAAAGGCCAGCGCCGACCATTCGGCGCCAGCTGGCAACACAGATCAGTAGCGGACGACCTTGTTCTGCAGCGAGAAGATCGACTTCACCGCCATCACGCTGCCCTTGGCCAGGCTCGGCGACTCGTTGAACGAGCAGTAGCCCGCGTACAACAGCACGCCGCCGCCAGGCAACATGCCGCGCAGGCAAGTCAGCTTCACACCGTCAGACACACCTTTGAGTCCTGCGTGATGCGGCAGCGTCTTGTCATCGGCAGTCGTCAGCGTGACGGTGGTTGCGGAGAAGCCGTCAGGCAGCATCACAGGCATGTCACTGTCGAGCAGCGGCACCTCAACGTTTTTGCCGTCGCCGCCCGAGACTTCGGCGCTCACCACGCCGGTGACTGGCACCCAGGTCGTGACCTTGCGTGCGGTGCCGGTGCCGGCGCCCGCCGGGAACAGCGACACGTCGCTGGTATCGAGGCCTTCGATCGTGAAAGAGGTAGCGGTTGCCACCTTCACGCGGAACACGCGACCATTGGCCTTGCTCCAGCCGCCGACGTACTCGATGTAGTCACCGGCGGCGAAGGTGTTCGTGGCGGTGCAGACGGCCTCGGTGGCGTTGGTCGCTGCGGTGATGTTGACGCCGGTGGCGAACACGGTCGCCAGAGCGAACGCGAGGTTATTTGGCAATTGCATATCGGCCTTTCAGGGGTGAAGCCCGGAAGCCGGGCATAAAAAAACCGCCCGGCTTTCGCGGGGCGGCTTGTGGGTAAAACTGGAGCGGTCAACAGTAGAGCGTGAAGTCCTGCATGGTCCCGCGTAAATCGGATTCTTCGTCGTACGTGGCCACGCGGCCGCTTGCGACTTCGACCTGCAGCGCGGTGGCGGAGCGCAGCGCATCCTCGACCAGCATGCCGATCTCGGACGCTTCGATGCGCCGCTCGCCCCAAACGTTGACCTGCATCCGCACGTGCTGCTTGCTTGGCAGGTCTCCGGACAGGTAATTCATTGGCTCCCCGCCCACCGCTTGGTAGGTGATGTACGGGGTCAGCGTGCCAAGCGGCGCCACGTCAGGGAAGATGCGGCCGTCGGCCAGGTGCGCCAGCACGGCGTCGATATGGTCTTCTGCGGTCATTGCGAGTTCCTTGCTATCTGCTCGGCCAGCGTGCGTGTCATGGCGTCGACGGCCACCTGTTTTTTGCTTTCGTACGCTGGGCGCATGAATGGGTACGCCGGCGCGCTGGCCGTGCCGTACTCGAGCTCGGCTGCACGGCGGTGCGCTTCCCAGCCCGTTTTCTTGCCGGTCTTCTTGCTGACCTTTTTGTTGCGCGGCACGAACTTGTGGCCGCGCTCGACGAAGCGCCAGTAGAAGGCGTCACTCCCGCCGTACGCACCAGCCCGCACGGTGACCAGGTAGACCTGGCGGCGCGCGCCGTCCGACTCTTCGTCGAGCCGCTTGACGATGATGTTGTTGTGGATGGTGTAGGTCTTGGCCCGTGCGCGTGCATTGCGCTTCGCTTCTTCGCGGAACGGCTCAGCGCCAGAGAACCCGACAGCGCGCAGCCCTTCCTCGTCGATCGAGCTGGCAACCTGATCAACGGTCTGCTGCATAGCGGCCATCAGCGCCGTGGTATCGAACCTGATCACGTGACCGCCTTGCACACCAGGAACAAGAAGCGAGAGTCGCGCCCATCTGGCAGCGCCGACTCGACGTCGTAGGCCTTCCCCTTGAAGAGCACGCGCGCCGCGGTGTTGATGTCAGCACGGGCGCGGATCCGGATCGAGCACTTGACGATCGAAACCTCGGCGCCGGCGCGCACCACCTCGGCGCCACTCGGAAAGAGCACGTGCGCCCATACCGTGGCAATGGGTTCCCAGACTTGGGGCGGCCTCAGCTTGCCAGCGCCAGGCCCTGGCTGCTGCAGCGTGATGCGATCGTTCATCATGCGTAGACTTTCAGGCCGTCGAGCAACCGGTCGAGGAACTCACTTTTTGGCGTGCCGGCGGGAGCGAAGTGCTCGGCCACTTTGCCCAGGATGTACCCCTTTGTATCATCAGGAACGAGTGTATCGTCAGCGCCATAGCCGCAGGTGTAGACCACCTCGACCGCGTTCACGCGCGCTTGCGTCGCTGGCCACGCGTGGCCCGGTGCCGGGAGCACATAGCCCGGCTCGCTTTCGGCATCGAGAAGGTAATCGTCCGGATGGAGTGTCTGCTGCACGCCGGCCGGGTCGTAAAACCTGATGTACTGCACCGACAAGACCGGCGGCTTCTCCAGCAGGATTGCGCCAGCGAAGCGGTCAAGCGTCAGCCGAAAGGACTGCTGCACGAACGCGCGACCGGTTAGGTGCTCGGCCTCACGCGTGTGCTGGCCGATGACCTGGCGCAGCTCGACGTCGGCCTCGGGCCCGTCCAGCCGCGCCGACAAGCGCGCAGCTTCCAGCGACACGGCCAGCGCTGCAGGCGGAGTGATCAGTCGCAGGCTCATCGGATAGTTCCTTGTGTTGCCGGCGGGCGGCCGGCGCCGTGCGGCGCGCCAGGCGCTGCCGGCGCGCGCGCGTATTCGACGGCGGCCGCCTCCTGCTGCTTCAGCAG
>Ga0308158_10002475_pt1 | contig 17392 bp, 14 predicted proteins | sample PhyBR2_FD_201038 | JGI IMG/M metagenome (GOLD analysis project Ga0308158, IMG submission 201038) | Phyllosphere microbial communities from UC Gill Tract Community Farm, Albany, California, United States - DLSLB.R2 | ecosystem: Host-associated > Plants > Phyllosphere > Unclassified | place: USA...
ACGGCAACGATCGCTGGGTCAATCCCGAGATCGCGCACCGTCTCGCCGGCGAGATCATGGAAGCCGAGGCCAAGCGCATCGGCGAGGAGACCGGCCTTGCGTGGATCCGGCCGATCGCCAGCAACTATGCGCACAACGCCGCCCACGGCCTCTACCGCGCGATCCTCCAGCCGCCGGCGCTGACCGAAGACGAGGCCGCCCGGTTGGCCGAGATCGAAGAGCGGCGGACCGTGCTCGAGGCCGAGATGCAGGATGACGAGCTGTCGGATGACGCATTCAAGGCGCTCGACCAGGAAGACGATCGTCTGATCGCCGAGGCCGAGGCGATCGAGAACCGCGCGCCGGTGCTGCCCGACGCGCTGAAGCCGCACGTAGGCGCCTTCCTCCTGCTGACGCCGCAGGGCGAGATGCGGCTCGACACGCAATATTACAGCGAGCAGGAGATCGTCATCGAGCGTCCCGGCGAGGACGACGCGACCGGTGAGGACGGCGACAGCGAGGCCGGCGACTTCGGCGCCAGCGGCGGATTCCGCATCGGCGGCACCGGGCCGGCCGAGCCGACCTACCGGCCCGAGGCGGTGGCCCCCGGCGGCAAGCCGCTCAGTGCCCGGCTCTACGACGAGCTCGCGATCCAGCGTCGCGACATCCTCGCCTCCTGCCTGCTCGCACAGCCGGCGTTGGCGCTCGACTATGCCCTGTTCGTCATGATCGATGCGCGCACGAGCTCGCCCGGCCGCTATGGTCTGAACTCGACGAAGTATGGCACGACGATTCGCGCGAGCGGACCGCAGGATCCAACGACCGGCAACATGCCGTCCACGCGCGCGCGCGAATATCTCGCCGAAGCGCATGACGGCCTCGATGCTGCTTGGACTGAGCACGAGAGCGAAGTCGACCGGTTCGAGGCGTTCCGCGCCCTCGACGATGACAGCAAGGCCAATTGGCTTGCCTACATTGTCGCGCTCTCGCTCGAGGCGAAGCCCGGCTTCTCCAACGAGCAGATCGCCCTCCACAACCGCATGGCCGCGATTCTTGAGGTCGACGTGGCGAACTGGTGGCGGCCGACGTCGGAGAACTTTTTCGACCGGGTCAACAAGGGCAGCATCCTCAGCCTGCTGCACGATGTCGGCGGGCCGGCGCTCACCGCACGCCATGCCTCGCTCAAGAAGTCGGAAATCTCGGAGAGCTGCCAGAAGCTCTTCGCCGGCGAATCGATCGTCGAGCCCGAGGTCAAGGCGGCCGCGCTCGCCTGGGTGCCCAACGCGATGCGCTTCCTCGATCGTGATGCAGCCCAACCCGTCGATCCGACCGCGGCCGAGGAGGAGGAGAAGACCCAGGCCGACGGGATCTCCCCTAAAGATGCCACCCTCGTCGAGGACGACGAGGCCGCGGGCGAGCAGCTCCTGACGGACGACGCCGACACGCTGGAGCCAATCGCCGCCTGATCAGGCGTCAACTGCCACTCTGCCACTGACCGCCGGTGCACCCCCCCGCGCCGGCGGTCCTCCTTGTCCCGCGACTGGAGTCACCGTCATGCCCGCCAAGACCAAGTCGAGCCGCGATGTCGCGGCTGAGATCACCGATCTCATCATTCGCAAGCTCGAGGACGGTGTCGCGCCGTGGAACCGGCCGTGGCGCGTCACCGGGGCCGGCGGTCGCCCACTCCGGCATTGTGGCACGCCCTATACGGGCATCAACACGCTTTATCTCTGGGCGATCGCCGACGCGAACGGCTACCGGTCGCGCTACTGGATGACCTATCGCCAGGCCGAGGCGCTCGGCGGCAATGTCCGCCGCAGTGAACGCGGCTCACTCTCGGTCTATTATTCGAGCTTCAAGAAGACCGAAGCCAATCCGGTGACCGGTGCCGAGACCGAGAAAAGCATTCGCTTCCTGCGGCACTACGTCGTCTTCAACGCTGACCAGATCGACGGGCTTCCCGCCTATTTCTACCCGGGCGACGAGGATCCGACACCGGCCGACCCCTCCGTTCGTCAGGGCGCGATCGACGGCTTCTTTGCGGCAATCCCGGCCGAGGTGCGTCACGGCGGCGACCGCGCTTTCTTCCACCCGACCTTCGACTACATCCAGATGCCGCACCAGCGCTCGTTCCGCACGATGGACCATTACGCCTCGGTCCGCGCCCATGAGACGACGCATTGGTCGGGCGGCACCGCGCGGCTCGCGCGAACCTTCGGCAAACGCTTCGGTGACAGGGCGTACAGCTTCGAAGAACTGGTCGCCGAGATCGGCAGCGGCCTCGTCTGCGCGCATCTCGGTCTGCCGAACGAGCTCTATGACAACCATGCGAGCTACGTCGCGCATTGGCTCGGCATCCTGCGCGGCGACAAGACCGCGATCATCCATGCCGCCTCCAAGGCCGAGCAGGCCTTCAACTACCTGCTCGGCTTCGGCGCCGATCAGGCGAACGGCGTGCCGGACGACATCGGACTTGATCCCGAGGCCGTCGAGCTCCTCGCCGAGACCGCCTAACTGCTCACCCCAAACAAGGAGATCCACCATGGGATGGCTCACCATGCCGTTCACGTCGATGAGCGGCCATGCGTCCGCGAAGGCCTATCTCGACGACCAGTTCACCTATAGCCGCGATGTCGAGGGCGGCACTGCTGGCCTTCGGGTGCTCGCGTCGGCGTGCCCCCTGAACCGCACCTATTATGCCGCCGCCCAGGTCATGACCAACGGCGTCGGTGGCGAGATCTTCGCGATCGTCTGCAAGGTGCTATGGAACCCGAACAGCAAGACGGGGGAACAGTTCGGCTACAAGGACATGACGGAGACGATGGGCCCCTGTGAGGACTGTTGTCCGAAGACCATCCTCACGATGCTGAGCCCAACAGACAACGAGCATGCACGCGACTGGCGCCGCCGGTGTGCGGAGACCCTTGCACGGCGCGCGCGCAAGATCGCGGACGGCGACCGGATCAGGCTGGCGGTGCCGCTCAGCTTCACCGACGGCCATGTCGGCCACGAGTTCATCGTCGAGAAGCGCGGCCGGAGGCTCAGCTTCCGGGCACCGGATTCGCACGGTCGCTACCGCATCACCCGGTTCATGGAACTGGATTGGCAGATTGTTCCGGTGACGAAGGTCCACAAGACGATCTTTGCCTGAGCGCGCTGGCCACTATCATGCCCCCCGAAGAGGATCTGTCATGTTTGCCCTGAGCCCCGGTTTCTCGCCGAAGCGACTCCTCCTATGCAGCCGGGAAAACGCAAACCGTGTTGCCTCGCGCGTCTTCGACGAACGGCCGGGCCGCGTCAGCATCGTGCGGACAGCGAACCCGCTTCAGCCTTTCCGCGTCTGCACGACGACCGTTGCGGGCGACCATGTCGAAGTGGAGATGGTCTCCTGATGCGCCGCATCGTGCTCCTTGCACTCGCGGCGGTCTCCTGCGCCGTCCCCAGCGCGCCGGCCGCCACCCAGCGCTTCGACGCCAAAGCACGGGCGCTCGACGGCGATACGGTCGCGGTCGACTTTCGGCTGCTCGGCGTCGACGCATTCGAGCGGCGCCAGCTCTGCCGGAAGACATCGGGCTGCTGGCAATGCGGCAAGGCTGCGCAGGACTACGCGGCACGAGCGCTACGCGCGACCTCCGCCACCATCCATCTGACCGCTACCAGCTCTTACGGGCGGCCGGTGGCGAGCGTCACGGTCGATGGTCGCGACCTTGGCGAGCAGATTATCCGCGCCGGATTCGCCGTGCCCGAGGCCCAGTATCTTCGCCACGATCCCGGCCGCGCGACACGCTATCGAACGGCGTTCGCACAAGCGCGCGCACGGCGGGCGGGCGCTTTCGCCGGCACGTGGATCGAGCCGTCGCGCTGGCGACACGGCGAGCGCCTAGCCTGCGAGCGATGAACTCAGGCCGACAGCGCCGGGTCGGCCCACCAGGACGGACCTTGCTCGAACCCGCCATCCATCGTCACCAACGGTCCGTCGGGCGCGTCGGCGACATAAGGGTTGGTCAGCGGCATCAGCGAGGCCTTGAGACGCTTCTGCTCACCGGCCACGCGTCCGCGTCGCTCAAGCAGATCTTCCAGCCATTCGAGATCGTCGAGCATGCCTACGACGCCGCGACCTGCGAGGCAGAAATACAGGCAGCGCTGGAAATCGTCCGCGCCGTCGTTGGCGAGGATCGCAGCGAGCTTGAGCTTGCCCGCCGGCACGCCTTCATGAACCCAGCGCACCGCCTCGCGCAGCTCGCGGGTCGAATAATAAGCGTCCTCGACATGCATCCCGATCGCGGCGTTCGCGATCATGCGCCGGGTCGGCCGGTTCTCGGCATCGAGCGCTGCGTCTCGCAACGTGATGTCGACATCGAAGCGGTTGCGGAAAAGCGTGGTTGGCATTGACAATCTCCTGCGCCAGCAGAACGTACCGTGAACAGTCGCGCCCGTCAATCCGTTGAACGGTACGTGATCAGGCGGCCCGGCGGAAGGTGAGATTGTAGCGGAGCTCTCCCGTCAGCGGATGTGCGGCCCGGACGAGCGTATCGACGCCATGATAGGTGAGGCGCGCCGGCCCACCCCAGACCACCACGTCGCCGTGATGGAGCGTGAATCGGCGGACGCGGTCGCCGCGCATTTGCCCGCCCCACAGGAAGATCGCATCGACGCCGAGCGAAACCGACACGATCGGCTGGTTGAGATTGCGCTCGTCCCGGTCCTGGTGAAGCGACAGCTTCGCGCCCGGCTCGTAGCGGTTGACGAGGCACGCCTCGGGCTCGAACCGGTCAAATCCCGCCGCCGCCGCAGCGTCGCTCGCCAGCTGGCGGAAGAGCGCCGGCATCGCCGGCCAGGCAAGGCCGCTCAACGGGTCGGTGTCGCCGTAGCGATACCCGCGCCGGTCCGAGATCCAGCCGAGCCTCCCGGCATTGGTCATGGCCACGGACATGCGTCTACCCCCGGGCGTCTCCAAGTGGCGGAACGGCGCAGCGATCGCGATCGCCGCTACCGCATCGAGCAGTGCCTGATCGAACTTTAGCGCGAACCCCGCGAGCAGCGCCGCGCCGGAATCGAGCTGCAGATCGCGTCGGTCGAAGGCCAACAAATCACGCATCGTGCGACACGGTACCGAGCCGTCGCTCCCGCGGTCAATCAGATCCCGGAAGGTGCTACCAGGTCAGCTTACGACCAGCTTAGGTCGTTTCGGCAAGGTCGCTGAAATGGCCGCTGATGCCGAAACCCGCCATTCGCGCGTCAGACAGCCGCCAGTTGGCCCTGCGCCCCAATCCGGTCGATCCCCAGCCCAACCGCCGCCCTGAATCTTCCGCCAGAACAATTCCTATATACTGGCCCCGAAATTCCCTAGGTTCAATTTCTGAGGGGGACTACCATGGCGACTGCGCCCATCGAAAAGCTGGAGGACTTTGTCTCGGAAATCCTAGGCCGGACGACATCGGCGACGCGACTGGTGTCATACCGGGGCCACGGCAATTCGGCGTTCAAGCTACAACCGTCGATCTTTCGAACTGCCGTGAACCGCGAAAACGAACACATCCTCCTGCGCGAGCTGGTGGCGGCACATCCCGAGGACTTCTCGGCCGATACGAGCGCACTCGAACTACTCGTCCGAATGCAGCATTATTCGCTGCCGACTCGCGTGCTCGACGTGTCGCTGAACCCACTCGTCGCACTCTATTTTGCCTGCGAGCCGACCAAGAAGCGCGTTCCGTTGATTCGTGCCGGCAAGCGCGTCCTGCGCAGCGTCGAGGCGGACGGCGAGGTCGTCATCCTGTCGGTATCCAAGCGGCGAGTGCGCTATTTCGACAGCGACACCGTCAGCATCCTGGCGAACCTGGCACGCCTGCGATGGGATTTACAAAAGAAGATCGACACTGGCCTCGAACAGGAAGAGTTCAACAATTCGCTGCCGATCCGGCGGCTTGTCCATTTCATCCGCCAAGAGAGCAGCGGGTTCGAGTTCGGGATCGAGCCGAGCGACCTTGACGACGTGTTGATGGTTAAGCCCAAGCAGAACAACAAGCGCATCCTCGCGCAATCGGGTGCCTTTTTTGTCTTCGGCCTGACGGAAGAGCTCGAAGACCCCAACGCGTTGGGGGTCAAGATCGACCGCATCACTATCGCCGCTGCCGCCAAGAAAGACATTCGCGATCAACTCGACAAACTCGCCATCAATGAAAAGACGCTCTTCCCCGAGATTGAGCGCGCGGCGCGTTATATCGCGGGCACACTCACCACACCGGTTTCGGCAAGCAAGCTGATCTGACTCGAATTCCGGGGGCAGCGAATTCTAGGGCCAGTTCACCAATTAGCCGCGCTTCAGGAATGGCGCTTACACGTGCGCTGTAGCGCTACTATAAGCTGGTCGTATTCAGTTCTCGTCCTAGCCCGGCCGAGCCGTGCCCTGCAGAGCGCATATCGTGGTGCGATCACATGAACAGCCGATAGGGATAGACATTCCGCGGCAGGTCCGGGACGTTCGCTATCGTGCGGGCCAGTTTCTGCGAATAGCGAATGCTGACCGGCACAGGGTCGTAGAGCGCGTCGTTATTCCAATCCATCTTCGTGAGGGCCAGCGCCTCATGTGCTATGAGTTCAAGCGGCCCGCTGCCCGCATGACGGATAAGCTGCAGCGGCCGGGGAATGCTCTTCTTGCCTTGGTAGTAGTCGCCTTTGGTCGACACCTCGGGTGCATTGCCTGCCACCCACACTAGGGCAGAGTTACCTGTCCGAACCACCATCGTCCCGCGCGGCACGGGAAAGCCTGACGGCCGGGACGGGGGTTTGTCGACCCCTGACTTGATGAGCCAGACGCCGCGCCAGCACGATGCCGAGCTGACCTCGACGCATTCTATTTCCGCAACACCGGCGAGAGCGTCGTATGCGCCCTCGATTTCGCCATCCTTGAAGGCTGTCGTCTTATGAATGACCATGCGCTTTGGCAGGTTGCCGCCGTTGCGCCCTTGATAGAGTTCCAGGCTACGGGCGAGGACCGCGCGCATGTCGTCGCGGCTGAGAAAAGGGTTCCTCCGGGCTTCGGCAACATCGGCCACTGGGTCCCTCGCCTCGAACGCAACGAACTGCATGCCGCCGCCGTCCATGTCAAAGACCTGCGAGCAGCATGTTACATAGTGCGCGTCTTGCTGATTGCCGCGTAGGGCATAAGCCAGCCCTATGTAGGCAGTATCGGGCGGCACGCCTTTCAGCGGCGCCAGCTTCCACGGCGTGCCCGCAGCCTTCACGTACAGTGCGGTCGAGAGACGCCACGCGAGCGAGGCCTTGTAGCTGAAGGTAAAGACGCGGTCGTTCAGGACCTGCGTCGGAATATTATATTTGGCGCCTAAAGCTTTCAGCACGTCGTGCGCGTCAAAGAGTTTTCCACGTGTCGCCGTGTCCCAGCTGTCGGGAAAGTGGACAAGCACGACGTCGAATTCGTTGCGAACGGCGTCGAGCCGACGAAGCGCGGCATCCATGGCCAGATAGAGGCGATGCTGCGCGTCGCCGTCGCCCGGAAGCTGGTCGAGCCGTTCAGGCCATTTGATGTGCGCACTTGCAGGCGCCGCCTCGAGCGCCACACGGAACAGGCGCTCGAAACCAGGATATTCCGGCACATATTCGGATCGATCGGAGGGCCGATGCACGTTTCGCAACAGCTTCATGAGTTCGCCGCGGCGGTGAAAAGCGCTCGTCGGTCCGACCGTCGCGATGCGCACATGTGAAGTATAGCCGCTAAAGGACCCCTTCGAGTAGGGGCCATAGTTTACGAGCCCGCGCAGCGGATGTACGTCGACTTGGGTCGCGTCGGATGGCGAAAACGACAGGTCCGGCTCATCCAAAAGCATGAACGGCGGAAGCTCGGTGAGCGCCGGGTTCGCCATCATTTGCTCCTATCAAAATAGGCATGGTGGTGCGACGGGCGGCTGAAGCCTGTTATGGGCGACACTTTGAACACGGCATCGATGCCCGTGCCTTCCTCAAGCCCGAAGACGCTTCGGGTCGTGCCTCCCGCTTCAGTGAGCAATTGCGCCCAGGCACTAATGATACCGGCCCAATGTTTGTTATAACGCGGTGCCCATCGTTCGCGACGCCAATCACCGGCGGGATCACCCCGCCGCGTGGCTTGCATGCCCATATCGGCGGGCGATTCCTGGGCCGCATCCTCCGCGCCATCGGCTTGCGGACTGTCATGCCGAGGTAGCTGGACGAACGTATATGGCTCGAAGCCGCACCACCACTTGCCGTCGAACTGTTCGAGCTTGATGTGGACGCCCTCCTGAAAGGGGAAATCAAGCTTAGGCACGGTGCCGAAGAGATTCGACCCATAGGCATCGCGAAGGCGCGTCAGGTCTTGTTGCTGGCGCCGTGCTCGCTCGGGGTCGTCTCCGTCGCGCGGCGTGGCGACAACAAGCGAATGCCCTGAACGCCGGAGGCGCGGGATGAGCGGGCGCCGTCGGGCGAGAGCGCGCACAAGTGTGTCGTAGAGCAAACCCCTAGCCCAGCTATCCTCGGCCGGATCGAGGTCGATCGTTCCAGCGAGCGATGGGCCGAGCGGAGCCAAGGCGTCCAGGATCTCCTGGTCCCGCCCGAACACCGCCAGCTCCCGCCCCACCGCGGCCGCCGTCGCTCGACATCCCTTCGCCTTGAAGATCTCGCGCACCTCTGCTGACGTCGTCGATTGGCTCAGCCTGATGCGCCTGGCCGCGTTCGGCATCGATTGGAGCAGAATTGCCGAATAGCGCAGCACCGGGAATGCGCGGGCTTTGGCATTTGGAATTTGAACAGGTACGAGGCGCGGCGTAGGTCGCCCTTCCATGACGCGATCGTAGAGCGCCTGCGGCAGATCGGTTGTCTTGATGATTTCGGCGACCAGCTCGTCGAACGTTGTGCATTCGACAACCGAAACGTCGACCCCGGCCGTCTGCGCGCGATCCAGGAATTCTGTGACCGCTGGGAGCAGACGGCCCGCTGATGAGGCGACCCAATAGAGCCCGTTCGGGAACGGGGAGGGTGAAGCCAGGACGTCGTTCAAGGCCTCCAAAATGGAAGTATCGCGTCCGCTGTAGCCGACGAACAGCATGCCAAATCTCTTGCCGGCCTCGACCAGCACGTGCCGCATGCGGGCGTCCTGCTGCTCCAGCTCCGATCCGGTGTTCTTGATTGTGATCGACTGATAATCTCCATGGAGTTTCGCGATTAGGGGCCAGTCGGATTCATCGAGGCAACGCATGGCGCGGTCGGCGGAGTCGATCGCCGCCACAGTGGGCCGTCTCTGGTCGGCGGTCGGCAGGATCGTGTTCGCGGTAATTGCCGCGTCTTCCGCAAGCGGGTCGAAATTGGTCGTGAAGATGCAGTCGACCTTGCCCGCTGCCATCAGGCTGGCGAGCACCTTGTGCCCGAAGCATGGCGTGCCCTTGGCGATCGCATCCGCAATATATTGTCGGCGGTGGCGAGGTTGAGGATAGACTGCTTCGAAGGCGGCGGCATATTCCGTGGGATCTCCGTCCGGTGGCAGCAGCGATGTTCGACGAAAGAAATCATCGATCCGCTCGACCCAGATCGGATCAGCGGTATCGATTTCCCGCTTAGAAAGATTTGTCTCGCGGCAAAAGATTTGGGCCTTGAAGTCGCGGATCATCGCATAGCCGGTCGGAATGCCGGATGCCGCCGACGCGCCGGCGCCGAGAAACCATGCCACCAGATTTGGTCGTAGGGCAAAGGCTGTCGCAAACTGAGCGGCGGACATGGTTGGAACGGAACTGATGGGGCTCTCCTTCGCGATGTGCAGATTAAGGGATACTCCAGGCTTCCAAACTCAATCAGAGTATATCGAGCAGTTGGCACTCATCTCAGGTCTTTAAAGTTTAAGATGAATAATAGCAGGTGAGATCAGCGATATATCGGCCCATACATGCCCGAGTTGACCATCGCCTCGTAGATCTTCTTCATGGCCAACGCGGTGTCTTGGGTGACGAACAGCGACGATCGCGCACCATGGGGTGAGCCCAAGAGGTACGAGCGCATATTCTCCCATGTTTCGCCAACCTCAGACCACCGCCAAGCCGGCACTTCCTTCTCGAGCATAAGTGGGACGGCGAGAGATTTTGGGATGGTGAAGCCTTCCTCGAGGTCTGCCATCCACTCGCACTTCACGAGAATCGGCGTCGTCCCGCTCGAATAAAACGGTGCGTCGATTGCTTCGGCCGTTACGTAAATGTCCTTTGGCCCGACAATGTCGTTCGCTGAGCGCATCACTTCTTCGCCATCGCCGTACGGACAGGTGACGAACCCATGGGCGAAATAGACTGTGTGATCGAGGCCGCGGTATCCGCAGCGTTCGCTCGGGATAGTGACTTGGTCGCTCGCTTTCAGAGATTTCGCCACGAGGGGATGCCAGCTTGGGTAGCCTCCGACGACCGGCCCACATGCAGAGACGATGTCGGCTAAAGCGCGCTCTGCATGTTGGCGCTCGTCAGCGGTCAAGCTACGCGGAATGAGATACCGTTTAACTCTCTCCAAGCCGACCTCGGCCGCTTCATCCGCGCGAAATGCCACCTGCCCCCCTTAAAAGCTCAATTCTGGCATTTCTCTAACGCATCACGCATGAAAACACAATACTGTGCGCGGTATAGGGAATGCGTGCTATGGGTGGCTATAAAGCTACATTTTCCTAGCGAGGCCGCCAAATTGAAGGGGCGCTGCGGAGTCTCCTCCGAGCCTCTGCAACGCGGCGCGACGGCACCCGGTTATTTCAAATTCTGTGAACTGAGCCTTCGGGAAGGCACACCGGTAAATGCATCCCGATCCTTTCGGTGCTAACGGCATACTTGGGGAACGGAGGGGGTGACTAAACAACGTGATTCGATTTCGTCGCTTAGCGCCTGTTCCTCTCAATTCCTGGTTAGTCGATCAAGGGATACCCCAGACGCATCAACGCTACCGGTTGCGGGTTTGGCGGGAAGTTCACGGCGCCATAGGCCCGCTGCGTGATGAACTGATTGCCTATGTCCAAGAAGCGTTGGACGATGCCCGGCGCCGGATACGTTCAGGCTTCCAAGACGATCTATCGCCTTTCAACGATCCGGCACACGACCCTGCAGCAAATTACCCTGCCATGCTCAATCGCATATCGCTTCAGGGATATCTCGGCGAAACGCTAGGCGTGCTCGCGGTGGAGCATTTTGGAGCGATTGGCCATGCAGATTGGTTGGTTCCAGCGCTTCTTTTCCGTTTTCACGATCAGGAATTTCAGCATCTGGACCTGATCAACGAACGTCTACTGGCGGGTGAGATGCACGAACCCGATGCTGAAAAAGAGAAGAGACCAGGTCGGACAGGCGACGACGGGCTGGCGTTTCGCGTAGACGCCAATGGTGTTATTACTGATATTCTGACGCTCGAAGCCAAATGCCTCGCGGTCAGCAATACCGGCATCATGAAAGATGCCCATGAGAAACTTATGGTCGGCGGAAATCGGCCCAGCGGCGTACGCGAATTAATCAATCTCTTGACGGAATACGACACGCCCGAAGCTCAAGCATGGCAACAGGCGCTGCTTCAATTCTACAGGGACGGTTTCCGCACAGCAGCTCGCCACGATGGGCTCGCTTATGCTGTCGGTCATTCGCCCAAACAACCCGCTGACCGGATTGCTTGGCTCCCTCCTGAAGCGCCTCATCCCGCCTATACGGTACAGCGCAACCTCGAAGCGATGGAGTTTCAGTTCGAGAATCTAGATGCTGTAGTCGACATATTGTACCGGGGAGCTTGAGGTGGCGAACGCGGCTACTATCGCTATTGCCCGCGAAATTCGGGAGAATCTGGCAGGCCAAGCCCTCACCGCGCGCCAAGCAAAACTCTACAGCCAACGGTTGCGGCGCGACATGGGCCGTGACGGGTTGGTGAGTTTCGGGCCAGGAGACGTCGCTGGATATCTCGACGAAGCAATGTTGCTTTTGGAAAGCGGGTGGCTGGAGCGAAGCGCTGACATTAGCTCCCCTTGGCGCAAGGCGATCAAGCGCGCGGCAGAGATCATCGAATGGCTTTCGCAATCTCAGCTAAAGCCGCCGGGCGCGCCGCTGCATCTGCTGGCTGCCGCCGCCTACCAGTTGGCCGATTATCCGGCGATGGCGCTAGGACATCTAAGGCGGCTGCCGGAGGGGGAGCCGCTGTCGGAGCTTCTCCGCCAGTTCGTGCGGGCAGACTTCCCGGCTGCTTTCCAGGCGGCGCAGACGTTCTGGAGCAATTATCGCGGACTGCGGAGCGATGGTCGCATCGATCCCGATGATCTCGAACTGGCGTCCGTCCAGCATATAGTCATGTGCGTTGGGACGATCTGCGCGTTTCTGAGAACGGGCGGCGATGCTCCCGTCGAGCGCGCGGTGGTTAAACTGGAAGCGCTCGCGCTGGGATTCCTGCATAGCCGAGATCCCTATTCGTACCTGCTAGCGCGGCTGATGGCCGCCAGTGCGCGGCGCTTCATCGAAACCTGTCTCTGGCCGCAGATTGACGGGCTCCGCCTCACGTCGAGCGGCCCGGCCGGCGACGCTCTCACGCAGTTCGCGCGCTCGGCGTTTGCCAACAAGCGAGCCCTCGTCTGGCCAGCGCAGGCTGCCGGCATCGCGAAGCTTCGCGACAACAACTCTTTCGTGCTGTGTACGCCAACCGGCTCAGGGAAAACGACGGTTGCGACCCTTGGTGCGGTCCAGGGTTTGTTCGCCGATCCGCCGGCAGGAGGTACTGCCGGCAATCTCGTGCTCTACCTCGTACCGTCCCGCGCGCTGGCGGCAGAGGTGGAAGGCCGTCTCGCCGAGGATCTTCGCGGGATCGCAGCGGAACCCGTTGTCGTGACCGGCCTGTATGGCGGCGTCGATTGGGGGCCGACCGATGCCTGGATTCAGACCGATCAGCCGACCGTGGTCATTTGCACGTTTGAGAAAGCTGATGCGCTCCTGCGTTATCTGGGCGTGCTGTTCCTCAGCCGGGTTCGCACGGTCATTATCGATGAAGCCCATATGGTGGAGCAGGACGAAGCCCGGCTGACGGGACTGGGGGACGGAACATCGCGCTCGTTCCGGCTCGAACAACTCGGCACGCGCCTAATGCGCGCACGGGAAGATCATGAATTCCGCATTGTCGCGCTGTCTGCGGTGGCGGCACGGGCAGCGCCAGCCTTGGCCCGTTGGGTTTCCGATGCGCCTGGCGCGATCCCGACAAGTTCATCCTATCGCAGCACACGACAAATGCTTGGGCGTCTCGAAGTGCGCCCAACCGGTCAGTTCGCGATCCGTTACAGTCTAATGGATGGACACTCGCTGAAGTTTGACGACGAGCGGCGGGACGACTCACCGTTTGTACCCGATCCATTCCCCGCTGTTCCGGGGGGTATCGATGCAGAAGACGGACCCGAAGTTCGGATGCGCGCGCCTACGCTATGGGCCGCGCTCAACCTGGCGGCAAAACTCCCGGATGGCTCAACGCCTTCAGTCTTGATTTCGCTAACGCAGAATATCGACACCTTTGCCGCGACCTGCGCCGATCTCTTGGACAAATGGCAGGATATCGCACTTCCCGATTACTGGTCTATTGAGGAAGGTAACGAGATTTGGGCGCGATGCCTGGCGACCGCTATCGACTATTTTACAGCAGATTCCATCGAGTATCGGCTTCTGGCGCGCGGCATCGTGGTGCATCACGGCAAGATGCCGGGTCTCCTCGCCCGGCGACTGAAGACCGTTATTGATCGTGGCTATGTTCGAGTGATCATCGCCACATCGACCCTGTCGGAGGGGGTCAACATCCCGGTGAATTATCTGCTGATCCCCAGCGTCTTCAGAAGTAACGGCGAACTGCCGTTGCAGGAGTTCAGCAATCTGATCGGCCGCGCGGGGCGGCCCGGTGTTGCAACGGAAGGCAGCGCACTCGTTGTTCTGCCCGAGCGCACCTATGAGAACCGGTTCGGCCAGATTGTGCCAACCTATAATCGGCAGTGGAACGGCTACGAGAGCCTGGTCTCCCAGTTGGAAGCCGCGACCGCAGCGGTGGGTGATCTCATCCCGGACGATCAGGCGTCGAGTCCGCTCGGCCACCTGCTTCGTGAACTGGAACGTGCGTGGAATGCGGTGGTGGGTGGAGGAACGGAGGCCGAATTCATCGCCTGGCTTGAGCAGACGGCTGTCACTGAACAGGCCGCAGACCCGCCAACCAGCCATGATTATCTCGATTCACTGGACGCATTTCTGATCGCGGCAATCCAGGAGGTCGAGGAGCTCAAGGGTGTCGAACTCGACGACGGCCAGCTTGAAGAAGAATTAGCCAAGATTTGGCGACGCACCTATGCCCATGCGGCTTCGCATGGTGAGGCGCATCTGGCGAAGATCTGGCTGGCGCGTGGTAGAGCGATCAAGGCCCAGTATCCCGACGCGGATGAGCGCCGTCGTCTATATAAGACGAGCCTGACGCCACGATCTGCGAAGCTACTGCTGGACCGCGCCGAGGTAATTCGCGTCAAGCTCGCGCAAGGCGCCGATTATGCTCGCTGGACCGTCGAGCAGCAAATCGCCTTTATCCGCGATGTGCTGGCATTTTTGTCCGAAATTCCAGTCTTTGCGATCGAGACCAAACTGGGTCGAAAGAAGAACTTCAACGATTGGCCCATGCTGCTGCGTTGGTGGCTGGCCAAATCGACACTGGCGCGACAGCCCCGCCCAAATGAGGTTACGAACTGGTATGCCTTTGTAGCGAACAACTTCATTTATCGTGGGACTTGGGGACTCGGTAGCGTCATCGGCCTGTTGCTGGATACGACCGATGACGGACAGCCCATTCGCGCGCTGGAAATAGCCGACTGGCCGATGAGTGGTTTGCCGTGGATCGGTTTTTGGCTGAAAGAGCTTATCAGTTGGGGCACCCTCGACCCGGTAGCGGCCTTCCTGCTCGCGCGTGGAGATGCGGTTGATCGGTCGCAGGCAGAACTCGATGCGAAAGCCTATTATGAAGGCCGTCCGGCGGAAGAGGATGCCAACGCGCTTCTCGATCCCAGAACAATCCGTGCATGGGTAGAAGAAAGGAAGCCCGCGCGCGTAGCGCGTCTAGGGATCACGACGATAGCGATCGAAGTGGAATGCGTGCGTCCCGCTGAAGCGTATCGGCAGCAACGATTGGTCGTATTGCCACTGATAGAGGCCGACGCGATCGTTTGGCTTGACCCGGCCGGTTATGAGGTAGCGCGAAGCGTAAGACCTGGTGACTGGCCCGAGAAACCCGCCCTTTTCCAGTTCGAGCTTCTGGTGGCGATGTCCTTCGTCATCGGTGAGCCTTATCTGCCCCATCGTTGATCGTGCCCGATATCATCTGCTTTAGCCGATGCGGCTACGACCGCTTTAGGCGAAAGCTGCCGGTCCTACATGTTTGCGAGGATGGCAGCTAAGTCCCACAATCAGTCACGCCTCAACAGCTTCGTAGCGCTATTCCAAGTGATGTAAGCGCATCCAGCCCAACCTGTAATGAGAAAAAACATAGATAGGCAAAACCAGAACGGCTCAGAGGTGATGTGGTATCCCTCGTGAGCGCGTCGAGCAAAGGAAGGTGCCTCTCCCGATGAGGCTGCGAACCAGATTATTCTGGAGGTAATACAAAAAACAATGAAAGTGAGTACAGCTTGCAGCCCATGCCTAAACATATCGATCATTCAGTCACCTCCACCGCGCTCTCGCACAGGATCAGTGTCCCCGCATTCGGTCATCATGCACCGGACCCTATGCAGTATTGCAACAGAACTCCGCGCGTCTATCTCAAACAACGCAGGCACTGCTGCAACCGATAAACCGTCCTCATTATACACGTCGAACATGATCGCCTTGCCGCTACGCACATGGGTCACACGAAAACCATCGATGTTCGACCACTTCCAATGGTTCACACGCCATAGCCAAGTGAAAGTGAGCCCAGTTTCGTCCAGCGTCAGCGTCGCCGGTCGGCGGAGCTGAAGGACGCCGAGCACAATCGCGCACACACCGATCATAATCGGCACCGCAAGGGCGGCGATGCCCATACCGGCATTCGCCGCGACAAAGGTCGCCGCCGGGGTCGCGAGAATGATTGCCCCGATCCAGACTGGTGCGAGATTTCGGCGCTGCTCGATCCGGAACGGCAGCGGGGGCGACCCTTCCGTCATTCGATGCCAAGCACCCGCACGTAACGCTCCAGCAGCCGCGCGCGGTCGCCAACGAGGACCGTGGCGGCATCGGACTCCATCGGAACGAACATCGTGCCCTGCTTGGTCGCGAAGATCGCGCCGCGGGCCCGTGCCTCGGCATCGCGGAAGGCCAACCATGACCGTTGCGACCTACGCAAACGATCGGCCGCCGCTGCCGGCAACCAGCGCATCAGCGCGGCATACGCGACATTCATGCGGTGATTGTACCCGTGCATCGCCGCCGCCTCGCAATCGGTCTGCCCGGCGGTGGATGCGTTAGCGGGTAGCGCAAGGCATTGCTCGAGCGCAACCGCGGTGGCGTCACCCGGGACAGGCTTGGCCACGGCCAGGCCGGGGAACATCAGGACGATAACGTAGCAAACGACCAGGCGCACCATCATCGCTACCATGTCCATCAAGGTGTCGGGCTCGCCACCAGCCTGCGGGGTGATACGGGCACCCCCGGTGGAAGCGAAGCATTGATCTGCGCCGCGAAATGAACCGTGCCGGGGTCGGCAGCAAAGGCGACGCGACAATCGCGCGCTGGCTTCCCCGCGGACGCCATGTCCATTCCCGTACGCGCCTCCCGCAGTCCTCCTCACTGCGCAAGCGCCTGCTGGCCTGCACGAGCGAACGGCAGCGGCACAATCAAGCAGACTAATCGCAACCACAATGCACCAGCCTTCCTCAATCTCGAGAGCGCGGTTGGGTAACTAGCCACATACCGATGCCACCGGTCTACCAGTTGGAACTCTCTGTCACCTAGACACGACCAGCCGGTCAGCCTGAACAAGCGCCTATAGTCGCAGTCGCAACGTTTATGCCCGTAATTGGCGCGGGGCCGCGGTCCCGCGGTCGCAGACCGCGGACAGAGAGGAGGGGGAGAGGCGGGTCGAGCGGATGAGCGCTTGAGACCGGAGGCTTCCCCATGAGTTACGACGTCGCGATGCGCCACCAGCAGGCGCTCGATCCCAGCGCGCTGACCACCATTGCCACAACGCTCCACGCGATAGGTGCCGCGATCACCGATTGCCGCAATGCCGGTAAGGACGCCGAAGCCGATCCCGCCGTTATTCTCTTGGTCCGGCATCTCGGCGCGGTCTGCGCGAGCCGTCCCGACAGTATGAAGCTGCGCCGCACCTGCATGGACCAGATCTCCGAAATCCGCCGCCACCCGGTGCTGCGGACCCTCGCCATACGCGGCGTTGCCTATGACGA
>Ga0308158_10002477_pt1 | contig 17388 bp, 19 predicted proteins | sample PhyBR2_FD_201038 | JGI IMG/M metagenome (GOLD analysis project Ga0308158, IMG submission 201038) | Phyllosphere microbial communities from UC Gill Tract Community Farm, Albany, California, United States - DLSLB.R2 | ecosystem: Host-associated > Plants > Phyllosphere > Unclassified | place: USA...
CATTGTAGCTTCTGACCGTACGGTTTACGGCATTAATACAGGATTTGGACCACTTTGCGACACCAAAATATCAGAATCGGAAACGGCGCAACTTCAGCACAATTTGATTATTTCTCACGCTGTTGGTGTTGGAAAACCGATTGACAAGAATATTTCAAAAATAATGATGATTGCCAAAATCCACGCTTTGTCGAAAGGGTTTTCGGGTGTTTCTTTGGAAGTGATTGAGCGATTGATATTGATGTTAGAAAAAGACATTATTCCAGTTGTTCCGGAGCAAGGTTCTGTTGGTGCTTCAGGAGATTTGGCGCCATTGGCACATTTGGTTTTGCCGCTTTTGGGATTAGGTCAGGTTTGGGAAAATGATAAAACTGTTGAAACTGCCAAAGTTTTGAAGAAACATAAACTTCAACCTTTAAAACTCGGTCCGAAAGAAGGTTTGGGATTGATTAATGGCACTCAGTTTATTTTAGCGCACGCCATTACAGGTCTTGCAAAATTCGAATATCTTTTAGATTTGGCCGATTTGACTGCAGCTATGAGTCTGGAAGCTTACCGAGGTTCATCAAGCCCGTTCAAGAAAGAATTGCACAAGATTCGCCCGTTTGACGGAAGTCAAAAAGTGGCTGAAAGAATGCGAAATTTCCTTAAAGATTCTGATAATCTTAAGTCTCACGAATTCTGTGACAGAGTTCAGGATCCTTATTCTATGCGTTGTGTTCCACAAGTTCACGGCGCTAGTAGAAATGCCTTTGAACATCTGAAGCAATTGGTAGAGACAGAACTGAATTCCGTAACGGACAATCCGATTGTGTTGAGTGCAGAGGAATCAATTTCCGGAGGTAACTTTCACGGGCAGTTGATGGCTTTGCCTTTGGACTACGCTTCATTAGCCGCAGCAGAATTAGGAAACATTTCCGACAGAAGAAGTTATCTTTTGCTCGAAGGAAAATATGGTTTACCGAAATTATTAGTAGAAAGTTCTGGACTTAATTCCGGATTTATGATTCCACAATACACGAGTGCAGCCTTGGTTACAGAGAACAAAACGCTTTGTTTCCCCGCTTCGGCAGATTCTATACCGACAAGTTTAGGTCAGGAAGACCACGTTTCTATGGGAAGTATTTCTGGTAGAAAATTCAATCAGATTCTTGGAAACTTAGAAAACATCTTAGCCATAGAATTGATGTTTGCTGCTCAAGGTTTGGAATTCCGAAGACCAGCAAAATGTTCTAAAATCGTTGAAAAAAATTATGATTTGATTCGTTCTGTTGTTCCAAAACTAGAAGACGACCGATTGATTGGTGAAGATATTTTGAAAATTGCTGAATTGATTAGAGAGAAGAAATTTCAAGTCCACATATAATTGACAAATATTTTTCAAAAAATTAAATTATCCCTCAGTTTAACTGGGGGATTTTCATTTCTATCAAATTGATAATAAATACACTAAGTAATTATACCTATGAATAAAAATAGGTATATATACTCTTAAATATATAAGTAATCTACAATAGCTTTGTCCTGTGATCACAAAAAGAAACCTTGATTTAAAAAAATTCTAACCATGGAGACCAGAAACCACCAAAAACGGGGCGTATCCGAAAGGCCATAAGAGTAGGACACCTAAAACAAATTAATCATGACAGAAGAACTAACAGTTGGCGGATGGACGGCGTTTCATAGCCTTACATCAGAAGAGCAACAAATATTCAGTGAAGCTCTAAGAGGATTTGTTGGAGTAAAATATGCTCCTACAGAAGTATCGACACAATTAGTTAATGGAACCAATTACCGTTACAAATGCACAGCAAGTATACCACCATCCGATGTAATTTGGAACGCAATTGTAGAAATTTACAAGCCTATTAACGGACAACCTCACGTTACGGGTATTACAAGAATATAGAATATTCGGAATACATTTATTAGCCGGAAGATCATATCTTCTGGCTATTTTTTTAAATATATTTCATTACTTTTAATTAATGAAAACCCTCAGAACAACCTCCGAAAATCCAGACTTCCAAAAATTAGTAAAACAACTGGATGCCTATCTTGCAGTAATGGACGGTGATGAACACAATTTCTATCATCAATACAACAAAATTGATATGCTGAAAAATTGCGTTGTGATTTTTGATAATGATGAAGCAGTTGCTTGTGGTGCAATAAAAGAGATGGATTCAAAATCTATGGAAGTCAAAAGAATGTTTACTCTTCCCGAAAAGCGTGGAAAAGGTTTGGCTTCTTTGATTTTAAAGGAATTAGAAACTTGGTCAAAAGAATTAGGTTACGAAAAAACAGTTTTGGAAACAGGGAAAAGACAAACCGAAGCAGTTGCACTTTACAATAAATGCGGATACAAAGTCATTCCAAATTACGGTCAATATATTGGAGTCGATAACAGCGTTTGTTTTGAAAAGCAATTGTAAAATATTTTTCTCTCGCTGATTGTGCAGATTTAGCTGATGATTATATTAAAAAAATCTGCAATATTTGCTTAATCTGCTAGGAATTAATTTCCAAACCGATAATCCAAAGGCAGCATTTTTGAAACATTTTGATGAGAAAAATGCTCTTCCAAAATCAACAAATCCGGTTCAGAAGTGTTACCCTCAGGAAACACTTCAAATTCCAAAGCTTCCGGATGAACGATTGAAGATTGTGTTGAAAAAGTAGATGCTTTTACAAACTCGCCTTTTTTGATTTCGTAAAAATACTTTTGATAATTTACCATCAGTAAATCTTCGAAATCTAAAAACAATCTTCCTTCTTTGCGTTTTGTAAAATCGGATTCTTTCATTTTTGTTTTTAGAATCGCCATTACAAACTCCGGATTTTTACTTTTCTTCTTGGAAATGGCTTCTAACTCATCCGTCCAAGGAACATTGGAGATTTTCTGAGCTTTCACAATTTCGAAATGGTCTTGAAGTTTTTGCAGTTCGGCGTCTGTTGGATATGATGGATTTTTTATTCTTTTGGCGTGATTGACGATGAAACCTTCTTGCTCTAATTCGTTATTATAAAGACTTCGCAGGAAATGCATCAGACTGCCTTTGTACGCATTCATCCGATTCAGAATGGTATTTTTCTTACTATTATTTTCTTTAAAGAATGAAGTTCCAAGATAGCTTGTTGTTTTATTTTTAAAATCTGTCTCAAAATTGATCAGATTATATTGAAGCGTGTAACCTAGATTTTTATTCTCAATAATCAAAGTCTGCGGTGCTTTCACTTTCAGAAATTGATTCTTTTTATCATAAGAAAATTTGAGCGTTCGTTGATTTTTAATCGTAACACCTTCTCTATCAAACCCAAGAAATTTATCCAGAAAATAATTAATAAAATTTTTGTAAGCCTGTTCTGTATAAGGAATTATAACAACCTCTTCAATCTCTTTAACTGGATTGATAATTACTTTTACTGATTTTCCAATCGCTTGATTAAGTGGAAAAATACTGGTTTCGTAGCTGTCTTTCTGGAAAATCAGATTTCCGCTTTTCTGTCCTTGAACATCTAATTGGAAACTTCCGTCATTAGTAGATGTGGTTGAGATTTTAGTTCCGTCAAGATAAACATTTACATCAGAAATAGCGTTTCCAGTTTCAGTTTGGATTTTTCCTGAGATAATCTGAGCAAAATAACAGCAGACAAAACTAAAGTAAACGCAAAAAAGTAATATTCTTTTCATTAAAACAATATTACTAATTTTTTAGTTATAAAAAAGAATTAATTAAAATTTAACCAATCCTTATCGATGTCATACTCAAAGAACCACCAATTAGCGAGTCATTGAATAATGATAATTCTTCTGATTTTTCTTTCAGTCCGAGATTATAAATCATTGGCAGAAAATGGTCCGGTGTAGGAACGGCATATTGCAAAAACGAACCTTGTTTCTTATAATCAATCAATTTTTGAAAATCGCCGTCCAAGAGCCAATTGTTGGTTTTTTCTCTGGCTTCTATCGCCCAATCCCAGCCTGCTCCAACAGTATCAATATTTTTCCAGTCAATCAATCGGAGATTATGGACAATGTTTCCGCTTCCGATAATTAGAATTCCTTTTTCTCGGAGTTTGGATAATTTTTTTGCCAAATCAAAATGATATTGAGGTGGTTTTGTATAATCTATACTCAACTGGATAACCGGAATATCCGCATCAGGATATAGATGTCGCAAAACCGACCAAGCACCGTGGTCTAATCCCCAATTGTGGTCTTCTTCCACCAAAACCGGAGCTAGCAACCCAGCAGTTTCTTTGGCAAGTTCTGGGTTTCCTTTTGCGGGATATTGAACATCAAACAAGGCTTGCGGGAAACCTCCAAAATCGTGAATGGTTTTGGGCATTTCCATTGCCGTGACAAAAGTTCCGTTGGTAAACCAATGCGCGGAAATACAAATGACGGCGTTTGGTTTTGGGATTTCTTTACTGATATTTCGGAAACCTTGCACAAAAATATTTTCTTCGATGGCGTTCATTGGAGAGCCGTGTCCTAGGAAAAGGACGGGCATTTTTTGTGTGGTTTTGAAATTATCTGAGATATTGGAAAGGTCGTTGAGGTTCATTTTTATTTTGTAAAAAGTAAAATGTATTAATGTAAAATGTATTTTATTTTCCTGCTGATTTGGCAGATTGAGCAAATTTTTGAAACACAATATTGTCATTCCGTAGGAATCTAGACAGCGAGATTTAGATTCCTACGGAATGACAAACTTCGCGTTTTTGACAAAGCTTGTTTTTATGTAGAATCTGCAGCCCGACTTGAGCGGAAATCCTTTTTTGCGTGTACTCATCTTCTACTGAATTGGAAACTTTCTGCAAAAAAGATTGGGAGCCCTTCGACAAGCTCAGGATAAACTACAGGTGAATTAAGCTGCCCAAACCTAACGTAGTGGTTCGACGTAGTCAAATTATTACAATTAAAATCAAAAAAGCGTGAACAAAGTTGCCCTTGTTCACACTTTAAAAACTCAAACTATAAAAAATACTATGATGTATTATTGTTTTACGAATTGCAATTCTCCTGCAATTTTAACTTCTTCGCTTACCATTACACCGCCTGTTTCCAATGCTGCGTTCCAAGTCAAACCGAAGTCACTTCTTTTGATTTTTCCTTCGAAAGAGAAACCTGCTTTGGTATTTCCCCAAGGGTCAGAATTGATTCCTCCGAAATCTACATCCAAAGTTATTTCTTTTGTAATTCCGTTAAGAGTAAGATTTCCTGTAACATCGCCATTCAAAGTTGAAGCTTCGAAAGTGATTTTTGGGTTAGCTTCTGCGTTGAAGAAATCTGCTGATTTCAGGTGATTATCTCTGTCTGTATTGTTTGTGAAGATAGAATCTGTATCGATGAAAGCTGAAACTTTTGCGTTTGCGAATGTATCGTCTTCAGCATCGATTTCTGCGTTGAAAGTCGTGAATTCTCCTTTTACGTTAGAAATCATCAAGTGTTTTACTTTGAAAGTGATTTCGCTATGAGTTGGGTCTAATAACCATTTAGTTGCCATAATTTTTAATATTTTGTTGTTAATTATGATGCAAATTTAGGCCGGTCAGGTTTCCCTCACATTGATGTAAGTTAAGAATTGTATTTCTCGGTCAAATATTTCCAATAACGCTTCGGAACGTGCTGGATGTGGAGCTTTGTATTTTTCCGTTCTTTGATATTGGTTTTCGTAAAATAGCTTTGCCAGAGTGTTTGATATTTCTTCTCTTCGTCGTGGAATTTTTCTTTGTATTGATTGAGATTCAGTTTTTCGTCGGGATAAAAGAATTCGCAGTTTTCCAAATCGTAGAACAATCCGTAATGTCTCCTCAAATCATAAATCATCCATTTTTGGTCTGCGTATCGGTCTTTGAAATGTTTTCGAATCAAAGGCAAAACATTAAAATCTGGGTCAATCTTTGCGAAATAAATATCATCCTGCATTTTCTCGAACCTAACAAAAGCGGTCATTCTGTGTCTTTCCCGACTGACGGATTTGCAGATTTTTGAGATTTTCAGAATATCATCGTTAGCGAAGTTTTGGAGAATATTATCGTTTGGATGTTTGATGGATTGTTTTACTGCAGAAAAAATAAGTTGTTCTAATTCTGAATCCTCGGAAAGATAGACTTTGATTAATTGACTGATTCCTGACTTACCTATATTTTGTTCTAGTTTATTGAGAACTCTTTCGGATTTTTCTTGCTGAGTAATGACTTCGTGAATCTCGGCAAACATATTTTGCTGTTGGAAAGTTTCTCTGTTTTTGATTTCCACGTCTTGATAACGGTATTCAAAAACTTCGAATATCGCTGTTAAAAGTCCGTCGAAAGTTCCATCATAGAGAAGGGTTGTCATTTTTGATTTTTCTAAGTTTTATTAACTCAAAAGTCTTTCCAAAGCTTTATCAGAAACAAAAGTTTATTAAATTTACATTCTGGAACAGTTTCCAAATTTACGACAGAATATATTTTAAAATAGAAAATCATACAATGAATTCAGTAATCATAAAGCCAAAAAATGAGATTCTGAAAAAGTATGTTCAGTATTTTCTGTTCTTTGAAAAAGCGAATCACGATTTTTTAACGTACACCACTTTTCCCAACAGCAATCTTTGTCTCGCCATTTATAAGGAAAATAAAATTTCTTATAACAATCAAAACAATTTGTGTGAAGTGAACGTCGGAAGTGCTTTTACAAGTCGGTTTTATGGATTTCACAAAAAGCCTTTTCAGGTTAATATTGATTCTTCGCTTAGTCAGATTTGTATCATTTTTCAACCTTCTGCGTTGAGAGCTTTCACCAAAGAATCTTACGATGAGTTGATGTTTTCTGATTCTGTTTTTGATGAAATATTCTCTTCTGATAAAAATGTTTTAGAAAAAATATTCGAAATAACTGATTTCTCAAAACGTGCAGAAGAACTGGAGTTTCTGCTTCTTAAAAAGCTAAACAACAATGTTTCTGACAAAATGAAAGAAGCTATGATGCTCATTAATCAAAATAATATGATTAGTATCGACGAACTTTCCAAAAGTCTTAAAATCAGTGAAGCAACATTGTTCCGACTTTTTAAAAATAATCTGGGACAAAATCCAAAATCTTATCTTAAAACATTACGATTCCGAAATGTTTTGAATGACCTCTCTCAACCCAACAATTCTTTAACCACGGTCGCTTATCAGAATCAGTTTTATGACCAAGCACACTTCATCAAAGATTTCAAAATGTTTTCAGGATTTTCGCCCAAAAAATTAGCAGAGAAAATATCTGTGAATCAAAAAGATTTGACTTGGATTTACAACAAAGATTAAAATTGAATGATTTTTACAATTTTTGAAATTCAGAAATGATTTCTTTTGCTGAAAAATTTTATCAATGAAAACCAAAGTCTTTTTATTTCTCACACTTTTTTTATTTTTCGGTTTCGCTAATGCACAGACAAAATGCAGTTGTAATGAGACTTTGCAAAAAATAATTTCAAAGATTGAAAGCGAATATCCAGGCTTTGATATTAAAACTAAAGACAAATTATTGTACAATAATGTAAAAGAAAATGCACTAAAAGCGTCTGCTGAAGCTAAATCTGACGATGATTGTCTGGAAATACTGAAAAACTATACAGGATTCTTCAAAGACAGGCACATTTGGGTTCTTCCAAATGGAAATTCAATACCACAAATTGCTAATAATGTTTCCTCAAAAAATGTATTAAAACCCCTTAATATTAATCTTGAAAAATTCAGAAAAGAAGTTCAAAACAAGAAAAACAGTTTTGAAGGATTTTGGAAAGATGACAGTTATGAGATTGGAATCAAAAAGCTAAATGAAAAAGAATCTGTTGGTTTTATCATAAAAGCGAACCCAAAATTCTGGAAACCAAACGAAGTGAAATTCAGATTGTTTGCTGACGGAACTTATGAATATTATATGCAAGACCATTCCTCGCAAAAAGGGACTTACAAAATGATAGACAATAGTCTTTTGTATTTTGACGATATCAAATCTACATTTACAAGAAGCTTTCCTCAATCAAATTTGAATGAAAACGAAATTGAGGATAAGATTAATGAAATCAATGGATTTTATATCAAGAAATTGACAGTAAAAACAACGTTGATAAAACTTGGTAATTTCAGTTATACCTATGTCAATACGATTGAGAAAATGATTAAAAAAAATAAAACTTTATTGGAAAATTCGGAATTTCTAATCATTGATGTGAGAGATAACGGAGGCGGAACGGATAATGCTTATCAAAAAATCCTGCCTTATTTGGTAACCAATCCTGTGCGAAATGTTGGAGCAGAATATTTGGCTTCTCCGACTTTAATCAAAACAATGGAAAATTATTTACTCGGAGTTCAAAAAGACAGCATAAAAAACAAAGATGAAATCAGCGATATCAATAGTAGGCTAAAATTGCTAAAAGCCAACCTTGGGAAATATGTTAATTATAATCAAAACAAAGTCAGTATCAGTTCGGTTTCTCCTGCCGTTAAAAGTCCTTCTCAGATTGTTGTTTTAGCTAATAATCATACAGGAAGTGCCGCCGAAAATTTTCTTTTAAATGCGAAACAAAGTAAGAAAGTAAAACTTATAGGAATCCCGTCTTCAGGAGTTTTGGATTATGCTAATGCGATGTTCTTTGAATACGGATGTGACAATTATAAACTTTTGATGCCGACTTACAAATCTTTCAGGTTGCCGAATTATCCTATTGACAATATCGGGGTTCAGCCGGATGTTTATCTTGATGAAAGCGTTGAAGATTGGATAAAATTTGCAACAGAATATTTGGAAAATTAAAATAAAGTCAACTGCTGAGAAAACTGATTTTGAAATTTAGATTGACTTCCACCGATAATTAATTTTCGAAGATTCAAATCAGTTAAATGTTTCAGAAATGGATTACCATAAGTGAAATCGATAAAATATTTTGCTCGATTTGTAGCAGCTCCGAGTTTTTTAAGATGGTCAATACTTAAAACTTGAAATTGTCTTGCACTCACAATTTTCTGCGCTGTTTTCACACCAATTCCAGGAATTCTGAGAATCATTTTGTAATCGGCAGTTTGAAGATTAACAGGAAATTGGTCGAGATGACGCAAAGCCCAACTCAGTTTCGGGTCAACTTCCAAATCCAGAAATGGCATATTGGAATCCAAAATTTCATCCGCTTTGAAACCATAAAAACGCATAAGCCAATCCGATTGATACAAACGATTTTCCCGCAAAACAGGAACTTCCGCCGTGATTGCCGGCAAACGATTGTCCGACGTCACAGGAATGTAACCCGAATAATAGACGCGTTTCATTCCGTAATTCTTATAGAAATGGTCAGCTACCTTGATGATTTGCAAATCATTTTCATTAGTTGCTCCAACAATCATTTGAGTTGATTGTCCGGCTGGCGCAAATTTAGGAGTGCTTCGGATGACTTTCTTTTCATCTTTATATTGCTGAATTCCTTTTTGGACAATTCTCATCGGCTGAAGCATATCTTCCCGGTTTTTATCTGGCGCCAATAATTTCAGTCCAGATTCTGTCGGAATTTCAAGATTGACAGATAATCGGTCAGCGTAAAGTGCAGCTTCGTTCATCAAATCATCACTCGCTCCCGGAATCGATTTGAGATGAATATAACCATTGAAGTTATGTTCAGTTCTCAGCTTTTTTGCCACCCGAACCAAACGTTCCATCGTGGTATCCGCATCTTTGAAAATACCCGAACTCAGAAACAGACCTTCAATATAATTTCTGCGGTAAAAACTGATGGTCAAATCTACTATTTCTTCAACCGTAAATGCGGCTCGTTTAATATCGTTTGATTTTCTGGAAACGCAATAGATACAATCGTAAATACAATGATTGGTCAACAAAATTTTGAGAAGCGAAACACAACGTCCGTCTTCTGTATAAGTGTGACAAATTCCGCTGGCAGAACTGTCGCCCAATCCACCATTATTCTTTCGTTTTCCGCCGCTCGAAGAACACGAAACATCATACTTCGCAGCATCTGCAAGTATTTCCAGTTTTTCTTTTGTGCGGTCGAAGTTCATATTTAGGAGGATTTTGTTTAGAAGAATTTTGTTCTAAATGAATGTCAAAAATAAAACCATTTGATGGAAATGTTGATAGATATTTTGAATTAAGTTACTAACAGAAATTTTGTTTTTATTAAATTCAATCTCTTATTACCTACACGGTTTAATAATCTCTATTTTATTTATCTCATTTTGCAAATCGGCAATACATTCAGAATTATAATATTTTTTCAAATTCTCATAATTCATATTATTACCTCTATTTATAAAAAGAATGCTTTCAGCCCTTCCATTTGATTTTAGATAATTATATTCTGGAAAAATTTTAAAAGACTCAACATATTTATTAATGTCATCATAGTGATTAATTACTTCATCAACATTATTAAATACAATCCCTGTTTTCTTTCCAAAATCTGATTCTGTTCCAACATTCAAGTTCCAACTCATTGAATTTTGGCAACTAAAATTAACAAATGAGAACTTTCCAATTTCGTTTATGTAAACACTTTCGGGGAAATGATTAACATCTTTGCTTATCCCGTAGATTGATAGAATTCCTTTATTTTTAACTTTTAAAACGACACTTACATCTTCAAATGTTACATCTTCATTTCCCCACATTTTTATGATTTCTACTTTATGATTTTTTTGAAGATTTTTTTTAATCGAATTAAATTCACTGTAATAGAAAATAAAAATGGATAAAACTAGAATTATAAACACTCCTAAAATTCCTATAGCTGTATATTTAATTATTTTGAGATATCGTGTCATTAGTTATTTTTAACTTAAACGAAATTGTGCTTATAAAATTGCGAATTATATAAAACCAATCCCACCACAATCTCCCAAAATCCTTATCTTTACAAACATAAAATTTCACTATGAACCATCAACCTGTTGAAGGATTTTCAAAACTTTCCAAACAAAGAAAAATCGATTGGCTAATCAGCGAATATCTAAGCAACGACAGAAGTTACGAGCAGATTCTGCAGCAATATTGGAACAACGATTCCAACTTGCAAAAAATGCACGACGAGTTTTCTGAAAACACGATTTCCAATTTTTATATGCCTTACGGAATTGCTCCAAACTTCCTGATTGATGGGAAATTATTAGCGCTTCCAATGGCAGTGGAAGAAAGTTCGGTGGTGGCAGCAGCTTCCAAAGCAGCCAAATTCTGGATTGACAAAGGTGGTTTCAAAACAACGATTATCAATACCGAAAAACTAGGTCACACGCATTTTATCTTCAAAACCGAGGCTCATAAATTGTTGCATTTTTTCAATTTTAAACTGAAGAAAAAATTACTGGAAGCAACGGAAGATATTACCAAAAATATGCGCAACCGTGGCGGCGGAATTCTGAATATCAAACTCATCGACAAAACAGCTGAACTGGAAGATTATTTCCAGCTGAAAGCGAGTTTTGACACTGTAGATTCTATGGGCGCGAATTTCATTAATTCTTGTCTGGAACAATTTGGGAAGACTTTGAAAGAAGAAGTTGCCAACGAAGAAAGTTTCACTCAGGAAGAAAAAGATTCGTTGCAGATTGTGATGAATATCCTTTCCAATTACACGCCAGATTGCATCGTAAGAGCTGAAGTTTCCTGCAAAATTGAAGATTTGAAAGATGACAGCGGAATTTCTAACGAAGAATTTGCGTGGAAATTCAAACGTGCTGTGACGATTGCGGAGATTGAACCTTACAGAGCAACGACGCACAACAAAGGAATTATGAATGGTGTTGACGCCGTTGTCATCGCAACAGGAAATGATTTCCGTGCAACTGAGGCTTGTGCGCACGCCTATGCTGCAAGAAACGGAAAATATTCATCGCTAACGCATTGTACAACGGATAATGGGATTTTCAGATTTTGGATTGACTTGCCGATTTCGGTTGGTGTAGTTGGTGGTTTGACGAATCTTCATCCATTGGTAAAATTCTCTTTGGCTTTATTAGGAAAACCATCTGCTCAGGAATTGATGAGTATTTTGGCTGTTTCTGGCTTGGCGCAGAATTTTGGCGCGCTTCGTTCTTTGGTGACGACGGGAATCCAGAAAGGTCATATGAAAATGCACCTTTTTAATATATTGAATCAGTTTGGTGCAACGGAAGAAGAAAAACAGCATTTTGTCACTTATTTCAAAGATAAAACGGTGAGTCATCACGAGGTGATTTCGGAATTGGAAAAATTGAGAAATAAATAAAATCATGTTTGGAATTGCACTTTCAGCTTTTATGCTTGTTTTTGGAATATTTCTAAAGTTGACAAAAAATCAAGGTTTTGCTAGTTCCAAAAGATTTGCTTGGCTTTTTATCATCTTAGGAATCATTACGCTGGTTGGAAGAATTATTATTTTAAATCAAAAAGGAGAATTATAAAAAATGAAAAACTTTACTTTAATCATCGGCGGAATTTACGGTTTGTTATCTGTGATTCTTGGTGCATTTGGCGCACATGCTTTCAAGAAAATATTATCAATCGAAAGACTGGAAAGTTTTGAAACAGGTGTTCGTTATCAGATGTATGCAGCATTTTTTCTTTTGATTGTCGGTTATATTTTGAAATTCGAAACGACTTCTGAAAAATGGATTTCTATTTTGATGATTGCCGGAACTTTTCTGTTTTCTGTCAGTATTTATTTCCTGGCTTTTCAGGATTATCTTGGGATGAATCTAAAATTCCTTGGACCAATCACACCACTTGGCGGTTTGTTTATGATTATCAGCTGGACGATGTTGATTTGGTATTTTGCAAAGGTTAAACTTTAAATGAGAATTTCATTTTTACTATTTTTAATTTCAGTCAACTTTTCATTTTCTCAAAATGTTGATGCAATTTATGTATTAACCAAAAAAGAAAAATTCAACAATCATTATAAAAATTATACTGAAAGAGATAGCTTGGTTTTATACAAAGATTCAACGTTTCGAAGAGAAAGTAATTATTGGGGATTTGATGAAATCGATAGTAAAATATTATTTGGAAAATGGAAGTTTTCAAAAGAATCGCTTTTATTAAATGTCAAACAAAGAGCAGATTTTTCCCAAACAATAATGATGAATGAAACTCAAATCATTAATAGAAATCAATTAAGGAAATATAAAAAATCAACTTACTAAAAATGTTCTTCATCTTCGGAATCAAAACCAAACTCGTAGGAAAAGAAGACCGTAAAGTCCTGAAAAATGGCTTTATGACAAATGCGATTGTGTCGGTTTACAAGAATTATTTTGAATTGTTTTTTATTCCGATTTTTCCTTTCAGCAAAAAATACAGCATCTACATTCCACATTCCGATGAATATTATGAAACCGGATTTGGCTCTTCGAATATGCCGAAAGAATATCTGGAAATCTGCAAAGAAGCCGGAAGAATGTATTGACCGCAACTTATTCCTAAAACTGATTTCAATCAGACATTTATATCAAGTAATTCGTCACTTTTTCTTAAATTTGTGCGTCTTATAAAATTTAAAAATTAATCAATAATATATTATGAATCTTCACGAGTATCAATCAAAAGAGATTTTAGCAAAATACGGGGTTAACATCCAACGTGGTTTTGTTGCAAACAACGTAGATGAGGCAGTTGCTGCTGCTGAAAAATTAACTGCTGAAACCGGTGCACAAGGTTGGGTTGTAAAAGCTCAAATCCACGCTGGTGGACGTGGAAAAGGTGGAGGTGTTAAGTTTTCTCCGAATATGGATAAACTTAAGGAAAACGCTGGAAACATTATTGGAATGCAGCTAATCACTCCGCAGACTTCTGCTGAAGGTAAAAAAGTAAACTCTGTTTTGGTAGCTGAAGACGTATATTATCCAGGAGAAACTGAAACTAAAGAATTTTATGTTTCTATCCTTTTGGACAGAGCTTTGGGTAAAAACACTATCGTTTATTCTACTGAAGGTGGAATGGATATCGAGCACGTTGCTGAAGTAACGCCGCATTTGATTCACAAAGAAGTAATTGACCCAGCTTACGGATTACAAGGTTTCCAAGCTAGAAAAATTGCTTTCGGTCTTGGATTGGAAGGTAATGCTTTCAAAGAATTCACAAAATTCATCACTTCATTATACAACGCTTATGTAGGAATTGATGCTTCTCTTTTTGAGATTAACCCAGTTCTTAAGACTTCTGACAACAAAATCATCGCTGTAGATGCAAAAGTAACTTTGGATGGTAACGCATTGTACCGTCACAAAGACCTTGCTGAACTAAGAGATACAAGAGAAGAAGACCCATTGGATGTTGAAGCTGGTGAAGCTGGTCTTAACTTCGTGAAGTTGGACGGAAACGTTGCTTGTATGGTAAACGGAGCCGGTCTTGCAATGGCAACTATGGATATTATCAAATTGTCTGGTGGTAATCCTGCAAACTTCTTGGACGTTGGTGGAACTGCTGATGCTGCGAGAGTGCAAACTGCTTTCGGAATCATCTTGAGAGACCCGAATGTAAAAGCAATCTTAATTAACATCTTCGGAGGAATTGTAAGATGTGACAGAGTTGCTCAAGGTGTTGTAGATGCTTATAACGCAATGGGAAGCCTGCCTGTTCCATTAATTGTAAGATTACAAGGGACTAACGCTGTAGAAGCTAAAAAACTAATTGACGAAGCTGGATTGCCAATCCACTCTGCAATTACTTTGGAAGAAGCAGCAAACAAAGTAAAAGAAGTTATAGCTTAAGCTAAAATTTTCAAATGAATATAGAAAACCGTTTCATTTTTGGAACGGTTTTTTAATGCATTGATTTAAAATAAATTGATGAATAAAATTTACATTCCCAATCCTTGTTCAGAAAATTGGAACGAAATGAATCCTGAAGAAAAAGGAAGATTCTGTTCCGTTTGTAGTAAATGTGTGATTGATTTCACTGAAAAGAATCCTCAAGAAATCCAACAAATCATCGAAACAAAATCCGATGACAATATTTGTGGAAGATTTTATAATCATCAATTGAATATTAATGATTTTAAGTCCGTAAAACTTAAAGAAAAATTTTTTAGATTCATTCCTTTAAGTTTTCAAAATAGTAGATTGTCATTAGGATTATTATCATTAATCTTATTCTTAACAGGTTGTTCGAAGCCTGAAAAGGAAAATTGTGTTGCAACAACTGGATTGGTGGTTATAGAAGAAGACTCTTTACCAAAAAATGATGATTACATAATTGGAAAAATAGCTGTTCCGGATGATTCTATTGCAACTATCCCGAAAGACAAAGATTCTATTAATTTTAATAAAAACAAAAAACTCAAGAAGTAATTCCTGAGTTTTATTTTTATGCTGTTGTATTTGTGATATTAATACTTGTAGGTGTTACGAGTTCAATCTTTTCTTTGACAAGTCTTTCATTGATTTTCATAATGGCATCACTCTTAACATTGGTAAAATTACCACCAATCTCTAACCAAAACTTAACTTGCATTGTAAACAGACCTTGTTTCACATTGGTAAAAATGACATCTATCGAATCTGCTTTGTCTATGTGTTCCAATGTTTTTATTTCATCCAAAACTGCTTGTTTTGCTTTAGTAATATCTTCTCCAACTGGAATTTCAAAGTCTAAAATAATTCTTCGTTGTGGCGATGCCGTAATATTGAAAAATGGAGAATTGAAAATGACCTGATTTGGAATATAAACTTTTTTGCCATCATCAGTAATTAACTTAGTTGTCAACAAACCGATATCCTGAACTGTTCCCGAGTTTCCTCCAATAGTGACATAATCTCCAATTTTGAAGGCTTTATCTACATTTACCAACATTCCTGAGAAAATACTTGATACTAAGTCTTTCAAAGCAACTCCAGCAATCACCCCCGCTACGCCTAAACTTCCGAGGAATTTCATAAAAAATCCGCTGAATCCCATTATTTCTAATGCGATAAAAGTTCCCATCAGAATAATCAGAAATTTGAATATTGATATGAGAGTGACTACAGACTCATTCTTTGTTTTTGGAAAAAATTTGTGAAATAACTTCACAGACCATCTACTTAGATATGTACTTGTCATCAGGAAGAATAGAAAAACTAAAATCCCGACAATCAACCTAGGTGTGAGTTCTGCGAAACTGATATACCATCTTTGTAAAACGGCATAAACGGTGTGAAAATATTCCATAACGACTACTAATTTAAGACAAAAAACCGACAAAAGCCGGTTTGATATATTTTATAAAGATAAGTTTTTATTTTGCTTCGTTGGCAATTCTTTTCGCTTGACCGGAAGGCAAATAAATACTGAAACCAACATTGAAAGTAATTTTGGAAGTCAAGCCTTCATTACCAAAACCTGTAACCCCATTGTATTTCACTAATCCTTCTACGCCTATGTTTGGTGTAATAAAGTAAGAATATCCAGGTCCAACTCCGAAATCAAGGCCATTAGTCGAAATTCCGTTTTCTACAGAAGTTCCTCCAATCCCTACATTACCTTCGAAGAACCAACGTCCGTGATTCAATAGATTGTCAACACCTTGCTCATTTGGAGATAAGAAATATCTTCCTAAAGCGCCAACAGCATAATTGAATTGTGTAGCTTCTCCTTTACCAGGCTTTGCAAATCCTAAATTCACATAACCCCCAAGTGCTACATTATCCTTGATAAAATAAGCTGCTTTTGGCTGAATAGAGAAGTCGTAGCCCGCGCCAGTGTTTAATCCGAAATTACTTGTAACTAAGCTGCTACCAACCATCCAGTTTCCTTCCTGTATTTGTGCTTTAGCTGTTGATAACAATCCTGCTCCGGCCACAAATGCTCCTAATAATAATTTTTTCATATTGTTAAATTTTTTCATTAATAATTATCTTTTTTAAATTTTACAAACCTTGTGCCATTAGAAGAAATTGGCTTTAGAAATCGTTAAAAGAAGTATTAATGAAAATTAACTTGAAACAAAATATTTAAAAATAAAGAGCTTTTCTTATCAAAATAAAAAGCCAATCTTTTCAGATTGGCTTTAATTATAATTTGATGATTTGTTATAAGATAACTTTCTTAGTTGTAATACCTTTTTCAGAAGTAATCTTCAAGATATAAACACCTTTCACGAATCCAACTGTACTTAGTTTGATTTCTTTAGTGTTATTTCCAGAAAGCGAAGTAATCAATTTTCCTGAAGCATCGAAAACATCTACGTTTTTAATATTATCTCTTGTATCAATTACTATCAATTCAGATTCATCTTTTATCACATTAACTGTTCCAGCATTTTTATTAGCAGTTTCAAAAGATGACAAATCTTGGTAAATCACTTCAAATCTTGTTTCATCTAAACCTTTGCTAGCAGCAAATTTATAGAAACCTTCTTCTGTTAAATTAATAACTTTATTCAA
>Ga0308158_10002478_pt1 | contig 17384 bp, 16 predicted proteins | sample PhyBR2_FD_201038 | JGI IMG/M metagenome (GOLD analysis project Ga0308158, IMG submission 201038) | Phyllosphere microbial communities from UC Gill Tract Community Farm, Albany, California, United States - DLSLB.R2 | ecosystem: Host-associated > Plants > Phyllosphere > Unclassified | place: USA...
CCGGCATTGTGGCGAAGGCGCCTACCATGCACCTGGTTTAGTACTTAAGTAGTGATCTCGTCAGCACTACTGCACGGCCTTTTGCGCGTTCACGCGGCCGTAAGCCCAGTCCGTACCGGTGCCGGAAACCTTGTCCGCCGTGGTTTCCAGGTCGGCCCGGATGGAGGTGTTCGTGGCCCCGGGATGCGAGCTCCATGCGAGCGCCGCCGTTCCTGCCACGATGGCCGAGGACATCGAGCTTCCGTTGCCCACGTCGTAGCCCTGGGACCGGTTGTTCTGGGTGGCCAGCACGAACGGGTGGTTGGGGAAGGTGGAGTAGACGTTGACGCCGGGAGCGGCGATGTCCACCCAGCTGGCGCCGTAGGTGGAGAACGAGGCTTTGGCGTCGTTGTTGTCGGTGGCACCGACGGCAATCACGTGGGTGTACGCACCCGGGTAGATCTTGGTCTGGTTCCCGCCGTTGCCGGCAGCTGCCACCAGCACCACGCCCTTGTTCCAAGCGTTGTTGACCGCGGCTTCCAGGGTCCGCGACGCCCGCACGCCCAGGCTCATGTTGATCACCTTGGCGCCGTTGCTGACCGCCCAGTTGATCCCGTTCGCAAGGGCCGAGCTGGAGCCGACGCCGTTGTCATCCAGGACCTTTCCGGCCAGGATGGTGCAGCCCGGACAGACTCCGGCCACGCCAATGGTGTTGTCCGTAGTGGCGGCGACGCTGCCGGCCACGTGGGTGCCGTGGCCGTAGTAGTCCTCGGCCACGGGGTCCCCTGCCTTGGTGGCCGAGTCGCTGAAGTTGGCGCGGGCCACCACCTTGGGTGCGATGTCCGGGTTGTCGCTGGCGACGCCGGAATCGAGCACCGCGACCTTGATGCCGTTGCCGGTGGTCACGTTCCACGCTTCCACGGCGTCCACGTCCGCATCAGGAGTGCCGGCAGGGACGGTGATGTTGCCTGCTGTGTTGGTGAACGACTGCCCATCGTTCTGCAGCGCGTACTGGCGCGGGAAGTACTGGTCGGAGGTGAAGGCGGCCACGGGCTGGTCCGCTTCGGCGTACTCGACGGCGGGGTCCCGGCTGAGTGCCGTGATGAACCGGTCTTCGCTGCCGGCAGGCACGCTGACCAGCCTGGCGCCCGTACTGCCGGCGTCCACGCCGTCCAGGCCGCGCCTGTGCAGCGTGCCGGCGGCAGCGCCGTCGTCGTAAAACTTTACGAGGACGTGCCCGGGCTGAGTGGACGTGCCTCCTGCAGCACTGGCGGGAAGAGCAAGCGGGACGGGGCCGAGCACCATCAGTGCTGCCGTGAGGCCGGCGGTGAAGAGTTTTCTCATGCGGGCCATCTTGGCCCCGCAGGCCGAAACCCGGTAGGGGCAGGAGCCCCCAGGTGCTCCGCGTCCTGTGAGCGACGGCCCTGGCCCCGCAGTCCCGGCCGACCCTACACTGGCGGGATGGAAGCGGTGGTCAGCGGTGTGCCCGTCCATTTCGTTGAGCATGGCAGAGGAACACCCGTCCTTGCGCTGCACGGCGCAGGCGTGGACCACCGGGAGATTGCCGGCGGCCTGGAACCGATGTTCGGGAGCATCCCAGGGTTCCGCCGCCTGTATCCTGACCTGCCGGGGATGGGCCGCACTCCGGCTCACGGATCGCTCAACAGCAACGACGACGTGCTGGACCTCCTGCTCGGCTTCATTGACAGCACGATCGGTGATGAACCGTTCCTCATAATTGGCCAGTCGTATGGCGGGTACCTGGCCCGCGCGATTGCCCACCTGCGGCCGCAGGCAGCCGGGCTTGCCCTGATCTGCCCGGTCGGCGCGCACACCGGCAGCGTGCCCAGGCATGAGGTCCTGGTGTCGTCGGCCCATCCTGCCGGCCTCGACGCGGAGATCGAGGCCTCTTTCCGCAGCTATTTCGTGGTCCAGACGGACGAAACGCTGGACCGGCACCGGCAGTTTGTGGCTCCTGCTGCGTCTCTCGTTGACGAGCCGGGGTTGGCCCGTATCTTTTCGCACTGGGAACTGAGGGATCGTCCGGAATCGGCAGCGCGGTATCCGCACCCCGTGCTGGTTCTGGTGGGGCGGCAGGACGCCACCGCCGGATTCGCGGATGGGTGGGTACTGGCTCGGGACTACCCGCGCGGCACCTTTGCCGTGCTGGACCGCGCCGGCCACGCCCTGCTGCACGAGCAGCCCGCGCTTGCCCAGGCCTTCCTCGCCGAATGGATTGAGCGGGTGCGGGAAGACCAAGGCCGGTTGCGGGGCGGCTCCCGGCTCCCCTGACAGGGGTGACGCCTCGCACCTTGCCAGGTGACGCCGTCGCGCATTCCAGAAGCTCTTGTGCGCCGTGGGACGTGCACCTGCGCCGGGAGGTCACCGAGCTGATGCCCGTGGCGGACCGGGTGATGACGGAGAAGGAAGCCGCGGCGGTGAGACAGCGCGGGTCAGGGCGCTCGACAAGAAGTTCCTGGTGGGTTACCTGGGCATGGTGCTGGCCACGAATCCGCCCGCGGACCGGAAGGAGCTGTTCAAGGAGATCCCTCCCCTGGTGCGGCTCGCGTACAGGCGGGTGGGGCGGCGGATGTACAGGAAGCAGAACGCCGCACTGTTCCCGGGCGAACCGGTGCCCGAGAGGCTGTAGCGGGACGAATATTACTCCGATTAACGCCCGTTCGGCCAGAGCAACACGGGTCTAGTAAAATCTATGGGTGCCTTCTCCAAAAAACATCCCCTTTGGGCGCCGGCGCTTTTTGGAGTGGATAGGGGCAGCGGCCGTAACTGCCAGCGTGCCCAGCACGATTGCCCGTGCACCTGATCCGTTCCCCGCCGACGCCCCTGCCCCTGCGCCTTCTGCTGCCTACGCGAACACCCGCTTTGTGAGCAGCAGCGGCAACGACGCCAACCCGGGCACCCAGAACGCCCCCTGGCAATCACTCGCCCGCGTCAAGGCAGCGATCGAGGCCGGCGAAGTGGGCCGCGGCGATGCGGTTCTACTCCGGCGAGGGGACGTTTTCCCGGGCTCGCTCCAGATGCCGGCCGTGAAAGGTGCCACGGGGGTTTTTACCCTCGCTTCGTACGGCGACGGGGCGCTGCCGCAGATCAACGGCTACAAGGTGAGCAGCGATGCCTGGATGCTCCACAGCCCCCAGGTGTGGAAGCTCAACCTGCGGCCCGGGTCAGGGCAGTTCAGCGGCAATACGGACGGCGCCTCCACCAACGTAGGTTTCCTGAAGGCCGGCGGTGTGATCCGCGGCTGGAAACGGTGGAGCCTGGCCGAATTGGCGCAGGACTGGGACTTCTACAGCGACGACACCTTCATATACGTGAAGCTGGACGCCTCCCCCGGCGCCGGCGTGGAGATCGCGGTCAAGCAGGAGGGCCTGCGGCCCGCCTCCAACACCGCCACCTCCGGCATGCACGTCGTGGGCCACGGCGGCCACGGAGTCAGGACATATGGGATCCAGGACGCTGCGATCAGCGACTGCCTGATTGAGGAAATCGGCGGGTCGCGGCTCAAGGACACCACGCGCTACGGGAACGGCGTTGAGGTTTGGATTGGCTGCTCCAACGTGCTGGTCCAAGGCAACACCATCCGGCAGACATACGACACGGCCACCACCATGCAGGGCAACATTGAGGGGCCCAGGGTTGCGTGGACGGACTGCCGGTTTGTGGGCAACACCATTGAGAACTGCAACCAGAGCTTTGAGATCTGGTCCCACGGGACGCCGGCGGCGGGCACCGGACACATCCGGTGCGCCTTCACCGACAACCAGTGCCGCGACGCCGGGTACTCCTGGGCCGCCGACATCCGTCCGGACCAGGCGGGCATGGGGACCCACCTGCTGACCTACGACGTGCAGCTGCCCTGCGACGTCGAGATCGCCCGGAACCAGTTCATCGGCGCCAAGGACAACTTCGTGCGCTCCAGCGGCAGCGGCCGACAAATCCCGGCGGGCATCCGGATCCACGGCAACACCATTGCGCTGGCCAGCGGCCAGAAGATCGCTTACCAGAATCCTGAAACCATCGAGCAACTCGACGCGTGGCGCTCGCGCACCGGCAACAGCCAGTCCTGACAGGGACCAGTCCTGACACAGTCCGCGACAAAGGCCCGACATACTCAGGGAGCTGTGCACCCTACTGCCTTGCAGGCGTTCACCCGGCCGTGGGCCCAGTAGGAACCTGTGCCGGAGATGGGATCGGCCGATGATTCCACTTTGGCGCGGACGGACGTGTTTGAGGAGCCCGCGAAGGTGCTCCACGTAAGGGCAGCCGTTGCGGCGACGACCGGTGAGGCCATCGAGGTGCCGCTGAGGATGTCGTAACCCTCGGAGCTGCCGTACTGCGTCTGCAAGGCGAACGGGTGGTTCGGGAAGGTCGAGTAGACACTGACGCCCGGTGCGGCGACATCCACCCACTTGCCGTACGTGGAGAAGGACGCCTTGGCGTCCTTGTTGTCGGTCGCGGCCACGGCGATGACATTGGAGTAGGCGCCGGGGTACATCTGGGCCTGGGTACCGGTGTTGCCGGCAGCGGCAACAATGACCACTCCCTGGTTCCAGGCGTTGTTGACCGCCGCCTCAAGGGTGCGGGAGGACACCCGCTGCCCAAGACTCATGTTGATCACCTTTGCGCCGTGGCCGGCCGCCCAGTCGATGCCCTTGGCAATGGCCGAGCTGGAGCCGGATCCGCTGTCGTTGAGCACTTTGACGTCCAGGATGCTGCAGGCCGGGCAGACGCCGGCGACGCCGGTGGAGTTGTTGGCGATCGCCGCCACGATACCCGCCACATGGGTGCCGTGGCCGTACCTGTCGTAATCGTCCGGAACAACGATTGTCTTGTCGCTGAAATTGACCCGGTCGGCCACCTGCGGTGCGATGTCCGGATTGTCTGCGGCCACGCCGGAATCGATGATGGCGACCCGCGTACCGCCGCCTGTGGTGACACCCCACGCTTCCACGGCGTCCACGTCAGCGTCGTTCTTGCCGGCAGGCACTGTCACCGTGCCGGCGGTGTTCGTAAAGGATTGCCCCACGTTTTGCAGCGCATACTGGCGCCCGAAGTAGGGGTCGTCCGTGGCTGCGGTTACCAGCTCGTCCGGCTCGGCATAGTCAACGGCCGGGTTCCGGCCCAAGGCGGCGGCAAGTTGGAGTTCCTTGCCGTCTGGGACTTTGATCAGGTGGGCGCCGGTACTGCCAATCGCAGGACCGTCAGTTAGACCGTGCTGGCCGAGGACCGCGGCCGCGGCGCTGTTGTCGCGGAACTTGACCATGATTCGTCCCGGTACCGGTGAGGACGGCACGGACGCGTTGCCCGGAACGGCGATCGTGATGGCGCTGAGCACCATCACGATCGCGGCCAAACCTGCCAGCGCTACTTTTTTCATGGGGTTATCTTGCGCCCCATCAGTAACAGCTGCATAGAGGCCAAGGAAAGGCAGCTTCGGCTGCGCCTAAATGCAGACGGGCTGGTAGGTAGGGTCCGCCGGGCCGGACGGCTGGGCCAGCGCGTTGCCGACGAGCTGGTGGACTACCGGATCATTGGGCGTTTGGTCGTGTTCGATAACGTCAGCCGGACACTTGTCCTGGATGGTGATGTTGGTGACCTGCCGTGCGGAGCCGTTGAGGTACTGGCTGTTGTACGGGATGACCACCTCGTCGTGGGTGGTGGAGATGACGGTGTAGGCGGGGCCTGCGACCGTATCGCCGATGGAGTTCAGCTCCTGCATGAACGGCGATCCCGCCTGCTGGTCCGCACAGGCGGCACAGCCGGCGGCGGTGTAGTCCGGCGTGGGCACCAGGTCCGGCGGCGGAAGGATGACGCCTTCGGCGCCGTGGTTGGACGGGGCGATGCCGACGAGCTGGTGGATGTATTTGGCGCCGCCCAGGAAGCCCATGTAGTACCGGGGCATCATGCCGCCCTGGCTGTGGCCCACCAGGTCCACTTGCTTCGCGCCGGTGGCGGAGCGGACCGCGTCCACGAACGGGGCAAGCTCCTTGGCGGAATCTTTGACGGGCGCCGTGGCATAGACACCGTTAGTTTGGCCGTAATTGAGGGCGAAGACGCAGTACCCTTCGCTCTTGAGATAGGGCGACATCGTGGACCAGTTCTTCTCCATGCTCTCGAACGTTCCGGGCACCAGGACCACGGGATACGGATGCGCTGCCGACGGCTTGCAGGACCAGTCGTTGGCACCTGGCGGGGAGATGTCTACGGCTTGGGCGGGAACCGCAACCAGGGATGAGGCCAGGACGGCGGCGGCAGCAACGGACAGGGCCCGGGTAAGAAATGACATGGAAACCTCTTTGTTCGTCTGTCTTTTGGGACGGCCGCAGCTGATGGTCTTGGGGGCGTCCATCAGATCCGGCCGGGGTTTTCCATGCTGGCAGCGCTGCCACTCCTTCGCAGCGGAACTGCACGGATGTGCGGCAAAAAAGGGTGCGGAGAGGTGAGGCTGTTGCCACTTGATTGTGACGCAGAACACAGCATTGTTACTGGTGGGTAGGTAGTTTTGGGCAACCCCAACGCCGGTCGGCCTCCCAGGGACGTCTGCACAAACGTGCAAGGGCCTCGTGGAAGCAGTGGAGCAAGGCGGGGCTTCGGGCAGCCGACACCAGCAACGCCCCTGCTACGATTGCTACGGAGGTGCGGCATGACAACTATCCCCCATCGCGAGCTTCGCAACCAGAGCAGCAAGATCCTGGAACGGGTAAAGAACGGCGAGACTATCGACGTCACGAACAACGGCGAGGTGACGGCCACATTAATACCCCCTGCAGCCTCGCCCTTCGAGCGACTGATCCTGTCAGGCAGTGTGCGGCGGGCGTCCCCGGCTCCGGTCGACTTCGTGACGCTCCCTAGAGTGGCGTCCGATGCTGGCACCGCTGCGATCCTCGCTGACCTTCGCGGTGACCATTGATCATCTACGTCGACACCTCGGCTGCCCTCAAGCTGGTGGTCGAGGAAACAGAGTCGCAGCCCACGGCGGAGTACCTCACCCAGTCAGCACAGCAGGGCGATCAACTGGTCGCCTCAATGCTCCTCTTCACAGAACTGCATTGCGCCGCCAACCGCCGCGGTCTGCCGGCCGAGCTGGTGAACGCTGTCCTGAACGGTATCAACCTCGTGGACCTGGTCCGCTCCGACCTCACGTACGCCGCAGCCCTGCCGGGGCAGTTGCGGAGCGCAGATGCAATCCACCTGGCCACTGCCATCAGGCTTGAGGCAACCGCAGTAGTCGCCTTTGATAAGGAACTGTTGAGGGCCGCGACTCAGGCCGGCCTCGCTACGCTCACTCCCGGAGTCAAGCCCTAGTTTCCGCGGGGTGGCCATCCGACGTCGCGGCCGGCGTCGCAGGTGACGCGTCCGTGAACCGGCTCAGGTATCCCGACCTGGACCCGTGGACGTGCGCCGCCATCCCCTGCTCGGCAGCCGCGGCGTTGCCGGCGTCGATCGCTGCCATGATGCCGCGGTGTTCGGCCCAGGACCGGATGCCGCGGGAGTCCACGTCGGAGGCGTAGAGCCACTCGATCTTGCCGGAAATCTGGCGGAGCAATGCCGTCAGGGACGAGCTGCGGCTGAGTTCAGCAACGCCCAGATGGAAACGGATGTTCAGTTCGGGCAGCAGTTCCACCTGCCCGCTTGCCACCGCTTCATCGCCCTCATCCAGGATCGCGGCCAGTTCCCGCCGCGTCTCCCACCACTGGTTATCCGGACCGCCTGCGGAGAACTGGGCGGCCGCCCGGCGGGCAGCCCGGCGGGCGGTGGCCGCTTCCAGGGCCTCGCGCACCGCGAAGAGGTCGTCGGCGTCGTCCACGGGTATCTCTGACACCGTGGACCCGGCGAAGGGCTTCGACTCAACGAAGCCCTCCACCTCAAGGGCCCGCAGCGCTTCCCGCACCGGCACCCGGGAGATCCCGTATTTCGCGGCCAGGGAGGCCTCGGTGATCCGTGTCCCGGCGGGGAGCTTTCCGAAGATGATGTCCCGCCGGATCTCGTCCTGGACGCGGGCCCGTGGGGTGGGATCGCCGCTAGCTAGCGAAGGCTGCACCGGGTATCGCTCCAAGTAGTTCTCTGGTGTAGTCGGCCGAGGGTGCCATGAAGACCTGCTCCACGCTGCCGGTTTCAACCACTTTTCCTGTTTTCATGACCACCACGTTGTGCGCGATCTGGCGGACAACGGCCAGGTCGTGCGTGATGAAGAGGTAGGTCAGGCCCAGCCTATCCTGCAGGTCCCCCAGCAGGGTGAGAATCTGCTCCTGCACCAGGACATCCAGGGCCGAGACGGCCTCGTCCAGGATCAGCAGTTCGGGTTCCAGCGCCAGGGCCCGGGCGATGGCCACCCGCTGGCGTTGCCCGCCCGAGAGTTCATGGGGCCGGCGCTGCGCCACGATCCGCGGCAGCGCCACCTGGTCCAGGAGTTCGGCCACCCGTTCACGCCGGCTCTCCCGCGTCCCTATCTTGAAGATCCGCAACGGCTCATCGATCAGCCGCTCGATGCTGAAGGTGGGGTCCAGGGATCCGTACGGGTCCTGGAAGACGGGCTGGGCGATGCGGCGCAGGCCGCGGCGCGTCCGGGGATTGCTGGTGGCGATGCTCTCGCCCTTGATCAGCGCCGAACCGGAAGTGGGTGTCTCCAGGCCCAGGATGATCCGGGCAACCGTCGACTTCCCGGATCCGGATTCACCAACCACCGCCGTGGTGGTTCCCCTGTGCACGTCGAACGAGACGTCGTCCACGGCCTGGATCCTGCGCCCGCCCTGGCCGCGCAGCTTGAACTCCTTGGCCAGGTTCCTGACCGACAGCACCGGAGCCGGCCGGTCACGTTCATCAAGTAAGGGAGCGGAAGCCGCGTCGGCGGAAAGGCTCGACGACGGCGCCGCGGCCACCAGCCGGCGCGTGTAGTCCTCCTGCGGATTCAGCAGCACCTCCCACGGCGTGCCCGTCTCCACGATCCGTCCGTCGGCCATGACGATGATCCGGTCCGTGCGGTCCCCCGCCAGTCCCAGATCGTGGGTGACGAACAGCAGCGACGTGCCGCGGGCGTCCACCAGCGTCTGGAGGTGGTTCAGGATCTGCCGTTGGACAGTGACGTCCAGGGCCGACGTCGGCTCATCCGCGATCAGCAGGTCCGGCTCCCCTGCCAGGGAGATGGCGATCAAAACGCGCTGGCGCATGCCGCCTGAGAACTCGTGCGGGTACTGGTTGTACCGGCGTTCGGCGTCCCGGATCCCGGCTTCCGTCATGAGTTCCACGGCGCGCTGCTTGATGGCGTCCCGGCCGCGCATGCCGTTGCCTGCCAGCGCGTCGGCGATCTGCGCCCCGACCTTCATGGAGGGATTGAGGTTGGACATGGGGTCCTGCGGGACCAGGCCGATCTTCTTGCCCCGGATGCCGCGCAGCTCCTTTTGGGTGGCATCCGCCAGGTCTTCCCCATCAAGCAGGATGGACCCGTGGGTGATCCGGCCGGCGCCTGACAGCAGGCCCAGGATGGCGCCCACCACGGTGGACTTGCCCGAACCCGACTGGCCCACAATCGCCACCCGCTCGCCCTTCTTCAGGTCAAAGGAGACTTTGTCCAGGACCGGGGTGCCGCCGTAGCTGACCTCCAGGTCACGGACGGAGAGCAGAATGTTCCTAGCGTCCTGCCGCATAGCCCTGCGCTCCCCTCGGGTTGGCGGCGGCCTTGAGGACACCTGTTTCGGGGTCGCTCACCACCGATGACAGGCGGCCCAGTGCCCAGTCCCCGGCCCGGGTCACCACGTGGCCGCGTTCCTCCAGTTCATTGATCACGTCGTCGCCCAGGCGGTCTTCAACCACCACACCGCCCGGCGTCCAGGTGCGGGGCCAGAAGGATCCCGGGATGGAGGTGGTGTGGAGGGAGGGTGCGTCCACGGCCTGCTGGGGCTCGTAGCCGCCCACGATGGTCCGCAGCAGGTACAGCAGCTGCCACTGGTCCTGCTGGTCCCCACCCGGGGACCCAAGGGCGGTCATTGCTTTGCCGTCCTTCAGCACCAGCGTGGGTGTCAACGTGGTCCGTGGGCGCTTGCCGGGGGTCAGCGTGGACGGTGCGCCGTCCTCCAGCCAGGTCATTTGCAGCCTGGAACCGAGGCAGAAGCCGAGTTCGGGGATGGCCGGGGAGGACTGGAGCCAGCCGCCGGAGGGCGTTGCGGAGACCATGTTTCCCCATTGGTCCACGACGTCGATGTGGCAGGTATCCCCGCGGGTTTCCCCGGTGGGCATGACGGTGGGTTCGCCCACGCCGGCAAAGGCAAGCTCGCCGTTTTCCGCGAGCGACGGCGGGAGGTACTCCGTGCGCAGCGGCGGCACGAAGGGTTCGTGGCCGGGGACGTTGCCAGGCCGGAACTCGTGCGAGGCCTTGTCGCCGATCAACTTCCGGCGCTCCGCCGCGTACTCGGGGCTCAACAGGTAATCCATCGGCACCTCGGCGTCGCCGTAGTAGGCCTCGCGGTCCGCGATGGCCAGCTTCTGCGCCTCAAGGATGGTGTGGGCGCCGATGGCGGTGGACGGGTCCAGCCGGTCGTCGTCGAACCCTTCCAGGATGGCGAGGGTCTGCAGCAGTGCCGGGCCCTGCCCCCAGGGCCCGGTCTTGGCGATGGTGTGGCCGCGGAACTCGATGGTGGTGGCGGGTTCGTAGCCGGCGGAGAATCCGGCGAAATCCGCTTCGGTCATGACGCCCGCGTGGTCGGCGCCGGACGAGTGGCGGTGCGGTGTGGCGAGGAACTTGACCGCCGCCTTGGCCACAAATCCCTCGCCCCATTCCCGGCGGGCCGCGTCGATCCGCGCTTCCCGCGAGGCCTCCGTCTCCCCGGCGGCGACGAGCCGGTCCAGGACGTCGGCGTACGCAGGGTTCTTGACGATGTCCCCGGCGGCGGGAATCTTCCCGTCCGGCATCCAAAGGGCGGCCGACGTCGGCCAGTGCTCGGTGAAGAGCTCTGCGACGGTTTCAATGGTGGTCCCCACGCGGCCCACGATCGGGTGGCCGTTGCGGGCATAGCCGATGGCGAAGGCCAGCACGTCCGCCGGCTCCCAGGTGCCGTGGTCCCGGAGGAGCAGCAGCCAGGCGTCGACGGCGGCAGGCACGGCGGCGGCGAGCGCTCCGGCGCCGGGCACCAGTTCCAGTCCTTCGGCCAGGTAGTGCTCACGCGTCGCGGCGGCGGGGGCGGGGCCCTGGCCCATGAGCACGACCGGTTCGGACGGGTTCTCCGCCGTAACGAACACGCCGGTCATGTCCCCGCCGGGGCCGTTCAGGTGGGGTTCCACCACGTGCAGGACGAAGGCGCCGGCGACGGCGGCATCGAAGGCGTTGCCGCCGCGCTCCAGCACCGCCTGGGCGGAGGCGGTGGCGAGCCAGTGGGTGGAGGCGGTCATGCCGAAGGTGCCCTGGAGGGTGGGGCGGGTGGTGAAGCTGTCTGCGGGGGTGTAGGTCATTGGGTTATTTCTTTCGGGTGGTGGCGGCGGGGTCCAGGGCGTCGCGCAGGGCGTCGCCGAACAGGTTGAAGGCCAGGCAGATCGCGGCGATGCCGAGGCCGGGGACGATGGCCGCTGTGGGTGAGCGGAACAGGTATTGCTGGGCGTCGGAGAGCATGATGCCCAGGCTGGGTGCAGGCGGCTGGATGCCCAGGCCCAGGAAGGAGAGCACCGCTTCACCGATGACGGCCGCGGGCATGATCACCGTGGCCTGCACGATGAGCGCGGAGGCGGTGTTCGGCAGGATGTGCTGGAAGATAATCCGGCCGCCGGAGGCATCCATGGTCTTGGCGCCCATGACGAAGTCGCTTTCCTTGATCCGCAGCGTTTCACCGCGGATGATCCGGATCATCGCCGGGATGTGCGCGATGCCGATGGCCACTGCCGCGTTGCCCAGGCTGGGGCCGCTGATGGCCACGAGCCCCACCGCGATGATCAGGAAGGGAAAGGCCAGGGTCACGTCATTGAGCCGGGAAATGATGGCATCCAGCCACCGCCAGTAGCCGGCGAGCAGCCCCAGCGGGGTGCCGATGACCACCGAGAGCAGGACCGCGAGCACCCCCACCTCAAGGGAGGAACGGATGCCGAAGACCAGCCGGGAGAAGATGTCCCGGCCCAGGTCATCGGTGCCCAGCAGGAAGCCCACCGTGCCGGGTTTCTGGAACGGGGTGGCGAAGTGGACCTGCGCCGGATCGTACGGGGCCAGGAGCGGTGCCAGCAGGGCCACCAGGACCACGAGGGCCAGCAGAATGCCGCCGGCCAGGCCCAGGGGGTTCCGCCGGAGCGACTTCCAGATGCGTCCGCGGTCGGAGCCCAGGCTGGTTGCGCCCGGGGCTGCAGGGCGGATGTCGGTGACGGCCATCAGTTGCTTCCTACTCGGATTCGCGGGTTGATCACGGAGTACAGGATGTCCACCGCAAGGTTAATGAGGATGTACCCAACGGTGATGACCAGCACCACGGCCTGGATCACGGGATAGTCGCGGGTGAAGACGGAGTCCAGGGTGAGCTTGCCGAAGCCGGGCAGGGCGAAGATCCGCTCCGTGACCACGGCGCCCGAGATCAGTCCGCCCAGTTGCAGGCCCACGATGGTAACCACCACGATCAGGGAGTTCCGGAGCCCGTAGCGGAACAGGATGCGGCCGCCGCCCAGGCCCTTGGCGCGGGCGGTGCGGACGTAGTCCGTGTTCATGGTTTCAATCATGGACGCCCGCGTCTGCCGCAGGATGACGGCGGCCAGGCCGGTGCCCAGGATCACCGCCGGCAGCGTCAGGTAGTACAGGCCGCGCACGGGGTTCGTTCCGACGTCGACATAGCCTGACGCCGGGAACCAGCCAAGGTTGACGGCCAGGTAGAGGATGGCCAGCAGGCCCAGCCAGAAGCTGGGGACGGACAGCCCGATGAGGGCGAAGCCGTTGGAGAGCCATTCCGGCCAGCGGCCGCGGAACCGTTCGGCCACCACGCCGAGCAGGACGCCGACGACGACGGCCACCACGATTGCGTAGGCGGCGAGCCACAGCGTCACGGGCAGGGTGCCGGCGAGCAGGTCCGTGACGGGTGTTCCGGTGCGGGTGGACTTGCCCAGGTCTCCGTGCAGCAGCCGGCCGATGAAGGAGAAGTACTGGACGGGAAGGGGCTGGTCCAGGCCGAGCTTGGACCGGATGGCCTCCAGCTGTTCGGGGCTGGCTTCCTCCCCCGCCATGGCAATGGCCGGGTCGCCGGGGAGTTGGCGGATGCCAATGAAGATGACCACGGAGGCGAGCACCAGGGTGATGGCTGAGTGCCAGAGACGGGTCGAGAGGTATCGGATCATGGTGGAGTCCTTATTTCTTCACGAAGGCCGCGTTGCTGAGGTGGACCACACCGTCCGCGAACGTTTCCACTCCGGCCACTTTGTTGGAGTAGGCCGTGAGGCTGTGGATCCGGTAGAGGTAGATGATCGGGTTGTCCGCCTGCACCTGCTGGACGGCCTTGCCGTAGAGGGCCGCGCGGGCTGCCTGGTCGGTGGAGGTGGAGGCGTCGGTGAGGAGCTTGTCCACGGCCGGGTTGCTGTAGCCGGAGTAGTTGTTGCCGCCGCCGGTGGCCAGGAAGTTGTACATGTTGCCGTGCGGGTCCACGCGCCCGGACCAGCCCAGCAGCAGGGCCTCGAAACTGCCGTGGCTCTGGACGTCCAGCAGCGTTGAGTATTCAACCGGCGCGATGGTCAGGGCGAATCCGCCGTCCGCGGCCGATGCCTGCAGCGCCTGCGCATACCGCAGCGAGTCCGGCGAGTTGGTCACCTGGACCTTGATGGGGAACGGCACCGGAACCCCGGCGTCCGTCAGCATCTGCTTGGCCTTCGCCGGATCATAGGCCGGGCAGCCTTGGGCGGCGTCCGAAGAGAAGGGGCTGGACGGGGCTACCGGGGAACAGGCGGGCTCGTACCAGTTGTTGAAGAGCGTGCTCACCAGGGCTTTGCGGTCGATGGACATCGAGAGCGCCTGGCGGATGGTGGCGTTCTTGGCCAAGGGCGTGTTGAGGTCCCCCACCGGCTTGCCCACGCCGTTGGTGTTGCCCAGATTGATGGTCAGGCCCTGGTAGCCCAGGGATCCCACCTGGAGCACTCCGACGCCGTGTTCCTTGGCCAGCGCGTCCACGTCCTGGGGCGCGATGGAGTCCGCCACCTGCACGTCACCGGAGCGCAGGTTGGCGGTCCTGATGTTGGAGTCCGTCATGATCCGGTACGTGACGCTGTCCAGGTGGACGTTCTTGGCGTCGTAGTACAGCGGGTCCCGTTCCACCTGAATGGAGGTCTGCGGGATGCGCTGCTTGAACTTGAACGGTCCCACGCACACGGGGTGGTCGCCAAAGGAATCCCCTGCCGCGGCAACCGCCGTGGGCGAGAGGATCATGCCGGCCCGGTCCGCGAGCGCCGCGGTAAGGGGCGCGAACGGCTTCTTGTAGTTGATCTGGACCGTGGTGGGGTTCGGGGCCGTGATGCCGCTGATCGGACCAAGTTCGCTCTTGCGGGCAGAGCCTTTCATGGTCAGGTCCCTGTTGAGGGTGTCGCGGACGGCCCCGGCGTCGAACTTGGTGCCGTCGGCAAACACGGCGTCATCCCGCACCTGGATGGTCACCGTCTGCCCGTTGTTGCTCACCTCGGGAAGCTTGGTGGCAAGCTGCGGCACGATCTTGCCCTGGGCGTCGATGTCGTACAGCTTCTGGCACATCGTCTGCATGACGTACCGGGTGTAGAGGGACGACGACGTTGTGGGGTCCAGGCGGTCGGGTTCAGCCGAGAGGGCCATCACCAGGTCGCCGCCCTCCACCACGGTCTGGTTGCCGATGGGGGCGGAGGTCACGTCGTTATGCACTACCGCCTCGGGCAGGGGCTGGATGGGCGCGCAGGCGGTCATCGCCAGTGCCAGGGCGGCCACGCCTCCGCCTACGGCAGCGCTTTTCGTCCTTAATGGAGTGCCGTCCGGAAGGGCCCGGGGGCGGAACGGGAGTCTCATACAAGTCCTATGATCGAGCACGGAATGTGAGATTGAATACAATCGCTGAACGAACATATCCTTGGTATACGTTTCGATTCAAGGGTGTATTGGAGAATTTACGGTGAGGAAACATTTTTTTGGTTCGGCTGAGCGGCTGCACCTGGTGCTGATGTTGGCCCTGACGTTTTCAACCGGCGCGGTGGACGCAATGGGCTACCTGGGCCTGGACCGCGTCTTCACCGGAAACATGACGGGCAACGTGGTGCTGCTGGGCATGGCCATGGCCGGCGGAACCAGCCTCCCCATTCTTCGGCCGGCGCTGGCGCTGGCCTTCTTCATGCTGGGCGCAGCTTTGGCCGGGCGGCTCCTCCGGCGCAATGGCGAAGGCTGGTCGCCGCAGACCTCCGCAGCCCTGCTCGCGGTATCGCTGGGCCTGTGGGCGCTGACCGTCTTCGTGCTCCTGGCCCCCGTGCAGGCCGATCCCACCCTCGGGAGCACGGTCACCAGCGCCCTTGCCCTGCTCATGGGCACCCAGGCCGCGACGGCGAAGCGCCTGAAGGTCGCGGAGATCACCACCGTGGTGGTCACCTCCACCATCACCGGACTCGCGTCGGACTCCCGGCTGGCCGGCGGCAAGGGAACGTTCTGGCAGCGGCGCGCCCTGGCCATCGCCCTGATCATGCTGGGGGCCCTGGCCGGAGCGGCAGCACTGCATGTGCACCTGGCGCTCGCGCTGGCACTGGCTGCGGTCATCGCCACGGCGGTCACGGTGACGGGTCACGTGGCACATCGCCGGGCGGAGGCGGAGGCCAAGACCGGCGCGGAAAGTCCCTCGCTGGCCAGGGACTGACCGCATTCGCAGGGGGCAGGCGGCCATCGCTATTACAGCCGCAGTTCGCGCAGCCTCCCTGCTGCCCCTCTCCCCCAGACAACACTGACGTTGCTTTCTGGGGTCTTCAGTCGATCCGCACAGCGTCGATGACGTCTTCGGCGCGGAGGACGTGCGCGGTTGCCTGCACAGTGTCCCACCTGCCGTAGGTTGAGGGGTCGAGGAACTGCTCCCAGCTCCGCTCGAGATCCCTGCGCAGAGCCTCGGGCCACTCCCGGAATCCCTTGTGGAGCACGCCGGCCGCCCGCTTGCGCTCGTTGAGTTCGTCCCAAATCCGGTCCAGCCGCGCGCCATAGTCATCTTCGCTCTCGCCCGGCAGTTCAAGCACGTGGGGTGTGCAGCCCAGGGCGCGGTGCCAGTCCGAGAAGTGCGAAAGCAGCACCCGCTCCCTCGGAATCCGGCAGGTCAGCAGGACGTCGCCGCGGTGGCGCCTGGAGCTCTCGACCAGGTACTCACGGGTAATGCGCGCCCAGAACCAGAGGGCACCATCTCCACTGGTGGGAAGGCGGCGGTCCATCTCCCGGAACATCCAGGCATAGGCGTCGGCGAACAGCGGCTCCGCCCGGCTCGGATCCGGGATGAGTTGCCCGGTGGACAGGAGTTCCTTCAGGGCCTCCTCGGGCTGGAAGGTGTGGAGCAGGAGACGGTCGGCCTTCAGGTCGTAGCCGACGCGGCCTGCGGGAACTGCACGGTCCGCGCGGGCGCTGGTAACGGGAAAATTTGGCACGCGCTGAGCGTACGGCTGGCCCCTGACAATGACGACGGCGGGCGGCCGGACTGCGCGCCAACCTCCCTCGCTTGCGCGGTTCGCGCAGCAAGCCTTGCGCTAATCGCGCAGGAGTAGCTATGATCTACATCATGCTTCGGGCCTTCAGCCCGACCTCCCTCTCCCCCACACAACAATGAGGTTGCACATGTCTGTCCCCATCAAGGCCACCATGGAAAAGGTTCCTGGCGGCATGATGCTGATTCCCCTGCTCATCGGCGCCATTCTTGGAACCTTCGCCCCGGATTCCGCCAAGTTCTTCGGCTCCTTCACGGGTGCACTTTTCACCGGGGGCACCACCATCCTGGCGGTGTTCTACGTCTGCATGGGTGCCAGCATCGATATCAAGGCCACCCCGTACATCCTGAAGAAGGGCGGCGTCCTCTTCGGCAGCAAGGTCCTGTTCGCCATCATCATCGGCGTCGTCGCCGGCCGGTTCATGGGTGAACTTCCTATCGACGGCGGACTGCTTTCGGGACTCTCCGTCCTGGCCATCCTGGCTGCCCTCAACGACACCAACGGCGGCATGTACATGGCCCTCATGGGCCAGTACGGCAAGCCCAAGGACGTGGCGGCCTACTCGGTGATGACGCTGGAATCCGGGCCCTTCCTGACCATGGTGACCCTCGGCGTCGCGGGTCTTTCGGCCTTCCCGTGGCAGGCCCTGGTGGGCGCCATCATCCCCCTGCTCCTCGGTGCAATCCTCGGTGCACTGGACCCGGCCATGCGCAAGTTCCTGTCCTCTGCGGCGCCGGTCCTGATCCCGTTCTTCG
>Ga0308158_10002479_pt1 | contig 17375 bp, 15 predicted proteins | sample PhyBR2_FD_201038 | JGI IMG/M metagenome (GOLD analysis project Ga0308158, IMG submission 201038) | Phyllosphere microbial communities from UC Gill Tract Community Farm, Albany, California, United States - DLSLB.R2 | ecosystem: Host-associated > Plants > Phyllosphere > Unclassified | place: USA...
TCCGCAGTACCCGGCAATGACGTCAACACGGTGGTGGTCGGCGGTGGCCAGGCCGGCCTGGCCACCAGCTACTGGCTGACGCAGCGGGGCGTTGAACACGTGGTCTTCGACCGGCGTGAAGCGCTGGGGGGCGCCTGGCAGGACAGGTGGGACTCCTTCTATCTGAACACGCCCAACTTCGGCCTTGAACTTCCCGGCCGCCCGTACACGGGCACCGACCCCGACGGCTTCATGTCCCGCGACGACGTGGTGGCACTTTTCCGGGACTACGCCCGGAAGACCGCAGCACCGGTGCAGCTGGGGACGGACGTCACCCGGATCGGGCAGGCGGACGGCGGTTTCGTCGTGGAGACCGATACACAGAATTGGCGGGCGCGGAACGTGGTGCTGGCAAACGGCGCCTTCCAGCGGCCCAGGATGCCGGCCCCCGCCGATATCCCCCGCCACGTCGTGCAGCTGCACAGCCACGATTACCGCAACCCGGCCCAGCTGCCGGACGGCGCCGTGCTGGTGGTGGGGACGGGACAGTCCGGCGGCCAGATCACGGAGGACCTGCTCGACGCCGGGCGCACCGTTCACCTGTCTGTTTCCACCTGCCCGGAGGCGCCCCGCCGGTACCGTGGCCAGGACATCTTCCATTGGATTGTCCAGGTCAACGTGCGCGGTCCCGAGTACGGCATCAATGCACTACAGGTCGGGGCGCTGCCCTCGCCTGCCGGCCGTTTCCAGTGCAATCCGCTGCTGTCCGGCACCAACGGAGGGCACAGCGTGCGCGTGCGGGAGCTGGGCCGGCGGGGCGTCCGGCTGCACGGCAGGTTCGAGGGGACGGACCACGGCGTGCTTGCCTTCACTGACGACCTCCCCCAGCGTTTCGCCCTGGTGGAGGCGGGGTTCAGCCAGCGCCTTCAGCGCCTGGCCGATGCCTTGATCGCCGCAGCCCGGATGGAGGTGCCCGCCCCGGAAGAGCCTGTGGAGGACCACTGGCTGCCGGCCGAATCAGGAGCGAGGCTGGACCTGGCAGCGGAGGGCATCACGTCCATCATCTGGTGCACGGGATACGGGCTGGACTTCGACATGCTGGACCTTCCCATCCTTGACGAGTGGAACTACCCCCGCCACCTGAAAGGCGTGACGGAGCACCCGGGCCTGTACGCCGTCGGGCTTCCTTGGCTGACCCGGCACATCTCCGCCACCCTCGTGGGTGTGGGTCCGGATGCCGAGTACGTCACGGAACACCTGGCGGGGCGGGGCTGACCGGAAGTGGAAGGTAAAGGCATGGACCCGTACCGCGTCATCCTGCTGCCCGGAAGCGTGCTCCCCGCCGGGCCCGCGTACGGCCGGCTGCTGGAGGTTCTGGGACCGGCCGTGGACGCGGTGGCAAAGGACCTGGAGCTCTACGCCACGGACACGCCGCCACCGGACTGGAGTCTGGACACCGAGGTGGACGGCGTGCTCCGCGAGGCCGATTTACGCGGCTGGGACACCTTCCACCTGCTGGGATACTCCGGCGGCGGCGCCGCTGCCCTGGCGCTCGCCGCAAGGCACCCTGAGCGGCTCCGCAGCCTGGCCCTGCTGGAGCCGGCATGGGCAGGAAACTGGGACTGGAGCCCTGCGCACACCCGGCTGTGGCAGCGCTACGGGGACCTTGACGGGTTGCCGCCGGACCAATTCCTGCCGGCCTTCACCAGGCTGCAGGTGAAGACCGACGCCGTCCTGCCGCCTCCGCCGCCCGGGCCGCCGCCGCCGTGGATGGCCAAGCGCCCCGCCGGGATCACCGCCTTCCTGCGGGCGTTCAATACATATGGCCTGGCCAGGGAAGGCCTGGCCGCCTTCACCAAACCCGTGCTGTTTGTCCTGGGCGGCATGAGCAGCCCGGATGAGCAGGGGGACAACGCCGCGCGGCTGTCCCGGGTCTTCCCCGATTTCCGGCTTGAGGTCTTTCCGGAACGCCACCACTTCGATCCCCCGCACAGGGCGGAACCTGAGCGAGTCGCAACGCTGCTGCGGGAGCACTGGGCCCGGGCAGACGCGGCTTCCTAGCTGCGGCTTCCTAGCTGCGGCTGGGACCTTGTCCTCTGGCCCCGCGTCCCTCCGGGGACTGCACTGGAATTGCCAGCGCAGGAACCCGCGCGCGGCGGAAAGGAGAGACAACATGACCAGGAACATCCTTCAAAGCACCGTGATCAACGCCCCCGTGGATACCGTGTTCACCTTCCTCAGCGACCCGACGAACTGGATGAAAGCCTTCCCGGGAGACAGCGATGTCACCCAGCTGGATATCAAGCCCGACGGCGTGGGCACCTCCGCGCGCTGGTCCGCCAAGACATGGGGCGTCCCCATGCACGTCACGCACGAATACCGGGACGTGGTGCCCAACAAGCGCATTGTCTCCAAGGCATCCGTTGGCCCCGTCATCACGTTCTCCCTGGAACCGGTCAATGGCAGCGGCACGGAACTGACGGTGGAGTCCGCCCTGGAGATCGCAGCACCCGTGGTCCGGGTCCCCGCGCAGGCACTGTTCGTCCGGCTGACCGAAGACGACATCCAGGGCATGGTGGCCAACGTCAAGAGCCTGGTGGAGACCGGGAAGAAGACGGTTCCGGAAGCAAGCGAAGCCAAGTTCAGCCAGACCCTGACGTGGCGGGACAGCATCACGATCGCCGCGCCGGTAAGCCAAGTCTTCGACCTGGTCAGGGATCCGGCAGTATGGCTGGGGCCCGACGTGCAGGTTTCGGACCTGAAGACCACACCGGAAGGGGTGGGAACCACTTTCCAAGTAGTGTGGAAAGTCCTTGGCATTCCCCTGAAGACGACGCACGAATACACGGAGTTCGTCCAGGACCACCACTTCACGTCCAAGGCCGCGCTGGGTCCCGTCTTCAAAGTGGAGGTGACGCCCGAAGACGGCGGAACCAGGCTCAACATGCGCTCCGATGTGGTCCCCCGGAACATGGCCGACGCCGCCGTTGACGCGCTGGTCATCAAGATGTCCGAGCGCAGCCAGGCTGAGCTCCTGGCCAGCATCAAGGCAAGAGCGGAAGCCCAGCCCGGCGCACGCTGAACCGCATCCGCACCGCAGCATTTGCCGGTCCTAAGCTTGGTGCATGGACACCGCCACTGACGACCGGCACTCCTTCGGCTCCCGCGCAAAGCAGGCGGTGCGGACGCTTACCCCCGGCTACTTCGCCCTCACCATGGCCAGCGGCATCATCTCCGTGGGGCTTGAACTGGAAGGATTCCATGCCCTGTCGCTGGCCCTCCTGGCGGTGTGCGCGCTCTCCTTCCTGGTGATCCTGGCACTCAGCGTGCTCCGCCTGGCCCGGTTCCCGGCGGACATGCGCGGCGACTTCCTGGATCCGGGCCGGGCGTTTGGCTTCTTCACGTTCATTGCCGGGACGAACGTGCTGGGCACGCGCCTTGGCATGGCGGGATGGCAAGGCACGACGGCGGCCCTCCTGGTGGTTGCGGTGCTCGCCTGGGTGGTGCTCGGCTACATCGTGCCCTGGACGGCCGTGCTGGGCAGGTCCGAACGGCCGGTGGTGAAGGACGCCAACGGGTCGTGGTTCATCTGGTGCGTGGCCAGTCAGTCCGTGGCGGTCGCGGCCGCGTCCATCGAGCCGGAGGCCGCACCGGACTGGCGTGCGGCCCTGGCCCTGGTCGCCGTGGTTGCCTGGTCGGTGGGACTGGTCCTGTACGCCGCGGTGGGGATTTTCGTCTCGCTGCGGCTGATGACCTACCCCATCCGGCCGCAGGACCTGCGTCCGGCGTACTTTGTGGCCATGGGTGCCATGGCCATCAGCGTCCTCGCAGGGGCCCGGATCGTGGAGATGGCCGGAGCGCCCATGGTGGATGCGACGCGCGGGCTGGTGGCCGGCGCCTCGGTGGTGTTCTGGTCCTTCGCCTCATGGCTTTTCCCCGTGCTCCTGGCAGCCGGCTGGTGGCGGCACCTGGTCCACCGGGTGCCGTTGGCCTACGAGCCGGGCCTGTGGAGCGTCATTTTTCCCCTGGGCATGTACGCCGTGGCTGGCATCTACCTGGGCCGCGCCGACCAGCTGCCGCTGGTGGCTGCCATTGGCCGCGCTGAACTGTGGCTCGCCGTTGCCGCGTTCCTGGCCACCCTGGGCGGCATGCTGTGGCACCTGTGGGCCACGCTGCTCGGACCTTCCATGGTGCGAACTGGTCCGTAGGGGTTCAGCCTGCCTTGGGCCCGGGGCCGTGGGCCCCCTGGCGCCCGTCGCGGTGGGCGAGGTAGGCGTAGACCATGAGCGCGATGCCGGCCAGGATCATCACCGCGGGGAAGGCGAAATCCACGGGGATAAGCACGGCCATGGCCTGCAGCACGAAGATCAGGCCCATTACGGCAAGGATTCCCGCCGGAATCAGCGGCCACCTCATCCGTTCCCTGTGGTTGCTGGCCTCATCAACGCGCACCGGGATCAGGGACAGCACGCCGAAGGTGGCCGCCAGGCCCAGGAAGAGGACGGCAGCCGTAGGCGTGCCCTGGAGTGCCTGCGGCAGGGCCACGATGACCGCCAGGGTGAACATGACGCCGGACGGGATCAGGGCCCACCAGTTCCCGGGCTCCCGCAGGAACACGGCCGCGAAACCGGCACCCATGAACAGGAACAGGAGCGCCGCACCCCAGGCGCCGGCCGTGAGCTGGGTGGCGGTGATGACGGCAGCCAGGCCCAGGAACACGGACCCGGGGATGGCCGCCCACCAGTTTTCCCGGCGCCGGACGAACAGCGACAGGAACAACGCGCCAACGGCCGCGAAGATCAGCGGCGCCACGAATGCTCCCGTGTCCGTCACGCCCAGCCGGTCCAGCAGCAACAACAGGCCCAACGCGATGAGGATGACCCCTGTGATGATGCTTGCGTTTGCCGATTTCACCGTATGCCTCCCGGGTCCGGCACGCGGCCGTACGCCGCGCATCCTTTGTTCAGGCTAGGACCGGCCCCGTGCCGGAAACAGGGCATAAAGCCCCCGCCTTCCACCGGCCCGCAGCCAGCAGACCAGTAGGGGACCTGGCGCGAGACAGGACCTTTAGCCCTATAGCGGGGTTCAGGATGCTTGGCATGCTTGTAAAAGCGCCACCGGGTCCTCAAGCAGCGAGGCCGGAAGGCATCTCCCAGAAGACCCCAGCGACACTCCGTGCGGTGGCAGCAAAGAGGTTGCCCCACCGCCGTGCAGGCGCCCCCTGCGCGCTGGCTGGATTTTGAAAGGACCGGCATGTCCGCTGACATCCTCACGTTCCGTCCCGTTCCCCTGCCCCGGGCCGAAGCAGCGCGCCGGAGGGCGATGCTCCTGCACCCGTCCAATTTCAAATCCGCAGCGTCCACCGGAACCGAAGCGGGCGCGAGGGCACAGGAACTCCGCACCCGTTTCGACTGCCTTTACGCGGACCTCATGGGCCGGGGGCTGCCTGCAAACGAGGCCCGGACGGAAGTAGCGCGCATCGCAGCCCGCGAAGTGTGGGACGGCTTTGCCGCCGAACTGCGGAACCACCGGACAGCCGGCCGGCAGATGGACGCCAACATCCTTGCTGTCGCCTTGACCTCCATCCAGTGCGTGACCCGGGCACTGCCGCGCCACCCAGGGGAGCTGGAGTACGCCGGCCGCGCGGTGGGAACGGCCCGGCGCCGTCTCCAGTACAACGGCGGGCTCCTGCACCGCCTCCATCCGCACCGCAACCCGGCGTTCGAGGACGCCGTGGCCACCTTTGAGCAACTGGAAGACTTCCTTCTCCATCCGCAGCCGAAGGCGGCCTGATCCCGGATGGGAGAGACCATGGCAACCCTGGAAGAGTACAAGGCTGTGAACGGCGGGAACGAGCCGTCCAACGGGCAGCCTGCTGCCGCAGAGTTGGGCGACGGCGGATGCAACGTCATCTCCAAGGACAACGGCAAGGTGGTGGGCCGGTGGAGCTCGTGGGAGGCGGCCAGCGATGCGCTGGACCAGCTCCAGCAGCTTGGCGGCAAATATGGGTACCGCCTGGAGGAAGCGCACCAATGGGTGAAGGGCCCGGAGCACACAACCGTGTGCCCGGCGTGCGGCGCCAGGCGGGAGCTTCCGGCGTCCGCCGGGACCAACTTGGGAATTGAGTGGCCTTAGATGCCGGATGATTTACTGGAGTTCCTTTCGTATGGGGCGGCGGCCCAAAGTGGCAGCCGGGGAGGGCGTCGATTCGATGAGAGCGTCTTCATGGACACACAAGCAGCACCCCCGGATGAGACCAGATCCTCTGCCCTGCCCACCCGCGTCTTTATCCTGAATGACCACAAGATGGTCAGGCGGGGCCTGAGCGACCTGCTGGAACATCATGGGTTCGAGATCGTCGGCGGCAGCGGATCAGCCGCGGAAGCCATCCAACTTATTCACGTGCTGCAGCCGGACATCGCGGTGCTGGACGACAGGCTGCCGGACGGAACGGGCATCGAGGTGTGCCGTGAGCTTCGCTCCGCCGCCCCCGACGTGAAATGCCTGATCCTGACCAGTTGGGATGAGCAGCATGCAGTACGGGCAGCGGTATTGGCAGGGGCGTCTGGTTACGTGATCAAGCGGATCGGAGACCATAACGACCTGCTCAACTGCATCCGCAGCACCGCCGCGGGAATTCCGCCCATCAGGCCCAGCGTCAGGGAACGGGTGGCCGGGAACCTCCACGCCACTGCCTCGGCCCCGTGGTTGAAAGACATGAGGCAGACAGAGCGCACGGTGCTGGCCCTCATGGCCCGGGGTTCGACGAACCACCAGATCGGGCAGGAACTGACGCTTCCCGATGCCACCGTGGCCGGATGCGTGTCCTCCGTGCTCCAGAAGCTGGGCTTCCGGCGGCGGGGCCAGTTGATCCCCGTGCCCATCCCCCGTGCGTGGGAACTGCTGCACTGATGTTTCCGGCCTAACCGGCAGTGGGTGCCGCCCAGGTCACGCTGGTGCCTTTGCCGGGGACGCTGTCGATGATGCAGGTACCGCCCACTTGGGCAGCGCGGTTCTTCATGTTGTTCAACCCGCTGACCCGTTCCGGATCCTTGAATCCCCGCCCGTGATCGCGCACTGTCAGGACGACTTCGCCCTCCTGCGCGGCAAGCAGGACCGAGATATCCTCGGACCCCGAATGCCTGACGGCGTTGCTGACGCTTTCATGGAGCACCCGCAGCAGCTGTTCGGCCACGTCGTCGCCCACTGCGTCATCGACTGGGCCCGAGAGCTGGATCCTGGGGGAGAACCCTGCAGCGTTGGCGGCTTCCTGGACGGCGCGCAGGACGCGGCCGCTGAGGAGTTCCCTGTCCGGTTCGCGGGCCTGCAGCGAGTAGATAGTGTCACGGAGCTGATGGATGCAATCGTCCAGCTCCCCCGTAATCCCGGCAATCCGGCGCTCATGCGCAGCGGGGTCCGAGGTATACCGCCGCAGGCCCTGGATGCTCAGTCCTGCCGCGAAAAGCCGCTGGATCACCAGGTCGTGCAGGTCGGCCGCTATCCGTTCCCGGTCGATGAACAGCGCGTGCTCTTCCCGCAACTGGTTCGCCTTCAGCAGGTCCAGGGTCAGCCCAATCCGGGAGGCGAAAACAGTACTCTGTTCAATGTCGACGTCCGTGTAGCGGACCCCTCCGGAGGCCCGGGCCAGGACCAATACGCTTTCGCGGTGGCCATCGCTGTTGCTGCCCAGCGCGGCCACCAGAACCGGGCCAAGCTTCTCAGCCGATGTGGGATCAAAAACCTGGAGTGGATCCCCCAGCGCCATAGACTCCCCCGTCTCCAGCACCTCGGAAAGGATTGCGGCAGCCGGCAGTTCCTCCCCGCGCGGCACCGACTGGGCGCCCACAGACGTCCGGCACCGGATCACTCCGTCCGCGCCTGAGGATGCGATCATGGCCAGCACCGACGAGGAGGCCTTTAAAGCGCGTTCCGCAATCATGTCCAGGTTTTCGGTATCGGACCGCGGCTGGTCCTTCAGGGAATCGCTGACTTCCATCCCCGCTTCCAGCCACCGCTGGCGCCGTTTGCTGTCGTCGAACAGTTTGGCGTTCTGAATGGCCACGCCGGCGGCAGCCGCCAACGCAACCGCCAGGTCCTCGTCCTCACCGGTGAAGTCCTGGTCGCCGATCTTTTCCGTCAGGTAGAGGTTCCCGAAGACTTCGTCCCGGACGCGCACCGGAACGCCCAGGAACGTGCCCATGGGCGGGTGTTTCGGGGGGAATCCGACAGCTATGGGGTGTTCGCCCAAATCGTGGAGCCGTAACGGTTTGGGTTCCCGGATCAGCTCGCCCAGCACGCCGTGGCCGGTGGGCAGGTCGCCGATGACCCGGGCGCCTTCGTCGTCAATGCCCACGGTGATGAAGTGGCTGAGCTGCTGGTCGTCCCCGATCACGCCAAGGGCGCCGTAGCGCGCGCCGACAAGTTCGCAGGCCGACTGCACCAGCCGGTCCAGCACTGCCTCCAGGCTTAGGTCCTCGGTCATGGAGACCACCGCGCCGAGCAGGCCCTCAACATGTTCCTGGGCCCGCACAAGATCGTCCGCACGCTCCACGAACTCCCGCAGAAGTTCCCGGGTCCGCCGCCTGATGGGTTCACGCCACATGAAAAAACGCTCCAAACATCGAACGCATCCACGGCGGACTGCATCACCTTTGAATACATTTTGAGGAGCCCCCAGCGTCCCTACCACCATGCTAACAACCCCCGGCTGCCGACGCCTTAACGATTACGGCACGGTCCTCCGCCGCCTCCGGGCGGCCTGCCCACCCACCGCCGGCAGCCTGAGCGGGGGCACCTTGACGGGGATGCTGAACCGGAATGCCCGCCGGGCGATGTGGTGCGTGGCGTGCCTGCGCTGCACCGGCGGCGGCGGGGCAGGCAGCTGCTGCGCGTCACGGGCGAAGAACCATTGCTTGGCGAACTCCACCAGCACAAGGTAGACCACCACCATGGCCAGGAGTGCCAGGAAGAAGGGCACCGGCAGCGGGTCGAAGCCCAGCACGCCGGCAAGGGGCGAGAGCGGCAGGAACACCCCCAGGGCCACAACGCCAAGGGACGCTGCGAGCAGCCCCGTGGACGGCCGGCTGCGCAGGAACGGGACGCGCCGCGTGCGGATGGCGAAGATGATCAGGGTCTGCGTGGCGATGGATTCGATGAACCAGCCGGCCCGGAACTCGCCGGGCGCGGCGGTGAACACGAACAGCATCAGGGCGAACGTGGCGAAGTCGAACAGTGAACTGATGGGTCCGAACAGCAGCATGAACCGGCGGATGAACGCGATGTTCCAGTGCGAGGGCGCCCGCAGCTGCTCCTGGTCCACGCGGTCCCCCGGGATGGCCAGCTGGCCGGAATCGTAGAGCAGGTTGTTGAGCAGGATCTGGCCGGGCAGCATGGGCAGGAAGCTGAGCACCACGGATGCGGTGGCCGCGCTGAACATGTTGCCGAAGTTGCTGGACGTGCCCATCAGCACGTACTTGATTGTGTTGGCGAAGATCCGCCGGCCCTCCATCACACCGTCGGCCAGGACGCCCAGGTCCTTGTCGAGAAGGACGACGTCGGCAGCGTCCTTGGCCACGTCCGTTGCGGTGTCGACCGAGATGCCGATGTCCGCCTTGTGCAGGGCCAGGGCATCGTTGACGCCGTCCCCCATGAATCCAACGGCGCCGCCGCTTCGCCGCAGGAGGGTGATGATGCGTGCCTTTTGTTCCGGGGATACGCGGGCGAAGATGGTGGCCGTCCGCGCTTTGGCGGCAAGGTCGGCGTCGGACATTGCCTCAACCTCGGCACCTGTCAGCGTGCCGCCGGAGATGACGTCAATGTCCGCGCAGACCTTCTCCGCCACCTTGGCGTTGTCACCGGTGGCAAGCTTGACCGAGATGCCCAGCGCTTCAAGCCGGTCCAGCGACTCCCGGGCGTTGGCCTTGGGCCGGTCGAGGAACACCAGGAACCCGGCCAGGGTGAGGCCCTGCTCATCAGCGGGGGTAAGCCGGCTGAGCCCGGGTGCAGGGCGGCTGGCCACGGCAACCACCCGGGCGCCGGCGTCGAACTGTTCATCCAGCAGCGCCTGTACGGCCGGCGGCGTGGGCCCGCACAGGGCCAGGACGTCCTCGGGTGCGCCCTTGGTGATCAGCAGCGCAGGGCCTCCGGCGTCGCGGACCAGCACCGTGGTGCGGCGGCGCTGGTGGTCGAACCTGATCAGGTCCAGCCGCTCGAACCGTGAAGGTTCAAAGGCGGCCGCTCCAGGACTTTCCCACAGCGCGGCGTCCAGGGGGTTCTGGCCCGCGGAGGAAACCCGGGCGCCGGCATAGTTCGCTTCGGTGGCGAGCAGGCCCAGGGTGAGCAGGCCGCCGTCGGACGTCGTGTCGCTGGCGGGAATCGCGCGGGTGAAGCTGATCTTTCCCTCGGTCAGGGTGCCGGTCTTGTCAGTGACCAGGATGTCCATGTCCCCCAGGTCCTCGATGCATACCAGCCGCTTGACCAGCACTTTCCGTTTGGCCAGCTGGCGCGTTCCGGTGGCAAGGCTGGTGCTCACCACTGCGGGCAGCAGCTGGGGCGTGATGCCCACGGCGATGGCCAGGGAGAACAGCAGCGATTCCAGCACGGGGCGTTGCAGCAGCAGGTTGGCCACGAAGATCAGCGATGTGAGCACCAGGGCCACCTGCAGCAGGAGGAAGGAGAACCGTTTGAGGCCCAGCTGGAATTCGGTCTGCGGCTGCCGCTCCCCCAGGCCCAGGGCGATCCGGCCGAACTCCGCACGGCCGCCGGTGGCCACCACGACGCCGCTGCAGCCGCCGGACTGGACCACTGTCCCCATAAACACGCAGGAGGTGAGGTCGGCAAGTGGGGAGCCGGCGGGAACGGGGGCCGGGTCCTTGGCCGCAGGCTGGGACTCCCCGGTGAGGATGCTTTCGTCGCAGTGCAGGTTCTCGGCGGTGAGGAGGCGGATGTCCGCCGGAACAATGGCACCCAGGGAGAGATGGACGACGTCGCCTGGCACCAGGGCGGTGACGTCCACCTCCAGGGTGGTTCCGCCGCGCTGGACGGCTGCTTTGTGGGTGACGCGGGAGTGCAGGGCCTCGGACGCCAGCTCCGCCCGGTATTCGTTGGCAAACCCCAGCCCCACGCTTACCAGCAGGATCACGCCGATGACGATCGAATTGGTGGCGTCGCCCAGGAACAGGGACAGGCCGGCGGTGACGATCAGGAGAATGAGGATGGGGCTGGCGAACTGCCGCCCCAGCACGGCCCAGGCGTTGGCCCGATGGGTGCGCACGGCGTTGGGGCCCAGCTGCTCCAGCCGGGTGGCCGCTTCATCCTCAGCGAGGCCTTCAGGCCCGGAACCCAGCCGCACCAGAGTCTGGTCCGCCGTCAGGCTGGCGGCCTCGGTGATGGGAAGCTGGAGGCTGCTGCGCTCCTGGACGTTCAGGTCTGTCATGCCGGATCCGTTCGTGTTCCCGGGGGCCCTGGACTGGTGGCCGTGCCCAGGATGTGGGCGAGGGAAGGGTTCAGCCGCTGGACGGCGAAGCCGAACCGCTCGTTGTCCTGCACATTGAAACCCGCCGCCGTGATGGCCGCAAGGGTGTCCCGGTTCAGGTGGCAGCCGCCCATGAACCGCCCCCACACCGGGGTCAGCACGTCTTCCGCCTTCGCCAGCAAAGGATGGGCGGACCGGACGTGCTCGTAGTAGGCCAGGGTGCCGCCGGAGCGCAGGACCCGGCGGATCTCGGCGAGCACCGCGGCCTGGTCCTCGACGCTGCAGAGCACAAGGCTGGCCACCACGGCATCGGCGCTGCCGGTTTCTGCGGGGATGTGCTCTCCGGCGGCAGCGACGACGGTCACGGGGACACTGGCGGCGGCCGCCTGTTCCTGTGCCACACCCCGCAGGTAGTCATCCGGTTCCAGGGCCAGGACGTGGGTGACCGCTGGCGGGTACAGCGGAAAGGAGGATCCCGCGCCCGCTCCGATTTCGATCACTGATCCGTGCAGGCCCACCAGCATCCGGCGGCGGTGCTCAGCGGCGCCCCGCCGGTCAATGGTCCCCACCGCGCGCGCAAACGCACGGGCGAACAGCGGGTGCTGCAGGCGCTCCGTCCCGTCCCTGCCCGTCATCCGGCTGCGTCTTCCCGGTGCCCCGGGTGGTGGATCCGCGTCACTTGAGGCTGAGCACCTCGTCAATAGGCCGGCCGTTCACGAACACCTGCGCACTGGTGGCGCCCGACGCGCTCATGGCCGTGTACTCCAGCTGCGCCTTGGCCCGCGGAATGTCGCAGACGCCGCCCAGCATGAACTGCCCGGACAGCCAGATGGTGATGGTGCTGCCGTCCAGCTCCCCGCCCAGGTACGTGAGGCTGGACTGGTACAGCACATTGATCAGCCCGGACATGCCGATGTCGCGGCTCTTGTTGGCGAGCAGGGTCTTGATGCTCGGTCCCACCTGGTCGGTGAAGGTCACGGGCGCCGTGGTAGTGGCCACCAGGCTGTCACCGCAGCCGATTTTCGGCCCCGAGACGCCGTTGTCCCCGACTGCCACGTAGTAAATGGTCAGCGGGGCAGTCTGTTCAGGGAGGCCTGTGGGAGTGGGTTCCTGGGTTGGCGGTGGGCTGGCGGGGGCGGACGACGGCGGCGCGGCGGGCGGTGTGGTGGGCGCGGCTGAGGTGCCCGGCGGCGCAGTGGTGGTCGCCGGGGTGGTGGGAGTCGCCGTCGCACTGGGGCTGGCGCTGCCGGCCGTGGCGCTTGCCGTTGCGGTGGCGGACGTGTTGGTCGGGGACGGACTGGGCGGGCCGAAACAGCCGGTGAGCATCATCAGGCCGCTGAGCCCGAGAACGCTGAAGACGGTACGCCTGGGCCTGGTCATCGTGCTCCCCTTGAATGTGGGCCCGCCGTTGCGGGACCCACATTCAAGCTACGCCTGAGGGTTGCGCGGGAACAGGGACTTAAGCCGCCCTTTAGGGATGCACCAGCACCTTTACCGCGGTGTCCTTGTGGTTGATGAGGGTGTCGAAGCCCTGTTCCACCAGGTCCTCCAGCGCGATCCGGCCGGTGATGAACGGCTTGAGGTCCACCTTGCCGTCCTGGACCATCTTGATCACGGCCGGGTGGTCGCGGACGTAGGCGATGGTGCCGCGCAGGTCGATCTCCTTGAGGACGATTTTCTGCATATCGACGGTGGCCGGCGCGCCCCAGATGGACACGTTGACCACCACTGCTCCGGGCCGGACGGCGTCGAGCATGGTGTCCAGCACGGCGTTCACCCCCGCGCATTCGAAGGCAACGTCCGCCCCGGTGCCGCCGGTCAATTCGCGGACCCGGTCCGGGACGTCCTCCTTGCTGGGATCCAGCACATGGTCGGCAACGCCGCTGGAGGTTGCCTTCTCCTTGCGCGCCTGGGTGAGCTCGCTGATGATCGTGGTCACGCCCATGCCCTTGAGGACCGCCGCGGTGAGCAGGCCGATCGGCCCGGACCCGCCCACCAGCGCCGCGTCGCCGGCCTTGACACCGCTGCGCGCCACCGCATGGTGCGCCACTGACAGCGGCTCGATCAGGGCTGCCTCGTCCAGGGGAATGCTGCCGATGGGATGCACCCAGCGCTGGTCCACCACGATCTTCTCGCTCAGCCCTCCCCCGCCGCCGGACAGCCCGATAAACCCCATCTGCCGGCACAGGTGGTAGCTGCCCGCCTGGCACATGTCGCAGTCGCCGTCCACGAAATAGGGTTCGACGACGACGTTGTCACCCACTGCCAGCCCGTCCACGCCTTCGCCGACTTCAGACACGGTCCCGGAGAATTCGTGCCCCAGGGTCACCGGGGATTCCTCGTGGGACAGCGGGTGCGGGTGCCCGGGCCCGGGACAGAAGATGGGCCCTTCCAGGTACTCGTGCAGGTCCGTGCCGCAGATGCCGCACCACGCGACGTCGATCTTCACGGCGCCTGCCCGGAGCTCCGGTTCGGGGATGTCCTCGATCCGGATGTCCTTGCGGGCGTGGAAACGTGCTGCCTTCATGGATGGTCCTTTCATTCAGCGGGCGTGGTGGCTGGGCTGCAGTTCGTAGACGGGGGTGTCTAGTCCTTCCATCCGGGCCTTCAGCTGCAGCGCCAGGTAGGCGGAGTAGTGCCGGCTCTGGTGCAGGTTGCCGCCGTGGATCCAGAGGTTGGGGACGTTGGTTGGTTTCCACATATTGCGCAGCTCCCCCTCCCATGGGCCAGGGTCTTTTGGCGTGTCTGAGCCGTACCCCCAACACTTGCCCACCTGGTCCGCGATCTCGGGAGAAACCAGGTCCGCCAGCCAGCCGTTCATGGACCCGTAACCGGTGGCATAGACGATCAGGTCGGCTTCGAGTTCCGTGCCGTCGGCCATGACCACGGCATTGCCGGTGATCTTGGCGACCTGCCCGGACTTGAGCTTCACCCGGCCGTCGATGATCAGCTGGGAGGCGCCGACGTCGATGTAGTAGCCGGAGCCGCGCCGCAGGTACTTCACGAACAGGCCCGAACCGTCCACGCCGAAGTCCAGGTCAAAGCCCGCCGCCTCCAGCTGGGAGTAGAACTCCGCGTCACGCTTGGCCATCTCCTGGTACACCGGCACCTGGGCTTCCGGCAGGATGCGGTAGGGCAGGGAGGCGAAGAGCAGGTCCGCCTTCTCCGTGGTCACGCCGGCGGCGAGCGCCCGCTCCGAGTACAGGTCCCCCAGTGCCAGGTCCATGAGCGATTCGCTGCGGGCAATGTGCGTGGAGGAGCGCTGGACCATGGTGACGTCGGCGCCGTGCTCCCAGAGGTCCGCGCAGATGTCGTGGGCCGAGTTGTTGGAGCCGATCACTACCGCCTTCTTGCCCGTCCAGTCCCCGCCGCCGGGATGCTGGGAGGAGTGCCGCTGCTCGCCCAGGAAGGTCTCCGTGCCATCGAACGCAGGAATGTTCGGGTATCCGGAAACTCCCAGGGCGAAGATGAGCTGCTTGGGCCGGAGGGTCACGGGTTCGCCGTTGCGAAGGACGCTGACCTCCCATTCCTGGGTGCCGTCGTCGTACGCTGCCTTGACGCACTCGGTGCCGGACCAGTAGTTCAGCTCCATGATGCGGGTGTAGTGCTCCAGCCAGTCGCCGATCTTGTCCTTGGCGGCGAAGACCGGCCAGTCGTCCGGGAATTTCAGGTAGGGCAGGTGGTCGTACCAGACGGGGTCGTGCAGGTGCAGTGACTTGTAGCGGTTGCGCCAGGAGTCCCCGGGGTTCTGGTTCTTTTCGACGATGATGGTGGGCACGCCCAGCCGCTTGAGCCGGGCGGCCAAGCCAATCCCGCCCTGGCCGCCGCCGATGATCACGCAGTAGGGCTGCTCCTCGTAGCCAAGGCGCGCTTCCTGCTCCTCCTTGAGCTCCTTCCAGGACCGGCGGCCGCGGACAATCTCGTGCGCCACGCCCTGCTCGCGCCGCGGTCCCTTCTTCTCCTCGAAGCCCTTCAGCTCCTGCATGGTGGTGAGCAGCGTCCAGCACTTGCCGTTCCGGAGCCGGAGGTGGCCGTAGCCGCGGGCGGCGCCGGTTTCGAACGTGATCCACGCTTCCACGTTCTCCGTGTCCCCGGTGGCGTCCTCCGAGAGCGCCCAGTTGGCCGGCTGCACATGGTCCAGCGTGGCCTCCAGCATGCGGCGGATGTCCGCCTTGCCCTCCAGGGTTTTCAGGTTCCACGTGAACGCCACGAAGTCCCGCCAGTAGGTTTCGTCCTCGAAGAGTTCCAGCGCTGCGTCCACGTCGCGCCGCTGCAGCGCATCGTCCAGGCCGGCAAGCCAGGCCTGTGCCGCAGCGGTGGGTGTTTGGGTCATCTCCACTCCTTTGTGCTGTTCCTTGGGCCCCGCCTGCCCGATATGCTGGGGCGGGCGTGAGCTGCATCACCAGTGGAACCCTGCGGGGGTAACAGCGGCGTTACACGGGTCCGGCAAAGGTGCCGGCTGTGAGGAGGAGACAGTGGACCACGGGCTGAAGTTCTCGGACCCGGCACGGTACGCGCGGACGCTGCGGCGTGCGCACGAGCTGGTCATCTCCGGTGTCCCGCGGCCCGAGATTCCCACGCCGCTGGTGGAGTCGTGGCGACGGTCCATGGCCCTGGGCATCAGCCCGGACCAGCACAGCCCGCGGCACCTGCACGAGGTGGCCGAGGTGCTGGAGCTGCGGCGTGGCCACCGGCTGCAGCAGGTGATGCCCGCGCTGCATGATCTTTTGGCCGACGATTCCCGTTCCGGCCGCCATCTCTTGGTGCTCACCGATGCCAGCGGCGAAATCCTCTGGCGGGTGGGCAGCCCTTCCGTGCTCCGCCGGGCCGACCAGCTGGAGTTCCTGGAAGGCGCCGACTGGTCCGAAGCCGGCATCGGCACCAACGCCATCAGCGAGGCCCTGGTCACCGGCAGCCCCGTGCAGCTGTTCTCCGCCGAGCACCTGGTCCGCACGCACCACGAGTGGGCCTGCACGGCCGCGCCCATCACCGATCCCGCCACCGGACGGCTCCTGGGGGTGCTGGACGTGTCCGGGCCGCTGGATACCCTCAGCGCGGACACCCTGCGGATGGTGCGGTGCGCCGTGCGGGTGGCGGAAGCCCTGCTGGGGACGCCCGACGCCGGCACCTCCTTGGGTGCCCCGTCCCCGCCCCGTGCCACCGGGCAACCTTCGGCCCGGGTTGCTCCCCCGGCTGCTGTCCAGTCATTGGAGCTGCTGGGCGACAAGCCCGCGGCCGTGTCCGCCGGTGGCCGGCGCATGCCGTTGACGCTGCGCCGGGCCGAGATCCTGGCCCTGCTGGATTCACGGTCCCAGGGCTGGTCTGCGGAGGAACTGGCCTACGAGCTGCATGGTGACGCGGGGACGCCGCAGGCCATCCGGACCGAGATGTTCCGGGTGCGGTCCATGCTGGGCGGCGCGGTGGAGTCGGGTCCCTACCGGCTGACCCCCAGCCTGGCCGGGTGCTCCGACTCGGGCCGCGTGCTGCGCCTGCTCCGCGAGGGCCTGGTGGCCGAAGCGCTGGAGGCGTACCGCGCTCCCCTGCTTAGCCGGTCCGGCACGCTGGCCATCCAGTTGCTCCGGGACCAGCTGGACATGGCCATGGGATCAGCGGTGCGTGCCAGCGGCGACGCCACACTGCTGGCGCGGTGGCTTGCCACCGACATGGGTTCCGCGGATTTCCTGGCCGTCGACGCGCTGGGCCGGCTGGTGGGACGCGGTGATCCGCGGTACCTGGCGTTCCGCGCTGCGTGCAGCCTTAGTTAAGACCGCCCTTCACCAGACCGAGTCGCCGCGGATGACAGCGTCGCTGCCGCCGTCGACATAGACAATCTGCCCGCACAGATGCGTGTTCTCCGCGCTGTTGAGCCAGGCCAGCAGGCGGGCCACGACGACGGCGTCGGCGATGCCGTTCAGCGGCATGG
>Ga0308158_10002480_pt1 | contig 17375 bp, 14 predicted proteins | sample PhyBR2_FD_201038 | JGI IMG/M metagenome (GOLD analysis project Ga0308158, IMG submission 201038) | Phyllosphere microbial communities from UC Gill Tract Community Farm, Albany, California, United States - DLSLB.R2 | ecosystem: Host-associated > Plants > Phyllosphere > Unclassified | place: USA...
CTATGCCGGGAAAGCCTCTGCCGAGCATGGCTCGGCACTACCGTCGTCCTATGCTTCCAGTGCCAGCAATTGCCTCAGCTGCGCCAATGTCGCGCGCGGCAGGGGTTTGCCGTCGTCCGCCGACACCGGTGGTTGCCGCAGCGCATCCTCGGGCAGTACCACCAGTTCGAAGGCGATGCCGTCGGCGGCGAATTCGCAGCCGGGGAAATGCTGTTTCGACGGATGGCCGGCAAGTCGCAATGGCCAGGCGCGCGATTCGGCAGGAATGCGCTGCTCATGCAGGAAACGCTGCACCGCATCGGCATCGTCACAGTGCAGGTGCAGGATGACGGGGCTGTTGCCGTCGGCGAGGCCGCTCAGTACCGCGCCGGTCAGGCGCGGCTGGAAGGCGTGTAGAAACTGCATTGCCTGCAGTGCCGATTCGCGGTGCAGGCGCAGTGCGCCGGGTTGGCTGGAACCGGCAAACAGCAACTGGTGTTCGCGCAGCGCTTGCTCGATCTCGCTGAGCCGCGGCCACAGGGCCTCGCTGGTGATGCCAAGCTTGATGGCGGCCTTGCGGCGTGCGTGCTCAAGATCGTGGATGCCGCTTTCGGCAACCAGACGTGCGGCTTCCTGCGCGATCAGCTGGCGCTCGCGGCTGTTGCGCTGGAGTGAGGGCGGTGGTGAAGACGGCATCGGGCTCTACCTGGTGGTCGCTGGCCCGATTGTAGGCAGGCGGCGGGGCTTGCGTCCCGCCGCCTGCGCGAACGATCAGAAGATGTCGAACGCAGCGTCGTCGGTAGCATGATCCTGCTGGCCGAAGTCGAAATCCTGTACGCGGTCCAGGTCTTCGGTCTTGACCCATTCGGTGGCGCCGTTGAGGGTGGCCTGGACCATGCCCGAGGGCGGGTCGTTCCTGGCGATCGGGACGTCCTTCAGTGCCTCGCGCATGTAGTCGATCCAGATCGGCAGGGCCGCCTTGCCGCCGTACTCGCGGTAGCCCAACGAACGGAAATCGTCGCGACCGACCCATACCGTCGTTGCCAGCGGGCCGCCAAAGCCGGAGAACCAGGCATCGCGGTGGTCATTGGTGGAGCCGGTTTTGCCGCCGACGTCCTCGCGACCCAATACCTTGGCCGCGGTACCGGTGCCGCGTTGGACCACGTCGCGCATCATCGACACCAACTGGTAGGCGGTGCGTTCGTCGATGGCGCGTGGCGCGGTGCGGGCGTCCGGATTGACCGGCTTGGCCGGCTCGACGGTTTCGGGCTTGGCCTCCGCCGGCTTGGCAGCCACCGGAGCGGGTGCCGTCTCGGCGCCGAAGTTGAAGCCATCCACCACCTGGCTGGCCGGTGCTGCGCCCGTGGCGGAGATGCCGCCGCAGCCGCGGCAGGCCATGGCCGGGTTTTCCTTGAAGATCACGGTGCCGTCGCGGTCCTTGATTTCATCGACGATCCAGGTGTCCACGCGTGAGCCGCCGTTGGCGAACACGGCATAGCCGCGCGCCACCGACAGCGGGGTCAGCGAGGCGGTGCCCAGCGACATCGACAGGTTGGGCGGCAGCTCGGCCTCCTGGAAGCCGAATTCGCTGATGTATTTGCGCGCATAGTCCACGCCCATGCTGTCCAGCAGGCGCACCGAGACCAGGTTGCGCGACTGCACCAGCGCTTCGCGCAGGCGCATCGGGCCACGGAAGCCGCCACCATCGTTCTGCGGCTGCCAGGTCTTGCCGCGACGGTCGCGGAACACCACGGGCGCATCCAGCACGATCGAGGCCGGGTTGAAGCCCTTGTCGAAGGCGGCGGCATAGATGAAGGGCTTGAAGCTGGAGCCCGGCTGGCGCCGTGCCTGGGTGGCACGGTTGAATTTGTTGCCGGCAAAGCTGAAGCCGCCAACCAGTGCGCGCAGTGCGCCGCTGTCGGCGTCGACCGAGACCAGCGCGCTTTGCCCACGCGGAATCTGGTCGATCAGCCATTCGCCTTCCTTCGCACCGGCGCGCACGCGGATCATGTCGCCGCGGGTGACCAGTTTGGCAGGGCTGCGATTGGTCCAGCGACTGGACGCCACCGGCAGCACCAGCTCGCTGCGGTCCGCCAGCACCACGGTGATGCCGCCGTCGGCGTGGGTGGCCGAAACCACCGCTGGCTGCAGGCCCGACTGCGCCGGGATGCCCGCGATGTGGCGGGCCAGGGCGGTGTTGTCGGCATCGGCGGCAACGTCGAAATGCTGTTCCACCCCATGCCAGCCATGGCGGTGGTCATAGGTCAGCAGGCCATCGCGCACCGCGGTGTTGGCCGCTTCCTGCAGTCGGCCATTGATGGTGGTGGTGACGTGATAGCCCTTGTTGAGCACGTCGCCGCCGTACTTGGCGATCATTTCCTGGCGTACCAGCTCAGCCACATAGGGCGCGTAGACCTGCACCGGCGGCTCGTGCGGGCTGGCGTGCATGGCCACGGCCTTGGCCGCATCGGCCTCGGCCTGGCTGACGTAGCCGAGGTCGGCCATGCGCTGCAGCACATAGTTGTCGCGGCGCTGGCGAGCGCGCTCGGGGTTGCTCAGCGGGTTGCCGCTGGAAGGGAACTTGGGAATGCCGGCCAGCGAGGCCATTTCGTCCAGGTCGAGCTCGGCCAGCTTCTTGCCGTAGTAGTACTCCGCAGCGGCACCAATACCGTAAGCGCGATTACCGAAGAAGCTCTTGTTGAGGTACAGCTCGAAGATCTCGTCCTTGCTCAACTCGCTCTCGATTTTGCGGGCAAGCAGGATTTCGGCGAACTTGCGGGTGTAGCTGACCTCGCTGCTGAGGAAGAATTGCCGCGCAACCTGCTGGGTGATGGTCGATCCGCCGGGCACGCCGTCCTTGGAGCCGGTGCGGGCGATCAGCCATACGGCGCGGGCAATACCCTTGTAGTCGATGCCGTCGTGTTGGTAGAAACGGGCGTCCTCGGTGGCCAGGAAGGCCTGCTTCAGGCGCTCCGGAACGTCCTTCATCTGTACCGGGTAGCGGCGGGTCTCGCCGAATACCGCCATCAATTTCCCTTCGTTATCATAGACATACATCGGCTCCTGCAATTCGACATTGCGCAGCGCCTGCACGTCCGGGAGCTTGGACGAGACAACGTAATAGAGCGAGCCAATGGCGATTGCGCCGACCAGAGAGAAGGCGACGAAGAGGGCCAGCAGCCAGCGCAGCCAGCGACGAAAACGTGGCATCCAGAAGTCCCGATTGCGGTTTTTGTAGCCGCAGAGTATAGATTACGCAGGGGAGCGGCTGGGGCCGCGTCCTGGGGAGAGCAAATGAGATACAGCTGGGCGGCGTGATGCAGATCGCGTCTCGCATTCCCGGTGGTTGCCATTTGCTGTAAAAACGTTATTAATGCGCCGACGCAAGACTTGCGTCCAAGTGCCCGTCGGCAGGGGAGAATCCGTGGGGCTTATCCCAAAGAGTCAGGCACCAATCATTGGTGTCGACATCAGTTCGACTGCGGTAAAGCTATTGCAGCTTTCCCGCAGCGGTAACCGTTTCCGCGTGGAACACTACGCCGTGGAACCTCTTCCGCCGAATGCGGTGGTGGAGAAAAACATTGTCGAAGTCGAAGCAGTCGGCGAAGCGATTCGGCGGGCTGTTGCGCGTTCAGGCAGCAAGGCCAAGGGGGCGGCCGCCGCTGTTGCTGGCTCTGCGGTGATCACCAAGGTGATCCCGATGCCGGCGGACCTGGACGAGAACGATCTGGAAGCACAGGTCGAACTGGAAGCGGTGAACTACATCCCGTACCCGATCGACGAAGTGAATCTCGATTTCGAAGTGCTGGGTCCCGTGCCGAACAATCCGGAAATGGTGCAGGTCCTGTTGGCCGCATCGCGTTCGGAGAACGTCGAGCTGCGCCAGTCCGCACTTGAACTGGGTGGACTGACCGCCAAGGTGATGGATGTGGAGGCGTTCGCTATCGAGAACGCGTTCGCGCTGGTCGCCAGCGAGCTGGCTGTACCCAGCGATGGCGTGGTGGCGCTGGTCGATATCGGTGCAACCATGACCACCCTCAACGTATTGCGCGGTGGTCGTAGCCTGTACAGCCGTGAACAGGTGTTCGGTGGCAAGCAGCTCACCGACGAGGTGATGCGTCGCTACGGTCTGAGCTACGAGGAAGCCGGTCTGGCCAAGCGCCAGGGTGGCCTGCCTGAAAGCTACGATGTCGAGGTGCTGGAGCCGTTCAAGGAAGCGACGGTGCAGCAGATCAGCCGCCTGTTGCAGTTCTTCTACGCCGGTAGCGAATTCAATCGCGTCGACCACATCGTGCTGGCCGGCGGTTGTGCTGCGCTGGTCGGCCTGCCGACGATGGTGGAAGAGCAGTTGGGCGTGGCGACGTCGGTGGCCAATCCGTTGGCGCAGATGACGCTGGGGCCGAAAGTCCAGGCGCATGCGCTGAACCAGGATGCACCGGCGCTGATGATCGCGACGGGTCTGGCCATGAGGGGGTTTGACTGATGGCACGGATCAACCTATTGCCGTGGCGCGAGGAGCGCCGCAAACAGCGCCAGCGTGAGTTCTACGGGATGCTGGGCTTTGCCGCGCTCAGTGGCGTGGTGCTGTCGGGCTTGCTGTGGTTCTATTTCAGCCAGCAGATCAGCGGGCAGAACGACCGCAATGCCTACCTTGAAGCGGAGATCGCCAAGGTCAAGGAACAGAACAAGGAAATCGACCGCCTTGACGTGCAGAAGAGGCGCCTGCTTGATCGCAAGAAGGTGATCGAGGAACTGCAGGGCAAGCGTTCGCAGATGGTGCACCTGTTCGATTCGCTGGTGCGTACCATTCCCGATGGTGTGGTGCTGACGGCACTCAAGCAGGAAGGCGATACGCTGACGCTTGAAGGTCGCACGCAGTCCAACGCGCGCGTCAGTACCTATATGCGCAACCTCGAGACCTCGGGTTGGATGACCAGTCCCGAGTTGTCGATCATCGAGGCACGGGCACAGGATCCGCAGGACAAGGGCGGCAGCGTCGTCGACATCAAGTCCCTGCCGTATGTGTTCACCCTCAAGGTGAAGCTGCCCACGCCAGGCGATGGCCAAGCCGAAGGCGGTGAAATTGTTGTCACCGATGCTGCTTCCACTGCAGCTGCAGCCCCTGCGGCGGCGCCGGCTACAGCAGGCGCGGCGGCACCCGCTGCGCCGGCAACAACAACACCTGCTGCCGCTCCTGTAGCCCCTGCCGGTGGCGCAGAGCAGCCCAAGGCCGAGGCAGCGCCGGCGGTGCCGGCGCAGAAGGAGGCTCGTTCGTGAGCAAGAAATTCAACGCCAAAGAGCTGGACTTCAACAATATCGGCGCGTGGCCGCGCAACGCGAAGATTGTGTTCTGCGTATTGCTGTCGCTGCTCATCATCGTTCTTTCGTATCTGCTGGTCGTTCGCGGCCAGCGCGAAGAGCTCGAAGGCCTGGTGAGCAAGGAGGCCACGCTGCGCGATGACTTCGTGGAAGAGCAGAAGCGTGCGGTCAACCTGGAGCCCTTGAAGCTGCAGCTGGCGCAGATGGAGCAGGTGTTGCAGCAGATGCTGCGACAGTTGCCGAGCAAGACCGAAATGCCGGACCTGATCATCGATGTGTCGCAGACCGCGTTGTCCAGCGGTTTGAACAACGAGTTGTTCAAACCCGGCGACGAGACCTTGAAAGAGTTCTATGCCGAAAAGCCGATCGCGCTGCGCCTTGTTGGCAGCTATCACCAGTTCGGTGCCTTCGTCAGCGGTGTCGCCTCGCTGCCGCGCGTGGTCATCCTGACCATGCACGACATCAACCTGAAGCCCAAGGGCGGGCAGGGCGTCATTACCCCGGGAGGGGCGCTGGAGCTTTCCGGTACGGTCAAGACCTACCGTTATCTGGATGACGCCGAGTTGGCCGAGCAGGAAAAAGCAGCTGCCGCCGATGCGAAGAAGAAGGGAGGGGCCTGATCATGCGCAAGACTTCTTCCTTGGCGCTGGGCATGGTGTGCATGGTGTTGCTGGGCGGTTGCGCCCGCAGCATCACCAGCACACCGGGCGATGCGCCCAATCTTGAGAAATGGATAGCCGACGTGCGTGCACGCCCGGCCGAGCCGCTGGAGTCGCTGCCGGTGATGCAGCAGTTCGAAACGTTTGAATACTCGGCCCAGGGGCTGCGCGATCCGTTCAGTGATGCCTGGGTGTCCGATGACGGCAACAGCCAGCTGCGGCCGGATCCGAACCGTCGCAAGGAGCCGCTTGAAGCGTTCCCGCTCGACAGCCTGGACATGGTCGGTACCATCGGCAGTGGCGGAGGTGCCGTGGCACTGGTGATGGGGCCGGACAAGGTCACCTACCGTGTACGTCCCGGGGTGTACATGGGCCAGAGCGATGGCCGTGTAACGGGGGTGCGCGAGGACGGGATCGAGTTGATTGAACTGGTGCCGGACGGTGCAGGTGGCTGGCTGGAACGCCCAGCCTCGCTTGCACTGGACGATCGTTGATTGATTAGGGGATAGCACGATGACTTTTACCAAAGCCCTGAGCCTGCGTCCCATCCGGCGCCATGCACTGGTCCGCGTCTGCGCCCTGGGAGTGGCGTTGGCAGCGGTGTGCGGCTCTTCATTCGCAGCACAGCCTGCCAACGGTGTCGGCGGCGCAGCCGCGGCCACCCAGCAGGCGGTGAAGGCGGTTTCCGTAACCAAGATCGACTTCAAGCGTGCCGATGATGGCGCGGGACGTCTGATCCTGCAGTTTGACGGCCAGGGCGCCAGCCCGGATCTGCGCAACCAGGGCAACAACGTCGTGATCGACGTTGGCAACGCCGTGTTGCCGGCCGAGCTGCAACGTCCGCTCAACGTCGTGGACTTTGCCACGCCGGTACAGCGCATCGACGCCAAGCCGTCCGGGCAGGGTTCGCAGCTGGTGCTCAGCACCAACGGTGCGTTTGACTCGCTGGCATACCAGACGGGCAATGAGTACGTCGTCGAGATCACCCCGCGGCAGGCCGAGGTGGCTACCGGCGCGGTGACCTCCAAGACGGTTGCGCAGGCAGCGGCTACCGTTGCCGCACGTGGTTACAGTGGCCGTCCGGTGACCTTCAACTTCCAGGACGTGCCGGTGCGCACCGTGCTGCAGTTGATCGCCGAAGAGTCCAACCTGAACGTGGTGGCTTCGGACACGGTGCAGGGCAATGTGACCCTGCGCCTGGTCAACGTGCCGTGGGATCAGGCACTGGACATCGTCTTGCGTGCCAAGGGCCTGGACAAGCGCCGCGAGGGTGGCGTGATCTGGGTTGCGCCGCAGCCGGAGCTGGCCAAGTTCGAGCAGGACAAGGAAGACGCGCGTATCGCGATCGAGAACCGCTCGGACCTGATCACCGACTACGTGCAGATCAATTACCACAACGCCACAACCATCTTCAAAGCGATCACCGAAGCCAAAGGCATCGGCGGCTCGGGTGGTGAAGGCGGTGGTGGTAGTCAGAACGAGAACGGCTTCCTGTCGCCGCGTGGTCGCCTGGTTGCGGACGAGCGTACCAATACCCTGATGATCAGCGACATCCCGAAGAAGGTCGCGCAGATGCGCGAGCTGATCGAGGTGATTGATCGTCCGGTTGACCAGGTGCTGATCGAAGGCCGCATCGTCATCGCCAATGACACCTTTGCCCGCGACCTGGGTGCCAAGTTCGGCATTGGCGGCAAACGTACCTACAACGAGGGCGACAACGAGGCGACGATTGGCAATACCACCAATGGTGGGGGCAGCGCCAATCGCGGACTCAACGTCAATCTGCCGGCAGGCACGTTTACTTCGGCCAACGGTTTGGGCCCGAGCCTTGCCTATACCTTGCTGGGTGCCAACTTCAACCTGGATCTTGAGCTGTCGGCCCTGCAGGAAGAAGGCCGCGGCGAAGTCATCTCCAACCCGCGTATCGTCACCGCCAACCAGCGTGAGGGCGTGATCAAGCAGGGTAAGGAAATTGGTTATGTCACCATTACCGGTGGTACCGGCGGTGCCGCAGCAACGCCGAACGTGCAGTTCAAGGAAGTGTTGCTGGAGCTGAAGGTCACCCCGACCATCACCCAGGACAATCGCGTCTTCCTCAACATGAACGTCAAGAAGGATGAGGTCGACGAATACCTGACCATCACCAACTTCGGCGTTGTCCCGGTCATCAATCGTCGCGAGATCAACACCGCCGTACTGGTGGATGATGGCCAGACGGTGGTCATCGGTGGCGTGTACGAATTCAGTGACCGTGAGAGCGTCAGCAAGGTCCCGTTCCTGGGCGACGTCCCCTTCCTTGGCAATCTGTTCAAGAAGCGTGGTCGCAGCAAGGACAAGGCCGAACTGCTGGTCTTCGTGACCCCGAAGATCCTGCGCGTCGCCAAGGCTGCCCGCTAAACGCTTGTTGTGGATGAGAAAAAGGGCCGCGGATGCGGCCCTTTTTCGTTTGCGGCGATCTGTTTGGAACCATTTCATCGCAGATCAGTCAAACTGCGCCTATGAACCTGCCCCCTCAATTGCCCACCCAAACCGATGCGCCGGTCCGTGACGGCGACCTGCATCAGGAATTCACCGCCTTGCGCGATGCGCTGGCCAGCGAAATCGTCGGCCAGTCCTTGCTGGTCGACCGGCTGCTGACCGCGCTGTTGGCGGATGGCCACTTGTTGGTGGAGGGGGCCCCCGGGCTGGCCAAGACCACCGCCATCCGTGCCCTGGCGTCGCGTATCGATGCCAGTTTCGCGCGCATCCAGTTCACCCCGGACCTGCTGCCTGCCGACCTCACCGGCACCGATATCTGGCGTTCACAGGAAGGACGTTTCGAATTCCAGGCCGGGCCGATCTTCCACCCGATCCTGTTGGCGGACGAAATCAATCGTGCCCCGGCGAAGGTGCAGTCGGCGCTGCTGGAGGCAATGGGCGAGCGGCAGGTGACGGTCGGTCGAAATACCTACCCATTGCCGGAGGTGTTCCTGGTGATGGCCACGCAGAATCCGATCGAGCAGGAAGGCACTTTCCCACTGCCCGAAGCCCAGTTGGACCGTTTCCTGATGCATGTGCGCATCGGTTACCCCGATGCCAGCGCCGAGACCGAGATCCTGCGGCTTGCACGCGAGCGCGCCTTGCGGGCGATGCGGCCGCAGCAGGCAGCTGTCGAGAAGATATCGCTGCAGAAGATCGAACAGGCGCGGCGCGAGGTGTTGGAACTGCATATGGCGCCGCAGCTGGAACGCTACCTGGTAGCGCTGGTGCTGGCCTCGCGCGACGCCAGTGCTTACGACGCCAAGCTGGCCAAGCGTATTGCCTGGGGCGCGAGCCCGCGCGGTTCGATTGCACTGGAGCGCTGCGCGCGTGCGCGTGCCTGGCTGGCCAATCGCGACTATGTGACACCCGATGACGTACGCGGTGTTGCCGCCGATGTGCTGCGCCATCGTGTATTGCCCAGCTACGAGGCTGCCGCCGAGGGTTGGGACGGTGAGCGTCTGGTGGCTGCCCTGCTCGACTGCGTGCCCCTGCCTTGAGGCCGGGTGTGATGACGGGCGGCGGCACCGGAACGGTTGAAGGACCACGTTTGCAGGTGGACCGGCAATGAATGTGCCGGTAACCAGGCAAGCACCGCAGGTCGTGGCCGCCGCCGATGGCATCCGACCACAGTTGGCCGAGCTGATCGCCTTGCGCGGTTCCGCCAACGGCGGCCGCAAGGCCCGGCGCGGCCATTACGCGGTAAGCGGCCGCGCCGCCTCGATGCTGCGTGGTCGTGGCATGGAGTACGCCGAGTCGCGTGAGTACGTAGCGGGTGACGATGCGCGGCACATCGACTGGAAACTGACCGCACGTACCGATGCCACGCATACCAAGACCTTCCAGACCGAGCGCGAGCGGGTCACCTTGTTGATTGCTGACACTGCACCGGCGCTTTATTTCGGTACGCGGGTGCGCTTCAAGTCGGTGCAGGCGGCACGCGCTGGTGCGGTTGCGGCGTGGTCGGCACTGCGTGACGGCGATCGGATAGCGGCGCTGCGTGGTTCCGCGCAGCAGGCATTGGTCCCCCCGGCTGGCGGAACTCGCGGGGTGTTGCGGAGCCTGGACGCCCTTGTGCGTTGGTACGGCGAGCGACCGGCCGATGATGGTGGCCTGCAACTGGCGTTGGAACAGGCCGCCCGGGTGTTGCACCCGGGTGCACGTGCGGTGGTGCTGGCCGATCCGGTCAGTGCACAAGCCGTGGCAGCCGCCACCTGGTCATCGTTGGCAATGCATGTGGAGGTGGAACTGGTGTTGCTGCTGGATCCTCTTGAGATATCGCCTCCGCGATGTGTTCTGCCATTGCAGACACGGGCTGGCCGTCTGCAGCTGGATCTGACCGCAAGCAACGTACGCGAGGCCTGGCACGAAGCGCTGGTCGGGCCGGTCGAGGCACTGTGCCGACAGTTGCCGGGGCGACGCATCCGCGTCAGCACATTGGTCACCGACGATGCCAGTGATGCCTGGTTGAGCGCGACACCGAACCGGAGCGTGGGCTGATGGCCGCACAACTGCCGCTGCGGGATGTGCACCTGCCTGCAGCACCGGGCTGGTGGCCGCTGGCGCCGGGCTGGTGGCTGCTGATCGGTGCGGTCGTGGTGCTCGCGTTGATTGGATTGACCCTCTATTTCTTCCGCCGCCGTCGCTTGCAGCGTTGGACGAACCTGTTCGACCGGCAGTTACAGGCGGCGCCGCAGGGGCCTGCACGATTGGCTGCGGCCTCCGAGCTGCTGCGCCGCGCGGCGCGGCGGATCGATCCGCGGGCAGTGCAGTTGCAGGGTGATGCGTGGTTGCGTTTTCTCGATGGCGGCAAACGAACGGATTTCAGCGGCGGCGAAGGCCGATTGCTGCTGGATGGCGGGTTCCGTCCTCAGCTTGAGGGCGAGCAGGTGGATCGTGCCTGCCAGCTGGCGCGCACGCGTTTCCTGGAACTGATGGCAGGGCGACGTTGATGCAGGACATCCTCGCCAACTGGTCGAACCTGTGGCCGAGCTTTGCCTGGCCGTGGGCATGGCTGGCGCTGCCGTTGCCACTGTTGATGCTGTTGTGGCCGCTACGCGAACAATATGGCGCCGCGCTGCGCGTGCCCTACGAACCGGAGCTGCTGCAGGAACAGGCGCCGTCGCGGGCCGGTGCGGTGCTGCAGACCTTGTTGTTGTCGCTGGCATGGTTATGCCTGTGTGCCGCGTTGGTGCGTCCACAGCAGTTGGGTGAACCGATCGAGCCGCCACGGCAGGCGCGGCAGATGATGCTGGCGGTGGACTTGTCCGGCAGCATGAGTGAGCCGGACATGCAATTGGGCGGTCAGGTGGTGGACCGCCTGACCGCTGCCAAGGCAGTGCTGGCGGATTTCCTCGAGCGCCGCGAAGGGGATCGCATTGGCTTGCTGGTGTTCGGCCAGCGTGCCTATGCCTTGACCCCGTTGACGGCCGACCGCGCCACCGTGCGTGACCAACTGCGCGACAGCGTGGTCGGGCTGGCCGGACGTGAGACGGCATTGGGTGACGCCATCGCCTTGTCGGTGAAGCGTCTGCGCGAGCAGCCTCAGGGACAGCGGGTGCTGATCGTGCTCACCGATGGTGTGAACACCGCCGGCGTGCTGGAACCGTTGAAGGCGGCAGAACTGGCCAAGGCCGAAGGCGTGCGGGTCTACACCATCGCCTTTGGTGGCAGTGGCGGCATGTCCTTGTTCGGTGTGCAGTTGCCCGGGGCCGATGATCAGGTGGACGAGGCTACCTTGACCAAGGTGGCTGATGAAACCGGTGGCCGCTTCTTCCGCGCCCGCGATACGGATGAACTGGTCAACATCTATGCCGAGCTGGATCGATTGGAACCGGTGAAGGACGCCGGTCCCGCGGTGCGGCCGCGGATCGAACGCTATCCGTGGCCGTTGGCGTTATCGCTGCTGCTGGGCATGACGGCATTGGCCTGGCGGGGGCTGCGGCAATGATTGATTGGCAGAATCTGCATTTCCTGCGTCCGGAGTGGCTGTGGGCGCTCTTGCTGGTGCCGGCTGCGCTGCTCGGCAGTTGGTGGCGCCGTCAGCGCAGTGCCCGTTGGCACGAAGCAGTGGACCCGCATCTATTGGCGCAGCTGTTGAGTAAAGGCGGCAAGCGTGGCTGGTGGGGCAGTGCAGGGCTGGCGCTCGGCCTGGTGCTGGCGGTGCTTGCGCTTGCAGGGCCAAGTTGGCGTCAACTGGATCAGCCGTTGTGGGAGTCGAAGACGCCGCTGGTGATCGTACTGGACTTGTCCAGCAGCATTCGCGCCACCGACCTGCCGCCGTCGCGCCTGCTGCAGGCACGCGCGAAGCTGGCCACCCTGCTGCGCGAGCGCAAGGGCGGCGAGGTAGCCTTGATTGCCTTCGCCTGGGAGCCATTCACGGTTGCGCCGCTGACCGATGATGCCGCCAACGTCGCGCTGTTTCTTGATGCGCTGGCACCGGAAGTGATGCCGGTGGATGGTCAGCGCGCGGACAAGGCACTGCTCTGGGCAGGTGATCTGCTGAAGCAGTCCGGGGCCCGCAATGGCGAGATACTGTTGTTGAGTGATCATGCCGACGCCGCGGCACTGGCCGAAGCGGCCAAGCTGCGCGTGGCGGGCTATCGTGTTTCAGTGATCGGCCTGGGCAGCCTGCAAGGTGCGTCCTATCGCGATCCGCGTGGGGCGATCGAACAGGCGCACCTGGACGAAACCTCACTGCGAGGTTTGGCTGCAGCCGGCGGTGGTGGCTATCAACGCATCGCCACTACCTCGGCAGATCTGCAGGCCCTGGGGGTGCTGGAGCCACAGGCCGGTGCGCAGGATCGTGCGCAGCAGGCCAGTGCGGGCAAGCAATGGCAGGATGAAGGCTACTGGTTGTTGCCGCCGCTGTTGCTGCTGGCGTTGTTTGCGTTCCGTCGCCCGCGCCGGGTCATGCCGGTATTGGCGCTATGCCTGTTGTTGCCGGTCCTGCAGCCTGCCCATGCAGCGGAGCAGGGCGGTTGGTGGCAGCGTGCCGATCAGCGCCAGCATCAGCGCCTGGGCGAAGGCGTCGAGGCATACAGACTGGGTGATTTCGCTACCGCGCAGAGAAAATTCGAGGGCATCGACAATGACCAGGGGTGGTACAACCTGGGTAACGCGCTTGCCCGTCAGGGCAAGTATGACGAGGCGATTGCCGCCTACGACCGTGCCCTGAAGGCGCATCCGGGCATGCCGGATGCGGTGGCGAACCGCGCTGCGGTGGACGCCGCACGCAAGCGCAAATCGCCGCAGGGGCAGCAGGGTAGCCAGCAGAACCCGTCCAAGCCGCAGCAGGGCAAGGATCAGAGCGGACAGCAGAAGTCACAGCAGGATTCGCAACAGAACCAGCAGGGACAACCGCAGGGGCAGCAGCAGGGGCAGCCGCAGGGACAACAGGGGCAGCAATCCGGCCAATCGCAGCAGTCGCAGCCACCGGCTGCGCAGTCTCCCCCCAGCTCCGACGCATCGTCCTCCGGGCGGGGCGAACCGCAGCCGCCGCAGACGGAAGATGCGGGAAAGCAGGAGCAGGCTGACCAGGCCCAGCGTCAGCGCATGGCCGAGGCCATGCGCCAACAGCAGGTGGATGAGGGCGGGAAGCAGTCCGCCGCGCGGGCGGCGATGACACCTGCGCAGCGTGAACAGCAACAAGCGGTGGAAGCCTGGATGCAGCGCGTGCCGGATGAGCCGGGTGATCTGTTGAAAGCAAAATTCCAGCTCGAGTACGAGCGTCGGATGCGGGAAAAGCGATGAGCAAGAATCACGCAGGCAAGGTCCTGCAGTTGCAGCTATGGCTGTTGCTGGGCCTGTTGGCCTTCAGTGGCCTGCTGCAGGCACAGACGCGCGCCTGGTTGGATCGGGACAGCATCAAGCAGGGTGAGTCGATCACGCTGACCATCGAGACCGATCAATCGGGCAGCCCCGAATACGCGCCGCTCGAGGTCGATTTCGTGCTTGGTGCGCAGAGCAGCAGCCGTCAGTTGCAGCTGGGCGGTGGCGCCTCCCGCAACTTCGCCCAGTACACGGTTGTGCTGACACCGCGGCGCGCCGGCATGCTGGACATTCCTGCGCTGCGCGTCGGTGGCGGGAGTACCACGCCCTTGCTGGTGAAGGTGGACGAGGCGCCGATCGCCAGCCGTGACGGCAACGCACTGGCCTTCATCGAAACCGAGGTGGACGACAAACAGCCCTACGTGCAGCAGAGCGTGGGTGTGGTGGTGAGGTTGTACTTCGCCACCCAGTTGGCCTCCGGCGAACTGGTGCTGGATACACCGGCGGCAGCATCGCTGCAGCGCGTTGGCGATGACCGTACCTCCGTGCGGGAGGTCGGCGGGCGCCGCTACAACGTGGTCGAGCGTCGCTTCCTGCTGATTCCCGAGCGCAGCGGCCCGCTGCAGTTGGCTGGTGCGCGCTTCAGCGGGCAGGGCGCGGGCGGATTCTTCGATGACTTCTTTGGCCGCGACAACGGCCAGCTCAGTGCCCGCGGTCCTGACCAGACCCTGCAGGTACGGGCGACACCTGCCGATGCGCCACAACCGTGGTTGCCGCTGAAGAACCTGCAGCTGCGCTATACCGCCGCGCCCAATGGCGGGCGTACCGGCGAGGCGATTGCGATCGAAGTGGAGGCAATCGCCAGCGGCGCCACCAAGGCGCAGTTCCCGGAGCTGCCGGTGCCATCGCTGGGCGACAGTGCACAGGTGTTCGCCGAGCCACCGCAGTACGATGAAACGTTCGAGGGTTCCAGCCCGCAGTTGAAGCTGACCCGGCGCTATTCGATCGTGCCGCAGCAGACCGGCGCATTGACCGTGCCCGGCATCCAGATGCAATGGTGGGACGTTGCGGCGGGCCAGGCGCGCACCACCTCGCTGCCGGCGCTGTCATTGCAGGTAGCCCAAGGGAGCACTACCGGCATGGTCGCGCCACCGCTGGTGCAGCCGGCAGCGGCCGGGTCTGCCGCGGTGGCTGCAGGCAACGCCCTGGCGGCGTCGCCGGACGCCGCAAGCAATTGGCTGTGGCCCGCGCTGGCGGCCGGTTTCGCCTTGTTGTGGCTGGCCACGCTGATCTGGGGGCTGTCGCGCCGCCATGCTCCGGCGGTGGCCCGCGATGGGCCTGCAGCGCAATCTGCCAGCGCTGGTTCGCGCTACGGCACGGCAGACCTGCGCCGCGCCCTGGATGCGGGCAGCCTGGACGAGGTGGCACACATCCTTGCCGTGATGGGCGGAGTGGACGGGCTCGACGCGGTATTGCAGAAACTGGATGACCCGGCACAACGCGATGCGCTGCAACGCATGCAGCGCGCCCGCTGGGGCGGCGAGGGCGACGTGAGCGCGGCGCGCGCGCAGTTGCGCGAGGTATTCAAGGCCGGTCCGCGGTGGCGGAAAACCGCAGTGGTGGAAAAGTCGCCATTGGACCCTCTCTATCCGGGACAAAGCTGAAAAGGGCGGTTGTACACCGTCTGTTAAGCTGAACCAATCTCTGGAGGGAAACCCGCTTATGGCCAATGCAGCCAAGACCACCGCCAAATTGCCGTTCCACTGGAAGATAGGGATCGGCTTCGGCTTAGGTCTGCTGTTGGGCCTGATCGTGCATCTGGTCAGCCCTGACGCGTCTTGGGTGCATGAGGTCACCACCTATCTGACCACGCCGATCTCGGGGCTGTTCCTGAGCCTGATCTTCATGCTGATCGTGCCGCTGATTTTTTCGGCGCTGGTGATGGGCGTGTCGGAGATGGGCGATATCCGCTCACTGGGACGTATTGGCTGGAAATCGCTGGCCTACACCATCGTGCTGTCCGGTGTGGCGGTATTGATCGGCTTGCTGCTGGTCAATCTGTTCCAGCCCGGTGCCGGTGTTGATCCAGCTGTTGCCGCCAAGCTGCTGGCCGAGAATGCCGAGCGCAGCCAGGCGATCGTGGCTGGCGCGGGCTCGCAGCCCAAGGGCCTGGACATGCTGCTGTCGATCGTGCCCAACAATGTGCTCGATGCGGCCTCGGACAACGGCAAGATCCTGTCGCTGATGTTCTTCGCGCTGATGCTGGGCATCGGCATGGTGTTGTCGCCGGCTGAAAAGGTGGCCACGCTGCGCAAGGGCATTGAAGGCCTGTTTGAAATCTCGATGACCCTGATCAATCTGGTCATCCGCCTGGCGCCTTACGCGGTGGCCTGCTTCATGTTCAACCTGGCCGCCATTTTTGGCTTTGATCTGTTGATCAAGCTGGGTGCGTATGTAGGCGTGGTGGTGCTGGCGTTGGCCACCCACATGTTCGTCAGCTATGGCATCGCAGTGAAGCTGGCCGGGCGCTCGCCGATCAGGTTCTTCCGTGAGACGCAGGAGGCCACAGTGATGGCGTTCTCCACCGCGTCGTCCAATGCGACCCTGCCGACCGCGCTGCGCGTGGCCGACCAGATGGGCTTCCCGCACAAGGTTTCGCGCTTCGTGCTGACCGTGGGTGCTACCGCCAACCAGAATGGCACCGCGCTGTTCGAGGGTGTGACGGTGATCTTCCTGGCGCAGTTCTTCGGCGTGGACCTGAGCATCGGCCAGCAGTTCATGGTGATGGTGGTCTGCATCCTCGGTGGTATCGGCACGGCCGGTGTGCCGTCGGGTTCGCTGCCGGTGGTGGCACTGATCTGTGCCATGGTCGGCGTCAATCCTGCCGGTATCGGCCTGATCCTGGGCGTCAACCACTTCCTGGACATGTGCCGTACCGCGTTGAACGTGACCGGTGACCTGGCCCTGACCACCCTGGTGGCGCGCGGTGAGAGTGACGACAGCATCGGTCGGCATCACCCGCAGGGGTGAATTCCGGCGGGTTTACGGTAACGACGGCCACCCTGTTCAGGGTGGCCGTTCTGCTTGGGCATGTTCCTGTCAGGCGAAACCAAGACGAACTACCGTCAGCTTTTACGGACTGATCCCGGCGGTAGCTTGTGGGACAATAGGCCGCCCGCAGTTCCGCGGGAGCCTCCTGATTCTGACGACCCATGACGCAGCCCACCCGCCGCCAGTTGGCGAACGCCATCCGTTTCCTTGCCGCTGATGCGGTAGAAGCCGCCAAGTCCGGTCATCCCGGCATGCCGATGGGCATGGCCGATATCGCCGAAGTGCTCTGGAACGACTATCTCCGTCACAACCCGAACAACCCGAAGTGGTTCAACCGCGACCGCTTCGTGCTGTCCAACGGTCACGGCTCGATGCTGCACTACGCGCTGCTGCACCTGAGCGGCTACGACCTGCCGATCGAAGAACTGAAGGCTTTCCGCCAGCTGGGCAGCCGCACTGCCGGCCACCCGGAGCGTCATGAAACCCCGGGCGTGGAAACCACCACCGGCCCGCTGGGTCAGGGCCTGGCCAATGCCGTGGGCTTCGCGCTGGCTGAAAAGCTGCTGTCGCAGCGCTACA
>Ga0308158_10002485_pt1 | contig 17359 bp, 7 predicted proteins | sample PhyBR2_FD_201038 | JGI IMG/M metagenome (GOLD analysis project Ga0308158, IMG submission 201038) | Phyllosphere microbial communities from UC Gill Tract Community Farm, Albany, California, United States - DLSLB.R2 | ecosystem: Host-associated > Plants > Phyllosphere > Unclassified | place: USA...
ATGCCCTTGCCGAGCATGGCTCGGCACTACAGGGCGGTTGGTTTGTTTGGAAAGCCCTTGCCGAGCATGGCTCGGCACTACCGGTGGTGGGTTTGTTCGGAAAGGCCCTGCCGAGCATGGCTCGGCACTACAGTTTGGTTAGCCTTGTGCCGCTGAGGCGGTCGTGCAGGGTCAGCCGTTCGCGATCGAACAGCGCCCAGATGAAGCCGACACCGGCCAGCAACAATGACAGCGTGCCCAGTGCATAGCGTTTCCACAGCAATGCACGGCTGGGTGCCTGCCCGTCGGCGGCCTGCAGGCGCAGCCGCCATGGGCGCATGCCCAGGGTCTGGCCGCCGCGTCTCCAGCTTTCGGTGGCGTAGAGCCCTGCAACCAGCCAGCAGCTCAGCCACAACAGCCATTGCAGGGCGCTGAATGGGTGGATGTTGTCGCGGCTGGCGTGGCCAGCCAAGGTATAGCCCACCGTGAACAGTGCCGAGACCAGCATCCACAAGGCCAGTACCGGCCACAGGTCGTAGAACAGTGCGGCCAAGCGGCGCAGCAGCAGTGCGGAGGGGCGGGGCGTCGGGGCAGCGGCGGGTGGGCTCATGCGCCGAGCATACGATTGTGGCTGCCGGCGTGCATGGGCAGGCAGGGATGCAAGGCTTATCCTTGCGGCGATGTCCGTCGCCCTGACCCCCGCCGAACGCCGCCAGCTGGTACAGCAACTGCCGCCCCTGCGGGCGGATGATGAGCGGGTGATCCAGCGCTTCCTGGACGCGATCTGGGCCGAGCATGGCTTGGCGCGGGCTTCGCTGGACAGTTATCGGCGTGATCTGGAAGGCCTGGCGCGCTGGCGCGACGGGGCCAAAGGTGGCTTGGCCGGAGTGGATCGTGCCGGTCTGTTTGATTATCTGGCCTGGCGCACCCGCCACGGCTGGACCGCCCGCAGCAACGCGCGCCTGCTGTCGGTGCTGCGGGCCTTCTTTGCCCAGGCGCTCAAGCGCGGTGAGCGCAGCGAAGACCCTGCGGCCTTGCTGGAATCGCCGAAACTGCCGCGCTCGCTGCCCAAGGCGCTGGCCGAAAGCCAGGTCGAGGCCCTGCTGGCGGCGCCGGACGTGGACACCCCGGTCGGCCTGCGTGACCGTGCGATGCTGGAGCTGATGTATGCCGCCGGCCTGCGCGTCAGCGAACTGGTCAATCTGCCAGCAAACGCGGTCAACCTGCGCCAAGGCGTGCTGCGGGTGACCGGCAAGGGCAGCAAGGAACGGCTGGTGCCGCTGGGAGAAGAGTCGCAGTACTGGCTGGAACGCTATCTGGCCTCCGCGCGACCGCTGCTGGCCGGTGGCAAGGCGGTTGCCGCTACACCGGATGGGCAGGTGCCGCTGTTTGTCGACGTGGACCGTACTCCGTTGAGCCGCCAGCAGTTCTGGGCGCTGGTGAAGGCCTGTGCCGCAGTAGCGGGTATCGACCCTGGCAAGATCAGCCCGCACGGCCTGCGCCACAGTTTTGCCACCCATCTGCTCAACCACGGCGCCGATCTGCGCGCGCTGCAGATGTTGCTGGGCCACAGCTCGCTGTCCACCACCCAGATCTACACCCTGGTGGCCCGCGAGCACCTGCAGAAGTTGCACCGCAACCACCATCCGCGCGGCTGAGTCTCCCCGGCCTGTGGAGGCTGCGCCTTTTGTAGGAGCGGCGTAAGCCGCGAAGCCGGTGAATTGTCAGATAGACAGCCGACATGCGACGCCCAAGGCCCTTGGGCGCGGCGTGAGCCGCGAAGCAGGGGGCCAGGAGATTGCAGTTGGTGTCTGTGTTCAGGCATAGCTGGCTTCGCGGCTTACGCCGCTCCTACAAAACAGCGCCGCTCCCACACTGATTCGGGCGGTGTGCGAGAATCCGGCTGTTCTCTTTCGATGGGTCGCCATGTTCCGATTTGCTATTGCCGCGCTGTTTGGCGCGCTCAGTCTTACCGCCTGCGCGCAGCAGCCCGCAGCATCCAAGACCGCTGCTACCGCCGCAGCTCCGGCCACCGATGCTGCAGTCGAAAAGCGGGTGCGTGACGCGCTCAAGGAACTGGATCCGAACTTCAAGCCGGATTACATCGGCGCGGCGCCGTTTGCCGGCTTCCGCGAGGTCATCGTGTCCGGGCAGGTGCTGTATGTCACCGACGACGGCCGCTACCTGCTGCAGACCACGCCGTATGACATCGCCAACAAGACCCAGGCCACCAGCCCGGGCCTGCTGGCCTATCGCCGCGGCCTGCTGGAAACCCTGCCGCACGCTGACCGCATCGTTTTCGCGCTGCCGAACGCCAAGCACACCATCAGCGTGTTCACGGATATCGAGTGCGGCTACTGCCGCAAGCTGCACCAGGACATCGCCGAGCTGAACCGCAATGGCATTGCGGTCGAATACCTGGCCTTCCCGCGCATGGGCCTGGCCAGCAAGGACGCCACCGACATGATCTCGGTCTGGTGTGCCAGCGACCGCAAGGCCGCGCTGACCGCCGCCAAGACCGGCCAGCCGGTCCCGGCCAGGAATTGCACCAATCCGGTGGCCATGCAGTACAACCTGGGCCAGCAGCTGGGCATCAACGGTACCCCGGCAATCTTTGCTGCCGATGGCAGCCAGCTCGGTGGCTACCTGCCGCCAGCACAGCTGAAGGCCGCGCTGGACCGTATCGAAGCTGGCGGCAGCCGCTGATAGCACTGCCCGCCAAGGTTTGAACAGACAACGCCCCTCCCGCTAACGCGAGGGGCGTTGTGGTTTTGGCAGCGGCTTACTTCAGGCCGCTGCTGACGCTGTTGACCAGGGTGCCCTGGGCATCGTCACCGCTGAATTCCCAGAAGAACGCGCCGCCCAGCCCTTGGGCTTTGACGTAGGCCATCTTGCGGCCGAGCATCTCCGGCGTATCCACGCTCCAGAAGGTATTGCCGTCATACAGCCAGGTGGCCTGTGCAAGCGGGTCGGTATACACCGGCCAGCCGAGGTTCTTGAGCACGTTCCAGTCCTGGATGCCGGCTTCGTACTTGCCTGCCGCTGGCCGCCCGCTCTGGTACAAACCGTTGTTGGTTCGCGCCACGCCCGTCCAGCCGCGGCCGTAGAAGCCGACGCCGAGATTCAGCTTGGCGGCCGGGACGCCGCGTTGCAGGTAGGCCTCGATGGCGTCGTTGCTGTTGTACAGGGCGGCGTCACCGGTTGAAGGATCTGCCGGGGAGTGGAACAGGGCAGTGTGGTGATTGGTGATGCCTGCCCAAGCGCCATGGAAGTCGTAGGTCATCACATTGATGAAATCCAGGTGCCGGTGATATGCGGCCGGATTGGTTGGGCGGATCTTGTCGATGCCGGCGCCGACCGCCACGGTCAGCAGCAGGCCAGGGCGCACGGCGTCCAATTGTCGGCGGAACTCGGCCAACAGGGCGGTGAAGTTGTCGCGGTCGGCCGGGGTGCCGCAGCCCAGGCCGCAGGCGGCCGGATACTCCCAATCGATGTCGATGCCATCGAACACGCCTGCAGCTACCCCATTGCCGCCGGCATGGTCGGTGAACGGCAGATTGCCCTTGATGTAGGCGTCAATGCAGGAGGCGACAAAGGCCTGGCGGTTCTCCGGGCGTGCGGCACTGGAGAAACCGCGCGACCAGGTCCAGCCGCCGAGCGAGATCAGCGTCTTCAGCTGCGGGTATTTGGCCTTGAGCTGCTTGAGCTGGTTCCAGTTGCCGCGCAGCGGCTGGTTCCATTGGTCGGCGACACCGCTGACGCTTTCGCTGGCGCCAAAGCTGCGGGTGTAATCGGCATAGGCATCGCCGCCGGCACCGCTGGCCGGATCGGCGGCCTGGGTGATGCCAACCTCGCAGCGGTTGTTGCGGACGTTGCCGAAGGCATAGTTGATATGGGTCAGGTGCGCCGCCGAGCCGCTGCTGTCGATGTTCTTGACCCGGTAGTTGCGGCCATAGATACCCCATTGGGTGAAGTAACCGATGACCCGTTTCCTCCCGTCACTCGGGGTGCCCGGGTCTCCCGGCCCTCCTGGACCGCTGCCGCCGGCGTCCTCGGCCAAGGTGCTGACGCTGACCATGGCGCTGAGTGCCGAAGCGTTGCCCGCCTTGTCGCGGGCGCGCACGGCATAGCGATAGCTGGTAGCTGGGGTCAGCGCGGTATCGGTATGCCCGGTGGCGGCAATCGAGGCGATCTGCGTGCCGTCGCGGTACAGGTCATAGCCGGCGATGCCGCTGCCGCCGGGGTTGTCGCTGGCAGTGTTCCAGCGCAGCGCGATGCTGGTCGGGGTGCGCGCCTGCACGCTGAGTCCGTCCGGGATCGAGGGTGCGGTGCTGTCGTTGTCCGGCGCGGTGACAGTGACGCTGACCGTGGCCGAGGTGGTGCTGGCATTTCGGTCATCGGTGGCGACGGCACTGAGCAGGTAATTGCCGGCTGCGGCGTTGTGCCATGCAAGGCTGTAAGGCGCGCTGCCGACGCTGCCCATGGATTGGCCGTTGCGGAAGAACTCGACCCTGCGGATGCTGCCGTCGCTGTCGGTGGCAGCAGCATTGAAGGTGATGGTGCTGCCGGCGCTGAACGTGCTGCCTGCGCTGGGCGAGGTCAGGCGAACCTGCGGCGGCTGGTTGGCTGCCGGTGCGGTGTCATCGCAGCGGCCCAGGTTGTCGTAGTAGCGGCGGCCAGCGGGATGGTCCGGTGGTGCGTTCCAGATGGTCTGGCGTGCCTGATACAGCACGCCGTCCTTTTGCAGGGTATCGCCGGGCTGGTAGATGGTGGTTCCCAGCCAGGGCCTGACCCCTGCGCAGTTGGCGGCTTGTGCCGCCGGCAGGACGCTGGCTGACGCGAATACCAAGGCCAATGTCCAGCCCAGTCGCGCGCTGTGGCGGTGCTGGCGGGTGTATCGGGGCCTTGCAGGGCCGGTGGGATGGTCCGTCATGGCGGGTTTCCTTCTGCGGTTGGCTAGTGCTTGTGCGGTGTCTTTTGGGGCACGCCTTCGGCAAGGCGGGCGCGCTTGCGCCCGGCCTTCGGACGGCGGGGAATGCTTGCTGGGCCCGGATCCGGGCTGCTGAATCGGCACGCAGGTACCGGCCGATTGAGGATAACGTTGTCAAAAAAGCCGGCACGGTTTGGCATGCGCAGCGGGCTGTCGGTGTGAACCGCGTCATCCCTGAGGACTTCCGGTAGCCGCGGTGCTGAGGCTTGGGGCGGCCGAGTCCGGTACAATCGCGGGCCGATTCCCACCATGGTCTCCCGGACATGATCGTCCTCGAGGGCGCAGCTGCCCTTTCGCCGTTCCGCCGCGAACGTCTTGAATCCCGCCTGCAGTCCATTGCCGCCGATCTGCGCATTACCGGTGCCTGGCACGTCTATTTCACCCAAGCAGCCGATGCCGGCGCGGTCGACCAGATCACGCTGGGCCGCATCCTGCAGGGCCAGCCGGAGGCCGCCGAGCGCGCCGCTGGCGCCATCTCGCGCTATGTGGTGCCGCGCCTGGGCACCTTGTCGCCGTGGTCAAGCAAGGCCACCGAGCTGGTGCGCGGTGCCGGCCTGCCGATCCAGCGCGTCGAACGCGGCACCCGCATCGACCTGAGCGGCTGGCCGGCCGATCCGGCCCAGCAGGCCGCACTGGCCAAGCTGCTGCACGATCCGATGACCCAGTCGCTGCTGGACGACATCAGCCAAGCCCAGGCGCTGTTCAACAACGTCGGCCGCGGCAGCCTGGAGCGCATCGCCCTGGATGACCTGGAAGGTGCCAACAAGCGCCTCGGTCTGGCCCTGGCCGATGACGAGATCGATTACCTGCGCCAGCGTTACAGCGAACTCGGCCGTGATCCGTCCGACGTCGAGCTGATGATGTTCGCGCAGGCCAATTCCGAGCACTGCCGACACAAGATCTTCAACGCCAGCTGGACCATCGACGGCAACGCGCAGGACCGCTCGTTGTTCAAGATGATCAAGAACACCCACCAGCAGACCCCGCAGCACACGCTCAGCGCGTACAGCGACAATGCCGCGGTGATCGAAGGCGAGCCGGCCGCGCGTTATCGCCCGGACCCGGCCACCGGCAAGTACCGCAGCGAAGCGGTGGTGCCCAGCGCCTTCCAGATCAAGGTGGAAACGCATAACCACCCGACCGCGATCGCGCCGTTCCCGGGGGCCGCGACCGGCGCCGGTGGCGAGATCCGCGACGAAGGTGCCACCGGCCGTGGCGGCAAGCCCAAGGCCGGCCTGACCGGTTTCTCGGTCTCGCACCTGCGCATCCCGACCCTGCCGCAGCCGTGGGAAGCGCCGCGCGCGCTGAACCCGCGCATGGCACCGGCGCTGGACATCATGCTCGACGGCCCGCTCGGCGGCGCCGCGTTCAACAACGAATTCGGCCGCCCGAACCTGCTGGGTTATTTCCGCAGCTTCGAGCTGCCGGAAGAGGGCATCACCCGCGCCTACGACAAGCCGATCATGTTGGCCGGCGGCCTGGGCGCGATTGATCGCGTGCAGGTTGAAAAGCTGCAGCTGCAGGCGGGCGACGCGGTGATCGTGCTCGGCGGCCCGGCCATGCTGATCGGTCTGGGCGGCGGTGCGGCCTCGTCGGTGGCTTCGGGCGAGAGCGCCGAAGACCTCGACTTCGCCAGCGTGCAGCGCGACAACCCGGAAATGGAGCGCCGCTGCCAGGAAGTGATCGACCGTTGCGTGGCCATGGGCACCAACAACCCGATCAAGTTCTTCCACGACGTCGGCGCCGGTGGCCTGTCCAACGCCATCCCTGAACTGCTGCACGACTCCAAGGTTGGCGGCGTGATCGACCTGGGCAAGGTGCCCACCGACGATCCCTCGCTGTCGCCGCTGGAACTGTGGTGCAACGAGTCGCAGGAGCGCTATGTACTGGGTGTGGCGCAGGAGCGCCTGGCCGAGTTCGCCGCCATCTGCGCGCGCGAACGTTGCCCGTTTGCCGCGGTCGGCGTTGCAACGGCTGAAGAACACCTGGTCGTGGCCTATGGCGCGACCCCGGGCAACACCCCGGCCGATGCGCCGATCGACCTGCCGATGGACGTGCTGTTCGGCAAGGCGCCGAAGATGCACCGCGACACCGTGCACCCGCCCGCAGCGCCGTGGCCGCAGCTCAAGACCGCCGGCATCGACCTGCGTGAGGCCGGCCTGCGCGTGCTCGCGCACCCGACCGTGGCGTCCAAGAACTTCCTGGTCACCATTGGTGACCGCAGCGTTGGCGGCCTGACCGCACGCGAGCAGATGATCGGCCCCTGGCAGCTACCGATGGCCGATGTGGCGATCACCCTGGCTGGCTTTGATACCTATGCCGGCGAGGCGATGTCGCTGGGTGAACGCACCCCGCTGGCCCTGCTGGATGCCGCCGCATCGGCACGCATGGCGGTGGGTGAAGCCATCACCAACCTGTGTGCGGCACCGGTAACCGCGCTCGATACGGTCAAGTTGTCGGCCAACTGGATGGCCGCCTGCGGCCACAACGGCGAAGACGCGCTGCTGTATGACGCGGTCAAGGCGGTGGGCATGGAACTGTGCCCGCAGCTGGATATCAGCATCCCGGTGGGCAAGGACTCGCTGTCGATGCAGGCGCAGTGGCAGGCCGATGGCCAGACCGAGAAGTCGGTATCGCCGGTGTCGCTGGTGATCTCCGCCTTTGCCCCGGTCAGCGATGCCCGCCAGCAGCTGACCCCGCTGCTCGACCGCGAAACCGACAGCGAGCTGTGGCTCATTGGCCTGGGCGCTGGCAAGCAGCGTCTGGGCGGCTCGATCCTGGCGCAGACCCAGGCCGACCACGGTGCATTGCCGGCCTTTGCTGGTGAAGTTCCGGATCTGGATGACCCGCAGCGCCTGCGTGCGTTCTTTGAATTGATCCGTGATGCACGTGCGTCCGGCCTGTTGCTGGCCTACCACGACCGCAGCGACGGCGGCGCCTTTGCCGCGCTGTGTGAAATGGCGTTTGCCTCGCGCATGGGCCTGGACATCGTGCTCGACGCCTGGGGCGACGATCCGTTCCGCAGCCTGTTCAACGAAGAACTGGGCGCCGTGGTGCAGATCGCCAAGGAAGACCGTGCCGCCTTCGCCGATCTGGTCGAGCGCCACGCGTTGACCGAATGCGCGCAGCGCATTGCCCGCCCGACCACCGCGCCGGTGGTGCGCGTGCAGCTGGCTGGCGACAGCGTGGTGGAATGGCGCTGGGAAGAACTGTTCGATGCCTGGTGGTCGGTCACACACGCCATGCAGAAGCTGCGTGACAACCCGGATGCGGCTGACCAGGAGCGTGCGATTGCGCGCAACTTCAACGCCCCGGGCCTGAAGCCGAAGCTGGCATTTGATCCGGCCGACGACGTCGCCGCTCCGTTCATCGCCAGCGGCAAGCGTCCGAAGGTGGCAATCCTGCGCGAGCAGGGCGTCAACGGCCAGATCGAAATGGCCAACATCTTCGAGCGCGTCGGCTTCGACGCCTACGACGTGCACATGAGCGACCTGATCGAAGGCCGCGTGCAGCTCGCCGACTTCCGCGGCATCGCCGCCTGCGGCGGTTTCAGCTACGGCGACGTGCTGGGTGCCGGCCGTGGCTGGGCAACCTCCATCCTCGAGCGCCCGGCGCTGCGTGAGGTCTTTGCGGCCTTCTTCGCCCGCCCGGATACCTTCGCGCTGGGCGTGTGCAACGGCTGCCAGATGATGAGCCAGCTCAAGGACATCATCCCCGGTGCCGAGCACTGGCCGAAGTTCCTTCGCAATGCCGGCGAGCAGTTCGAAGCCCGCACTGCGTTGCTTGAGGTCGTTGAATCGCCGTCGATCCTGCTGCGTGGCATGGCCGGCTCGCGCCTGCCGGTTGCCGTGGCACACGGCGAAGGCCGCGCCGAGTTCGACAGCGCGGTGGACCAGGCGGCTGCCAGCATCGCCCTGCGTTACGTTGATGGCGATGGCCGCGTGGCCACCCAGTACCCGCTCAATCCGAACGGCTCGCCGGACGGCATCACCGGCCTGACCAGCAGCGATGGCCGCGTCACCATCCTGATGCCGCACCCGGAACGTACCCCGCGCACGGTCAACCTGAGCTGGGCACCGACGAGCTGGGGCGAAGATTCGCCGTGGCTGCGGATGTTCCGCAACGCAAGAGTATGGTGCGGCTGAACAGGCGAAAACGCCGAAAGCCAGTTTCAGTACATGAAAAACCGAAGAAGCCCGCAGGCCAACGCCTGCGGGCTTTTTCCGTTCTGCATGGCGGATTTCCGTCTGTTCGCTGTGCTGTATCCGGACATTGCAGAACAGAGCTGTTTATCAAAAAAAAATGATGATGCAATTCAATGAACAGCGCGTTTTCCCCGCTGTATCCGGCGGTTTTCAGGTCCAGTCGGCAACTTGACGTTCAAAACTCCGGGCTTTGAAACTCGCGCCGCGCAACAGGTACGGCTGCTTATTGCAGCGCGCTGCCAGCGATGGGCGTGAGCCCGACGCACGCAACAAAGGGGAGGCACGTAGAAAACGTCAACCGAAAAATCGTCGATGCCGCATCAGCGAGCAACGCCTGCGGCGAAGGCGTAGTCCACTTCAGGAGCAGATTCGATGAATCGGATTTATCGCAAGGTGTGGAACAAGGCACTCGGGCAGTTGGTGGTGGCATCGGAACTGGCCAGATGCAGTAGCTCAGGGCGTGTGGTGGACAAGCGCACAACGGCGTCCCATCGGCTGCAACTGCTGGTGACCGCGATTGCACTGGGATTGGGGTTGGGCACGCAGGCGTTGCCGCTGCAGGCGCAATCAGTAGCGGTGGGGGGCAATGCCAAATGTATTGTGCTGGGCAGCGCCAATCTGGCCGATTGCGCATTGCAGGGGGATGCAAACGCGGCCGGTGCCAATGCCGTGGCCATGGGCGCGCAAAGCCTTGCCTCGGCAGAAGGTAGCGTGGCCTTGGGCAATGCCGCGATCGCGCAGGGCCGCAACAGCATCGCCCTGGGTGCCAATACGGTGGCGGCGCGCGACAACGTGTTGTCGGTGGGTGATGTCGGTAGCGAGCGGCAGATCAGCAATGTCGCCGCCGGTAGCGAGGATACCGATGCGGTGAATCTGGCCCAGCTCAACGCAGTGGCAGGCGAAGCCGCGCAGACCCGTCGCTACTTCACCGCCAACGGCGCCAACGATGGCAGTGATGACGCGCTTGCCAGTGGTGCCGGCGCAACAGCGGCGGGCGTGGGGGCGGTGGCCAGTGGCGCGGAGAGCGTGGCCGTAGGTAGCTACAGCAGCGCCACCGGTGATTACGCGAGCGCGCTTGGCTACGTGAACACTGCAACCGGCGTGAACAGTTCCGCGGTCGGCAACTTCAATCAGGTTGATGGCAGTGATGGCAGCGCTTTTGGTTTCGCCAACTTCGTTGGCGGCGACAACGCGCTGGCGGTTGGCAGCAACAGCGTTGCGATGGCTGCGGCCAGTGTTGCCATCGGTGATGGTGCGCTGGCCGACAGTGTTTCCGGTGTGGCGCTCGGCCAGACCGCGCTGGCTTCGGGTATCAATGCGATTGCACTGGGCAAGAATGCTGCCGCCACGCATGACAATAGCGTCGCGCTGGGTTCCGGCTCGCTGACCGGCCGCGACAACAGCGTGGCCGTGGGTGACGTGGGCAGTGAGCGCCAGCTCACCAACCTTGCCGCTGGCACCGAAGCTACCGATGCGGTGAACAAAACGCAGTTGGACGAAGTGGCGGCTGTCGCACAGACCACGGACAAGTATTTCAAGGCAGCCGGCATGCTTGCTAGCGACGTGGGCGCATTGGCTGCGGGCGCCGGTGCGGTGGCCGCTGGCGAGGCTGCCGCTGCTGCCGGTGACTACAGTGTGGCGCTTGGTGCGCAGACTTCAGCCGCCGGGGCCGGTGCGGTTGCGCTTGGCGGTCCGGCACTGTTGTCGGCGGACCTCGGTGATTACATCGCAACCAGCGCCAGCGGGGATGCTGCCACTGCGATCGGAGCCGGAGCCAACGCCAGTGCGCAGTTCGCGCTGGCCGTGGGTGCGCTGAGCCAGGCGCAGGCGGTGGCTACCACGGCTGTTGGCAGCGAGGCACGCGCATCGCGGCTCAATGCCAGCGCCTTTGGTGCATCCAGTTGGGCGGCCGGTGACAACAGCACCGCGTTGGGCCACCAAAGCGTAAGTCGTGGCCGTAACGCCACGGCGCTGGGCGCGGATGCCCAGGCTATCGCTGCCAACAGTGTGGCGCTGGGGTCTGGTTCTCTGGCTGATCGCGCCAACACCGTGTCAGTTGGCAATGAAGATGCGGAACGCCAGGTCGTGAATGTCGCTGCCGGCACCGCGGGAACGGATGCGGTCAATCTGGATCAGCTGGAAGCGGTCGCCGCGGTCGCCAACGATACGAACAAGTTCTTCAAGGCGACAGGGCCTGATGGTCAGGCTACTGGTGCCTATGTTGAGGGGCCTTCTGCTACTGCGGCGGGCGAACGTTCACGGGCAATCGGCGAAGGAGCTGCGGCCTTCGGTGCGGCAGCTAGCGCCGCCAAGTATGGTGCCGCCTTTGGTCCCACTGCCAAAGCAGCTGATTATGGGTCTGCCTTTGGCGGCGGTGCCAGCGCACTTTCATGGGGAACAGCAATCGGTGCTCTCTCTCGGGCCGGGGAAGAAGGCGTCGCAGTGGGAGCCCGCGCTAAAGCAGCGGCATCAGGTATAGCGCTAGGACCGTTGGCCGATGCTAGCGGAGTTGAGGCCGTTGCTTTGGGAGCCGGAGCTGTGGCGATGGCGGAAAATGCGGTGGCCATCGGCGCCGGTTCCCTGGCTGATCGCAGTAATAGCGTATCCCTTGGTGACAAAGTGGCGAAGCGCCAGCTTGTCAATGTGGCCGCGGGCACCGAGCTGACCGATGCGGTCAATCTGGAGCAACTTGAATCCGTCAAAGCCGTGGCGGATGCGGTAAGCAAGTACTTCACTGCAACAGCCAGCGCTACGAGTGCCGCCGGAGCATACAGCGAGGGTGATGGTGCCCTGGCCGGAGGTGAGGCGGCCAATGCCATTGGTGCAGGAAGTGTCGCGCTGGGGAATGCCGCCACGGTGGTGGCCGATGGCGCGATTGCGATAGGCAAAGATGCCTTTTCCGGTGCGGCGAACGCGGTTGCGCTTGGGTCGGGCTCGATCGCTGATCGCGACAATGTGGTGTCGATCGGTAGCGTGGGGGCGGAGCGGCAGATCAGCAATGTGGCTGCCGGCACCGCGGGAACGGATGCGGTCAATCTGGATCAGCTCAACGCAGTCGCTGATGCGGGCCAGCAGACCAGCCGCTATTTTGTCGCCAGTGGAGCGGCCGATGGCAGCGATGATGCCCTCGCCAGCGGCGCTGGCGCCACTGCGGCGGGTGTGGGCACGTTGGCCAGCGGTGCGCAGAGTACCTCCGTTGGCAGCTACAACGTTGCGGGCGGCGACTACAGTACTGCCCTGGGTTACGTGAACACCGCGAATGCGACCAACAGCACGGCGGTCGGCAATTTCAACCAGGTGGATGGCGCCGACAGCAGTGCCTTCGGCTTCGCCAATTTCGTGGAAGGCAATGGTGCTACGGCGATAGGCAGCAACAGTTTTGCCGCTGGCGATCGGAGTTTCGCGGGAGGGTTTGAAGCGGTCGCCGGTGGCCTGGCTACGGTAGCGCTGGGCAGTGCTTCCGTCGCATCTGCTGAGCAGGCTGTCGCCATTGGTGGGGGGGCAACGGCCCAGGGCGAGGATAGCTTGGCCGTTGGTGCGCGCAGTACTGCATCCAGCGTCGGCGCCGTAGCCATCGGGCGTGGGGCCAACGCCGGTGCGGACGGGGCCACCGCAGTTGGCGCCAATGCACAGGCGAGTGCGCTGGGTAGCACCGCATTGGGTAGCTCCGCGGTGGCGTCTGCATCGAACAGCGTAGCGCTGGGCGTTGGTGCGGTGGCCAATCGCAGCGATAGCGTGTCTGTGGGCATGGCTGGCGCGGAGCGACAGATCACCAATGTTGCCGCCGGCACCGAAAGTACCGATGCGGTCAACAAAGCGCAGCTGGATGCTGTCGCGGATGTTGCGGGTGAAGCCAGCGAGAGTAGTCAGTACTTCAAGGGTAGTGGCGCGGGGGCAGCAACTGCCAGCGCTGGCAACGCAGTTGCGGCAGGTGCTGCTGCAGTTGCCAGTGCTGAGCGGGGTACCGCGGTAGGTGCTGCCAGCACCGCTGCCGCTGTCGGAGCTACTGCAATCGGTGCCGACGCAGCGGCACGCGGAAACAATAGTTCGGTGCTGGGTAGGCAGGCGTCCGCTACGGCAGCGGGTGGTGTGGCACTTGGCTACACAGCGTTTGCCAGCAATGGCGTCAATGGTGTTGCCATCGGTGCAGCGGCAGGCGTATCCGGCGCCAACTCCGTTGCCTTGGGCGCCGGCTCGCGTGCGACCGAAGCCAATGTGGTGTCTGTAGGCGGTGGTAACGGGACCAATGGACCGGCGACGCGACGGATCATCAATGTCGCCGCGGGCCGCATCGTTGAAGGCGGCACCGATGCAGTCAATGGTGGTCAGCTCTATAGCACCAATCAGCGTGTGGGGGCGGTGGAGACACGCGTGAACGACATCGATGATCGGATCGGTGAGGTGGAGACTGTCACGGCCAATGTTGTTTCCTACGACGATGGCGATCGCAGTGCGGTGACGTTTGCGGGTATGCAAGGCAGCATCCTGGACAACGTGGCTGCTGGAAACATCACCGTCGACAGCATGCAGGCAATCAATGGTGGGCAACTGCACCAGTCGCTCAGTTCCATCGCTGGTATTTTGGGCGGTGGTGCTGCGTTGAGCATGCAGGGCTTGTTTGTCGCGCCAAGTTATGTGGTCCAGGGCGCCAGCTTCGCCAACGTGGGGGATGCACTGGCCGCGCTGGATACGCAGATAACCGTAATCAATACGCAGTTGTCGGGGATTGATGCGGGCGTTGGTGGAACGCCGGGCGGCGGCGATCCAGGCGATGGCATGAGTACTAGCGGCGGCGTGGCGCTTGGCGATGATGCGAAGGCGCCGGATCAAGCCGGCACTGGGATCGGTCATGGCGCGCATGCAGCAGGGATGAACGACACTGCGTTGGGTAGCAACTCGAGCGTCTTGGCCGATGGCAGTACGGCGGTGGGTGCCAACGCCTCGGTTACCGCTACGGCGACCGATGCGGTGGCGTTGGGAGAAGGTGCCAACGTAACCGCGGCGTCCAGTACCGCAGTTGGCCAGGGCGCCGTTGTCACTGCCAGTGCGGGTACCGCAATTGGACAAGGCGCCAGTGTCCGGGCCGAGGGGGCGGTGGCCATCGGCCAGGGATCCATGGCCGATCGTGCCAATACGGTGTCCGTTGGTAGTGCCGGTAATGAGCGGCAGCTAACCCATATTGCCGAAGGCACGCAGGCAACTGATGCAGTCAACAAGGCGCAGCTGGACCGGAGCGCCGCGGCAGCAAACGCCTATACAGATGGCAAGTTCAGCGCAATGGCTGACAGCTTCGAGGTGTTGCGCAGCGATATGGGCAAGCGCCTGCAGCACATTGATGAACGCATTGACCGGCAAGGCGCGATGAGTGCTGCGATGTTGAACATGGCGACCAGTGCAGCCGGTGTGCGAACCGAGAACCGGGTAGGCGTGGGCGTTGGCTTCCAGGGCGGTGAGTCGGCGTTGTCGGTCGGCTACCAGCGGGCGTTTGGTGATCGCGCAACCGTGACGGTGGGCGGTGCGTTCAGCAGTGACGATAGCTCGGTGGGTGTGGGTGCTGGCTTTGGTTGGTGAAGTGCATTTTGGGGTGTTTCAACGTGGTGCTTGGCGGTGTAGCTGATCCGGCAACAAAAGGTGCTGAGAAGCGGGTTCAGCACCGGCGATGCCGAGGGACCCCGTTGTGCAGGTTCTGGCGTTCGGCATTGGCAAGGAGCCGATGCCGCATCGTTTCGCGGCGCCAGGGAGGCGCTGCTATCGCCCTGCCAAAGGTGGTCGTCTTCCATTGCTTGCAGAGGGCAGGCCGTGCGGGAGATTGGCTGCCCAAGCTGCCCTGATTGTGATCTACACCGCGTCGTAAACAGCGTTTCCTTTGAATCCTCGATTTTCATAGACATGGGGTTTTACATGAAGCAGACATCAAGGCTATGTGCGGTCGTGGTACTAGGCATGTTGGTCGCGCTGTCAAACAGCGAGTCAGCGTTGGCGGCTGGACAAGGGGTCGATACAAAGGCACCGGCAGCTGTTGCCGGTGGACAGCGCTACCTTGTCAAATACCGCGCGGACAGCGTCGAGCGACGTGATGCGAATGCAGTAGCCACGGGGCTGAGATCGGCAATGGCACGCGCGGGGCTGGACCGTGCTGTGGTTGCCAGGTCCGGTGTGCAGGGGCGCAAGGCGGCTACCGCAACGTTGTTGCATCGGTCTGCCAGCCCAGGCTGGAATGTGGTCAAAGCGGACCGCGTACTGGACAGCCGGGAGTCGGCTGATTTCATTCGCGAGCTGAAAGCCAATCCGGCCGTGGAAAGCGTCGAGCAGGATCACCTGGTGCAGTTGCAGAACGTCGGGCAGGCTCAGGTCATGGTCCCAAATGATCCTGACTACGCGAAGTATCAGTGGAACTTGTTCAGCGAGATCGCCGGGGTCCGCGCGCCGCAGGCATGGAACCTCTCGCAGGGCGACGGGGCGGTTGTTGCCGTGGTCGACTCCGGCATCGCCAAGGGCGCTCCTGATCTGGTCGAGGTACTGACTGGCTATGACGTGATTTCCGATGCGAAGCTTTCCAGGCGCGGTACCGATGCACGCGCGCCCGGTGGCTGGGACCTCGGTAACTGGGTACCCCCTGGTGAGGACTGCTACACCGGTACTCCTTCCGCTCTCGGGTCGCCTAGTAATTGGCATGGGACTCACGTCGCCGGCACGATCGGGCAACTCAGCAACAATGGTAGTTGGTTGGCTGGACTGGCCTACAAGGCAAAAATCCTGCCAGTACGTGCGGCCGGAATGTGCGGCGGCTGGCACAGCGACGTCTCCGACAGCATCATATGGGCTGCAGGAGGCAGTGTCCCGGGGCTCCCCCTGAATAAGAACCCTGCAGATGTGATCAACGTGAGTATGGGGTGGGGTGAGGCTGGCACCTGCCCGGACTATATGCAGAGTGCTTTCGATATTGCAGCGGCATTGGGAAGTATCGTCGTGGTTGCCGCAGGCAACGAGAGCAGCGTGGCGGCTAATATCCCCTATGCAAACTGCAGGAATGTGATTGCAGTTGGCGCAGTCAATAGCCGGGGTGAGATGTCCAACTTCTCGAACCATGGCCGCGCGGTATCCCTGCTTGCGCCAGGAGGACAGCAGTACAGTAGCGATATCGACGGCGCCATATGGCAGGTTGTCAATGCAAGTTTGAACGCGCCTCTTGCGGGGCGATGGAAACTCGGCGGTATGCCGGGAACGTCAATGGCTGCGCCACATGTCAGCGCTGCGGTTGCAATGATTCAAAGTGCGGTGCTGACGCCATACACGCCGGCACAAATGCTGAAGCTGCTGCAGGAAACGTCGCGACCTCTAGCGGTGCAGCCTACCGCTGACAAGCTCCCAAGCGCCGGGATGCTCGATATTGAGGCGGCGTTGCTGAAGGCGATCGGGGACTGTGACGAGTGCGGGTCGGTTCCGGTAGCGTTGATCAACAAGGTAGCGCTCAGCAATATCGCCGGTGACCAGGGGCAGTCGAGGTTCTACCAGTTCGAGGCTGAGGCTGGCAAGGTGCTCACTTTCATGACCTATGGTGGCAGCGGTGACGTGTCATTGCATGTACGGCAGCCGGGGGTTTTATTTGGTCATGGGGACGATACGCGGTCAGTCCGTGTTGGCAACATCGAAACCGTGCGCTACGTGACTCCAGTGGCAGGAACCTATCTCATCAATTTGGTGGGAGAGCAGGCCTACGCCGGGGTTACGCTGGTGGCAAGGCAGTAGCAGCTGCTGCGTGGTGGTGGAACAGGCTCTGGTTTTCCAGAGCCTGTTTTTTTTTGCGGGGGGGGGGGCTGCAATTGCCTCCAAGGCAGGTCCGGGGCTGGCAGTCGGCTTTGCCGGTTGGGGCCGGGGAGTCTTGTTCGTTGATGCGGCGTGCTTTTGACGCTTCTGCCGCGTCGATGCTCGGGGCGGTTTGGGTTGGCGCTGACCGCCGCGCAATTAACCTTGTTGCAACGCAGCTGTACAGGGCGCTTGAAGGACATCAACCCGGTCTTCTCAGGCAAATAGGAAAAATTGGCAAAAAAGCCCGCAGCCCAAGGCTCGCGGGCTTCTTTTTTATTGTCCATCCGGGCGCCGGCGGAATCGATGTCTCAACAGTCAATTGCGACTAGGCAACTGTTTCAGAAGTAATTTTTCCGAAAATCTCATCAAACTGAGA